>Ga0187785_10000232_pt1 | contig 21858 bp, 26 predicted proteins | sample 0815_BV2_4_20_MG_FD_132466 | JGI IMG/M metagenome (GOLD analysis project Ga0187785, IMG submission 132466) | Tropical peat soil microbial communities from peatlands in Department of Meta, Colombia - 0815_BV2_4_20_MG | ecosystem: Environmental > Terrestrial > Soil > Wetlands > Peat | place...
GTCAGAGCCTGACAAGCCATCACGTGCGGGGCCGCTCGGCTCCGCACGGTCCTGAAGAAAACGCCTCGCATGCGGGGCGTTTTTTTACGTGATACGGCGGCTGGCCGAAGGTTCATTTCCGGCTACCGATGAACTGCAAGCTCACCTTGCGGCTGTGCGGCCGGCGCCGATGCTCGATGAGAAAGACGCCCTGCCAGACTCCAAGTGCCAATTTACCGCCGACAACTGGCACATGGAGCGAGACGCCGTTGAGCATCGCTTTGACATGGGCCGGCATGTCATCTGGCCCTTCCACATCATGGATCCACGGCGCGCTTTCTGGCGCCAGACGATCAAGGGCCGCAATCAGATCCGACTGCACGTCTGGATCGGCATTTTCCTGGATCACGAGCGACGCCGAGGTGTGACGCAGGTAGATCAACAAAGCACCGTCGCCGGCCCTGATCTGATCGATGAAGCCTACCGCACTGCCTGTGATGTCGGTGAACCCGACGCCGGACGTATCGACATACAAGGTCGTGCTGGCGAACAGCTGTGGAACAACTTCGGCGATCGCGGACATTCGACCGGGCATGACTAAAGGCTGCTTAGCCTTTGCGCATGATATCTTTCTGCACAGCTGCGACCATCTCGACCAGCCGGCGCCAGGCTTCTTCGAAGTATTCGCGCGCGCGCGCAATATCCTGCGGTGTTGGCAATTTAATTGACAGCTCGCCGCCTTTTTCGGGCTTTGGCGTGAGATCCACCGAGGGACGCGGTGGAGGTGGTTCCTTCAGAGATATTATTTCCTTCTTCAGCGACGCGACCTCATCTTTCAATGCCGCCACCTCCTTCCGCAAGCCTGCGATCTCTGCTTCCAGTCCAAGGCGGTCAACTGTGGCGGCCTGGAAATTGTCAGGAGTTTGCACCGGAGTTTGCGCTGGAGGCTGACCTTGATCTTGCGTCGGCGGTGAGCCTGCTTTCTGGCCCTCAATGTCGATCACGGATTGCGCCGGTGCCGGGGCTGCAATGCAGATTAAGATTGTGGCGAGTGCAAATGTCGGGACACGCATGGTGGTGGTTCCATTCGGCTTGGCGCCGCGAATTTGTCAGCGTACCACTGACCGACACACGCTGAACACGGACACGCCCGTCCTGTTGACACCCAACCGGCGCTGCGCACGCGATCATTTGCAGCACCAAAATTCGATGTTTGTTACCTGATATCAAATGCTTATGCCGCAGGAGCGGTTCCTTGACTCGAAGAAATGCGATAAGTATGGTCCGCGCGGCTTTTAGGGCGGCGGGACACGCGAAACCTGAAATCCACGCGACGCGAGTATGACTGACGGCACGCGCGGCAAAGGCGATCGTAACGAACCGCCGGACGACGAGGCTGCTCTCTCCGCGAGGCTCCAGCGTCTCGGCAAACGGATCGCGCAGGCGGACCGATCATCCGAAAACGACTCCGGTCCTCGCCAGACCGCCGATCCATCGGCGATCGCCCGCGGTTTCCGGCTGTCGACCGAACTGGTCGCGGGGGTTCTTGTGGGCGCGGTGATCGGTTGGCTGCTCGATCGCTGGCTGGGAATTTCGCCGTGGGGGCTCATCGTATTTTTATTGCTCGGTTTCGCCGCCGGCGTATTGAACGTGATGCGAGGGGCAGGGATCGTGCGTGAGAGAAATCTGGAGGATTAACGACAATGGCCGTCGATCCCATCCACCAATTCCAGATCCAGAACCTGTTTCCGGTCGCAAAAATCGGCAACACTGAAATTGTTTTTACGAATTCGGCCGCCTTCATGTTTGCCGCAGTTCTCGGCATCACTGTCTTTCTGGTCGGCGCAACGGCTGGCCGCGGCCTCGTCCCCTCGCGCCTGCAATCGGCGGCCGAGATCGCCTACGAATTCGTCGCGACGACGGTCCGTAGCACCGCTGGCACCGAAGGCATGAAGTTCTTCCCCTTCGTATTCACCATCTTCATGTTCGTGCTGGCACTGAACATGATTGGGCTTATCCCTTACTCATTCACCGTGACCAGCCACATCATCGTGACCGCCGCACTTGCGTTGACGGTTTTCTTTACCGTTCTGATATACGGCCTGATGAGGCACGGGTTCCATTTTTTCAACCTCTTTGTGCCCAAGGGAGTGCCGATTTACATCCTGCCGCTGATCGTGGCAATCGAGATTCTCTCGTTCGTGTCACGACCGATTTCGCACAGCGTGCGGTTGTTCGCGAACATGCTTGCGGGCCACATTACGCTGCAGGTTTTCGCCAGCTTCATCATTCTGCTCGGCACCAGCCTCGGTGTTCTCGGCTGGATCGGCGGTGCCCTTCCCTTCCTGATGATCGTCATTCTCTTTGCGCTGGAGACACTGGTGGCATTCCTCCAGGCCTACGTCTTCGCCATCCTCACATGCATCTATCTCAATGATGCGATTCACCCCGGCCATTGACGGCCCGAACGGAAAACAGAAGGAGTTGAATATGGATCCAGTAGCAGCAAAATACATCGGTGCGGGCATCGCCTGCATCGGAATGGGTGGCGCTGGCGTCGGCGTCGGTATCATATTCGGAAATTACTTGGCCGCTGCTCTGCGCAATCCTTCGGCGGCGCAAGGCCAGTTCGGCAATCTGATCTTCGGGTTCGCCATCACCGAAGCACTTGGCATCTTCTCGCTGCTGATCGCCCTCCTCCTGCTGTTCGCGCTGTAGGAACGGGCCGGCGTTTGTATCGGAGACAATGATGGCCGAGCCCGCTCACACGACGAGCACAGGGCGCCCTCAGGAGGGTGGCCATGGCGGATTTCCGCCGTTTCAGTCGGAAACCTTCGCATCCCAGCTCTTTTGGCTGGTGATTGCGTTTGTCCTGCTCTACGTGCTGATGACGAAGCTGGCGCTTCCCCGCGTCCAATCAGTCATCGACAACCGGCAGAAACACATCTCGGGCGATCTTACCGAGGCCTCCCGGCTGAAAAGCGAATCAGATGCCGCTGTCGTCGCGTACGAAAAGGCGCTGGCCGATGCACGCGCCCGCGCGCAGGAGATCGCGAACGAGACACGCGAAAAGCAGGCTGCCGAGGCCGAAGCGATCCGCAAGAGGCTGGAGGATCAACTCAACGCCAAGCTGGCGGACGCGGAGAAGACTATCGCGGCTACCAAGCAAACCGCCATGAAGAATGTTCACGGCATCGCTGCCGACGCCGCTAAGGCAATCGTCGAACGTCTGATTGGCACAACGCCGGCGGACAGTGCAGTCGATGCGGCTGTTGCGGACACGCTCAAGAGTTGACGAGGATGACCGTGGAATTGCTGCAAGATCCGGAATTTTGGGTGACAATTGCCTTCATCATCTTCGTCGGCGGCCTGGGCTATATAGGCGCTCACAGGATGGTGGCAAAATCGCTCGACGACCGGGCAGCGAGCATCCAGTCAGAGCTCAATGAAGCCCGCAAGCTCAAGGACGAAGCGACTCAGTTACTAGCGGAATATCAGCGCAAGCGGCAAACCGCTGAAACCGAGGCGCAGGATATCATTGCCGGCGCCAAGGCCGAGGCCGAGCGGCTTGCTGTCGAAGCCAAGGCAAGGATCGAGGACTTTGTCGCGCGCCGCACTGCGCTGGCCGAGACCAAAATCGCCCAGGCTGAAGCGCAGGCCGCTGCCGACGTGCGCTGCGCAGCTGCCGAAGCTGCTGTCGCGGCTGCTGAGAAAATCCTTAGCGTTGAAACCAAAGGCAAGCTCGCGGGTGAGCTGATCGCCAAAGGCATCGACGACGTTCGCAAGAAGCTCAACTAGTCGAGCGAACGCGCCTCAGGCGCACATTGCAGTGCGCGATCGCTGGTTCCGGGCCGGCAATTCCAGCTCAGCTCTGACGCGGCTTTGCCGACTTCGGCTTCGGCTTACCCGCAGGCTTTTTCTTTTCCTGCTGCGCCCCCGCCGGATCAAAGCCGACGTAAACCACATAGGAATCGATGTTCGCGATCGGCTGAGGCAATGGAAACGATATGTCCGGGTCGATATGCGTAAACACAACCCGATCGACCGCGCTGGCGACGACCACATCCACGCGGGCAAATCTCGAGGCAATGATCTTTGGTTGAATTCCCTCCTGCACCACCGCAACGCGAAGTGGCACATTGATTGATCCGGGACCTCCGGCAGGGCCGGTGATGACCCGACCTTCAATGCCAACCTTCATGGTCATGATGCCGGAATTTACCTGGCACTCGCGAGCGGTGCGGAGAATCGTTGCCTGATACCGCAAATCCATAGCCGCCGGCTCGCCCTCCCCCGGCTTGCTGCCGATCATCAGCGTGGCCGCGCCGGTCCGTATGCTAACGCTGGGGCAATCGATATCGGCGGCAGTAGGACCAGCTTCGGCTGTCGTCGCCTTCGACGATGTACTAAAAAGGTCCAACGCTGAACTGTTGAATAGATTGCTAGAGCCGCAACCGGCAAGCACGAGTAATAAGTTCAGTACCGCAACATTCACGCTCACCCGCACAGTCCGCGTAATTTGTTCTTCCGGCATTTTCATCTCGCGTTTCTCGCCGTCTTTTCGTTGCTGTGTTTTATAACAAGCCAAGCATGGCCGCCCCAAGGCACCGCTCAATCGGTGTCGTCCTTGAGGCGCGCGTAGAGCAGATGGTCCTGCCAGGTTCCGTTGATGCACAGATAGCCACGGGCATAGCCCTCCCGCTTGAAGCCGGTCCTTTCCAGCAAGCGAACCGATGCAGTGTTGTCGGGAATGCATGCTGCTTCAAGCCGGTGCAGCCGCAGTGTGGCGAAACTATACGGAATGAGCGCGCGCACCGCTGCTGTCATGTAGCCCTTACGGGCGAATGGTGCGCCAATCCAATATCCAATGCTTCCCGCCTGAGCCACGCCTCGCCGAATGTTGGCGAGCGTCAGTCCTCCAATCATCGCGTTATCGTCGTTGCGGAAGATCAAGAAAGCATACGCCAGATCTCCGCGTTGGTCCTCGGCATATCGCTTGAGCCGGCGGCGAAAGGCACCGCGCGTGAGATCGTCAGTCGGCCAGGTCGGCTCCCAGGGAACAAGAAAGTTGCGGCTCGTCTCCCGCAAAGCCGCCCATTCGGCAAAATCGCCGCTGTGGGGCGCGCGCAATGAAACGCCCGCGCCGGCAACGCTCGGCATATTCTCGTTGGAACTGACGGTCCTGAAAAACGCCATGGACAATGTCGGCCGAGTACCGCGCGGCTCAGGCCGCGCGGCGAATTAAACTTTCAGCGATCGCCGCGGTGCTTGCAAGACCGCTGCCAGGTCCAAGCGCGGCGATCGCGGGCTTGGCGCGACCGATCAAGGCGCGACCGGCAGCGCGGGCACTCTCAATCGTCACCGCATCAACCTTGGCAACAATCTCCTCCAATGGAATCGGACGCCCATACGCCAGCATCTGCCTCGCCAATTGGCCAACGCGCGCCTCGGAGCTTTCGAGCGCCATGAGAAGCCCTGCCTTCATTTGCGCCTTTGCGCGGTTGACCTCGGTATCGTTCAACGTTTCGGTCGCGTTGCCGATCTGATCAATGACCACGCGCATGAGTTCGGGGGCGTCGGCTTCGTCCGTCCCTGCATAGAGGCCAAACAACCCGGTATCGGCAAAGGGCATGTGGAAGGCCTGAATGGCGTAGCACAGACCGCGATTTTCGCGCACTTCCTGGAACAGGCGCGAGGACATGCCTCCCCCCAGAACGCTCGTGAACACCTGCAAGCTATAGAGCTGCCCGTCGCGCACGGGCAGTCCCTGCAACGCCATGGCGATATGCACCTGCTCAAGGTCACGTGTTTCCACTCGCGTGCCGCCACGGAAATGCGCGGGCTCCGGGTCCGGAGCAGCCGGGCCAGTAAAGCTAGCGAGGCGTTTATCGACTTCGGCAACGATCGCGCTGTGCTCGATCGCGCCGGCGGCAGCAACTACCATATCGGGACCGCGGTAGTTCCGTGTCAGGTAAGCCCGCAGCCGGGACGGGTTAAACGAGCGCACAGTATCCGGCGTGCCGAGAATAGATCGGCCGATCGGTTGCAACGGAAATGCCGTTTCCTGGAGACGATCGAACACAAGATCATCCGGCGCATCCTCGGTCGCGCCGATTTCCTGCACAATCACATTTTGCTCGCGCCGCAGTTCCTCCGCGTCGAAAGTCGGTTCGGACAGGATGTCCGACAGCACATCGACGGCGAGTGGCACATCGGCCTTGAGCACACGCGCGAAATATCCCGTCGATTCCGCGCTCGTTGCGGCATTGAGGTCGCCACCCACCGCTTCAATCGCTTCCGCGATCTGGCGCGCAGTACGTCGCTTCGTGCCCTTGAAAGCCATGTGCTCAAGCAGATGCGAAATCCCGTGCTCGTCGGGCCTCTCATTACGGCTGCCGGATCCGACCCAAACGCCAAGTGACGCCGTTTCAAGATGCGGCATTCGATCGGTCACTACCGACAGGCCCGAGGGAAGACGAGTAACTTCAACAGTCATGCCGCTGCTCCTTCACGCGCCGCGCGCGAAACCGATGTTACATACCGCTCAACAGCCGCCTGATCCACCGGCAGCACGGTTATCCGCTCTTTCCGTTTCGTCAGGTCAGCGAGCCTGTCCGGAAGCGCCGGAACGATACCGCAAGCAGCCTTGACCGCATCAGGAAACTTCGCGGGATGCGCAGTCGAAAGCACCACCATGGGCACTGAAGGATCCCGCGTTTCTTTTTCGGCCACTGCTAGCGCAACCGCGGTGTGCGGATCAACGCAATAATTGGCTTCGCGCACCCACGCGCGAATTTCGGCGGCGCTTTCCTGCTCGTCCGCGCGGTCGGCGCTAAACAATGCCCGCAATTCCTTGAGCGCCTGCGCCGAGATCGCGAAACGGCGCGATTGCGCCAACGAGCCCATCAAGCCACGAACAGCACTGGCGTCCCGGCCATAGGCGTCGAACAACACGCGCTCGAAGTTGGACGAAACCTGAATGTCCATCGATGGCGAAGTTGTCGCCACCACATCTCGGATCTCGTATGCACCGGTGGCCAATGTGCGGACAAGGATATCGTTGACATTGGTCGCAATTACCAGCCGGTCAACCGGCAACCCCATGCGGAAAGTGACGTAGCCGGCATAGACGTCACCAAAATTTCCAGTTGGTACAGTAAAAGCAATTTTTCGACGTGGCCCCCCGAGTGCAACGGCCGCAGTAAAATAATAGACAGCCTGCGCAACGATACGTGCCCAATTGATGGAATTGACGCCGGACAACCGCACACGATCGCGGAAGGCGTGGTGGTTGAACATTGCCTTCACCAGCGCCTGACAGTCGTCGAACGTGCCTTCTATGGCAACCGCGTGAACGTTGGCATCCGGAACGGTGGTCATCATCCGCCGCTGCACTTCGGAGATGCGGCCTTGCGGGAAAAGAACCACCACATCCGCCTGCGCGCGGCCGCGGAACGCTTCAACGGCAGCGCCACCTGTGTCCCCGGATGTGGCGACCACGATGGTGGTGCGTTCGCCACGTTGATGCAGCACATGATCCATTAACCGCGCAACCAACTGCATCGCCAGATCCTTGAAGGCGAGCGTCGGCCCATGGAAAAGCTCGAGGACGAAAAGGTTCGGATTGAGCTCGGTGAGCGGCGCCACCGCGGGGTGGTGGAAATTTCCGTAAGCCTCGCGTGTCATGCGTGCGAGATCCGGCTCCGCAATTCCGTCGCCGACAAAGGGGCGGATAACTTCCACTGCTACTTCGGCGTAAGGCTTGCCGGCAAAACTTTCGATGCGCGCGCTATCAAACGTCGGCCAGCGCTCCGGCACATAGAGTCCGCCGTCGCGGGCAAGGCCTGCGAGCATCACCTCGACAAAATCGAGCGAGGGAGCCTCGCCCCGGGTTGATACATAACGCATTGATTTAGCTTAGCTTTACGGTTTTGCCGCGGCAGCATAGATGATCGCAGAGTAGCCTTGCGCTCCTGCTTTCACAAGAAACGCTCTTTTCGCCCAAAAAGACGACGCGCCAGCCACACGATGTAAACGCCGCCGAGCGCCACCGCGAGACCGAACCAGGTGATGGCATATTGCAAATGATTGTCGGGCAAATTGACTTCGAGCTTGCCCGGCTTTGGCCAGCCGCCTGGCGGAGTCGGCCCCTCCTGATCAATGTAGAAGGGTGCCGCGGTCGCCCACTTCTTGAATGTGGCGATCGAATTGGGGTCGCGCAGGTACCAGATATTCTTCTTGGGATCGTCTGCGGGCGTGAATGAATCGCGCGGCTCCGGCCAGCGCATGACGCCGACAATATCAACAATGCCGCGTGGCGTTCCCTCGGCGCGCGTCGCCGGATCCTTGCGATCGTCCGCCACAAAGCCGCGGTTGACGAGGATGATGCTGCCTCCGGCCAGTCGCGCCGGCGCGAACACCCAATAGCCTGGCCCTTTCACATCGGGACGCAATGGGGAACCGGCTGTGTAAACAAACGCCTCTTCGCCATCGAGAAATTCTGCCGGGAAAGCCACACGATGAAATTCCTCGCCATCCTCGCGCAGGCGCGGCCAACTCGCACGTGGCGGCAAATCCTCCGGCGCACGGCCGAGCCGCGCATTGAGCTTCGCTATCAAGCCCTCTTTCCAGACCTTGCGATCAAGTTGCCAGATGCCAAGTCCACCCAGGATCAAAACACCGGCGAGAGCGACCGCTGTTGCGTCGAGTATGGTGCCACCCTTTTTGCGCTGCACCTTTTTTTTCACACGTCGCCTCGATATTCGAGGCGGCCCTCCGCCGCCTTGTGATGGTATTGCAGCGCGATCAACAGGCCTTTGATCAGGCGTAATGGGGCGAGCGTGACGAGCAAAATCAGTGGCAGCCACAACGCCGCGTGCACCCAATAGGGCGGCTGATAGACAATTTCGGTGATCAGCGCCGCAAACACGACGATGAAACCCCCGATGAGGATTACGAATACTGCCGGCCCATCGCCGGCATCGGCAAAGCTGTAATCGAGACCGCAATGCCCGCACGCGGGCCGTAGCGCAAGGAACCCTTGAAACAGCCGCCCCTCGCCACAACGCGGGCAGCGGCCCCGCAGACCGCGGCCAATCGGCAGATTGCCCTTCGATGCGTGATTGCTCATGACGCCTCTCAACCAGCAAAACAAAAGGGCGGCGTGATGACGCCGCCCTTCTTCATCAACGGACCATCTGTGATGATCATTCGGGATGCGGCACGCCCGAGCCCCAGACATAAATACAGGCGAACAGAAATAGCCATACAACGTCGACGAAGTGCCAGTACCACGCGGCGAATTCGAAGCCGAGATGTTGTTTCGGCGTGAAGTGCCCGGCCATCGCACGCACCAGGCAAACGATCAGAAAGATCGAGCCGATGATCACATGGGCGCCATGGAAGCCGGTCGCCATGAAAAAGGTGGCGCCGTAGATATTGCCGCTGAAGTGAAAGGCCGCATGTGAATATTCGTACGCTTGCACACAAGTGAAGGTGAGCCCCAACAGAATGGTGAGGATCAAACCCCATTTTAAACCCTGCCGATCGTTTTCCAGCAGCGCATGGTGCGCCCAGGTGACGGTCGTGCCGGACGTGAGCAGGATCAGCGTGTTGAGCAGCGGCAGATGCCACGGGTCGAAGGTTTCGATCCCTTTCGGCGGCCACACGCCACCTGTCACTGCGATCCGCCCGACGTCGTGCACATCGCCTGTAAACAACGCGGTGTTGAAATAGGCCCAGAACCAGGCAACGAAGAACATCACCTCGGACGCAATGAACAGGATCATGCCATAGCGGTGTGAGATCTGCACCACGCGGGTGTGGAAGCCATCGAATTGAGCTTCGCGGATAACGTCGCGCCACCAGGCAACGAAGGTGTAGAGCACGCCCAGCACGCCGACACCGAAAACCGCCGGCGCAGCGGGGTACATGTGATGCATCCAGCTGATGGCGCCGACCGCCATAATAAAGGCGGATACCGCTCCAACCGCCGGCCATGGGCTCGGATCGACCAGGTGGTAGTCATGCTGCGGCTTGGCGTGAGCGTCGGCCATCGTCTTCGTCTCCGTTACATTTCCAGCATGATCATATCCGAAAACCGGTTCGGCCTTTCGGGATCATGCGTTTAAAGCTTGCTCGACTTCTTCTCCGGCGCCTCGGCGACGGGCTGCTCCGGATCGCGGAGCCGGTAGAATGTATAAGATAACGTGATGACGTTGAGATCGTCCTGATCGCGGTCCTTGGCGATCGCAGGATCGACATAAAACACCACGGTCATGTCGCGCGTCTCGCCCGGTTTCAGGCGCTGCTCTGTGAAGCAGAAGCAGTTGATCTTGTCGAAATAGGCGCCGACTGTCGGCGGCGAGACATTGTAGGAAGCCTGAGCTGCAATTTCGCGCGCGGTTTCGTTGACGACCTTGTAGTGCACTGTCGCCACTTCGCCGATGTGCACCTGGATTGCATTTTGCTCGGGCTGGAATTTCCAGGGCAGGCCGGACGAAACATTGGAATCGAAACGGATCGTCAGCGTGCGTCCGAGAATATGGTCGGGGGCGCTTTCCGCGACCTGGGTGGTGCCGCCGAACCCGGTCGTCTTGCAAAACCAGTTGTAAAATGGGACCGACGCATAGGCTGCGCCGACCATGCCGGCGACAACCGCGCCGCAGCAGGCGGCGACCAGCACATCGCGGCGAAGGGGCTTTCTGCTCACTCTTTCAAAGCGTGCGGTCATCGGTGCCTGTCAGATTGGGCGGATCAGCACAGCGGGGCCCTTCACTAGCGTCATCACATAAAACAGTATAACCAGCGCGGCGAGCGCAAACGCGATGGCGATCGAACGGGAACGCCGCGCGCGCTTCTGCGCTTCCGTGAGCACGATGCCATCGTCGTCTGGTTGTTCGCCCATCAATCGGCCCCTGGCGATATCCATGCTCACGCTGTCAATCGGGTGATCAGCCCGCCCCACCCGCGCTCGACCAGCAATACCGCAAACAGCAGAAACAGGTAGAGGATCGAGAAAGCGAAAAGATTGCGGCTCGCGCGCTCGGCCGGGCGGCTCTCGTGGAGAACTTGCCAGCCCAGCGTCAGCATGATCGCGCCGGTCAAAACTGCGGTGATCCCATACAGGAAGCCGGTGTAGCCGAACGCCCAGGGTGCGACGCCGAGCGGCACAAGGATGAGCGTATAAAGCAGGATATGGCGCCGCGTGCTGGCATCGCCGGAGACAACCGGGAGCATCGGAATGCCCGCGCGGGCATAGTCTTCGGTGCGATAAAGCGCCAGCGCCCAGAAATGCGGCGGCGTCCAGAAGAAGATGATCAGAAATAAAAGAACCGGCTCGAGCGACACCGATCCGGTCACGGCCGCCCAGCCAATCATCGGCGGGAATGCGCCCGCGGCGCCACCGATCACGATATTCTGCGGCGTCGAACGCTTGAGCCAGATCGTATAGATCACGACGTAAAAAAAGATGGTGAAGGCGAGCAGTGTCGAGGCAACCCAATTCACCAACAAACCAAGCACGACAACAGCGAATGAACCGAGCGTCAGCCCGAACGCCAGCGCCTCACCGGGACGTATGCGGCCCATGGGCACTGGCCGGCGCGCAGTTCGTGTCATGACCGCGTCGACGTCGGCGTCGTACCACATATTCAGTGCGCCGGATGCTCCCGCACCAACCGCAATACAGAGCAGCGCGGTAAACGCAGTGACCGGGTGCAGCGAGCCAGGGGCGACCGCGAGGCCCACCAGCGCGGTGAATACCACGAGCGACATCACCCGCGGTTTCATGAGTGCGATGTAATCGCCAACAGTCGCGAGACTCGGTTCTGCCGGGCCGCTTGCGGCGAGCGGCCCGCGGAGATCTGCGCCTGCGCTGACGAACGACATGAGCTTGCGTCGAAGTCCTATTTGATCCGCGGCAACGTTTCGAATTGATGGAACGGTGGCGGCGACGACAGCGTCCATTCCAGCGTGGTTGCGCCGACGCCCCACGGATTATTGCCGGCCACACGCTTTCTCGCGAAGGCCTCTATCATTCCAAAGAAGAAGATGATGACGCCAAAGCCGGAGATATAGGAGCCGAAGGACGAAACCATGTTCCATCCGTGAAATGCGTCCGGATAGTCCACGTAACGGCGCGGCATGCCGGCGAGACCCAGGAAATGCTGCGGGAAGAAAACCAGGTTCACCCCGATGAAGGTCACCCAGAAATGCAACTTCCCGATGGTCTCGTTGTACATGTAGCCGGTCATCTTCGGGAACCAGTAGTACCAGCCGCCAAAGATGGCGAAGACGGCGCCAAGCGAGAGCACGTAGTGGAAGTGCGCCACGACGTAATAAGTGTCCTGCAGCACGCGATCGACGCCGGCATTGGCCAAAACGACGCCGGTAACGCCGCCCACCGTAAACAGGAAGATGAAACCTAGTGCCCAAAGCATCGGGGTGCGGAATTCGATTGAGCCGCCCCACATCGTCGCAATCCAGGAAAAGATCTTCACGCCGGTCGGCACCGCAATCACCATGGTGGCGGCGATGAAATAGGCCTGCGCACCAGTCGACATTCCGACCGTGTACATGTGATGCGCCCACACCACAAAGCCGATACCGCCGATGGCGACCATCGCGTAAGCCATGCCGAGATAGCCGAACACCGGCTTACGGCTGAAGGTCGCGACGATCTGGCTGACCATGCCGAAGCCCGGCAGGATCAGGATGTAGACTTCCGGATGGCCGAAGAACCAGAACAGATGCTGATACAGGATCGGGTCACCGCCGCCCTCGGCCGAGAAGAAGGTCGTGCCGAAATTCCGATCCGTCAGCAGCATCGTGATTGCGCCAGCAAGCACCGGCAGCGCCAGGAGCAGCAGGAAAACTGTCACCAGGATTGACCACACAAACAGCGGCATCTTGTGCAGCGTCATTCCGGGCGCGCGCATGTTGAAGATCGTGGTGATGAAGTTGATGGCGCCAAGGATTGACGAGGCGCCCGCCAGATGCAGCGACAATATGCCGAAGTCGACGGCCGGACCTGGATGTCCGCTCGTCGACAATGGCGCATAGAGAGTCCATCCCGCACCCACGCCGTTGGAGCCAGGCTCTCCTTCAAAGAAGGCTGAGGTGAGCAGCAGCGCAAACGAAGCCGGCAAGAGCCAGAACGAAATGTTATTCATCCGCGGGAAGGCCATGTCCGGCGCACCAATCATCAACGGCACGAACCAGTTGCCGAACCCGCCAATCATCGCCGGCATCACCATGAAAAAGATCATGATCAGCCCGTGCGCAGTGACGAACACATTGAATTCGTGCGGCGTCGGGAAAATCTGAATGCCCGGGTTCTGCAACTCCAAACGAATGGCGATCGACATCAGACCGCCGATCACACCGGCGGCCAGCGCGAACACCAGGTACATCGTGCCGATGTCCTTGTGGTTGGTCGAATACACGAAGCGCCGCCATCCGGTCGGATGATGCTCGTGGGCCTCGTGTGCGCCGTGTGCCGCCGCCGTGTTGCTAGCCATCGTTATTATCCTTCAACCTGGTCGTTATCGCCCGCGTTCGTCAGTTCCCAGCACCGGCCGCGGCTACCGCGGTCGGACGGCTGTCGTCGGTCGCAAATTTCTTTTTCGCCTGTTCTACCCAGGCGGTGTAATCCTTCTCATTCACCACGCGCACCATGATCGGCATGAAAGCGTGGTCTTTACCGCAAAGCTCCGAGCACTGCCCGTAATAGATGCCTTCGCGCTCGGCCTTGAACCAGGTCTCGTTGATCCGGCCGGGAATGGCGTCGATCTTGATGCCGAATGAGGGCACCGCAAATGAATGAATGACGTCGGCGCCGATGGTGAGCACATGCACCACCTTGTTCACCGGTACCACCATTTCATTGTCCACCGCGAGCAGACGCGGTTGACCGGGCTTGAGGTCCTTGTCTTGCACCATCAGCGAGTCAAATTCGAATTTGTTGTCGGGATAGCTGTAGCTCCAGAACCACTGTTTGCCCGTAGCCTTCACCGTCACGTCCGCCTTCGGCATGTTAAGTTGAAAAAACAGCAGGCGGAATGAAGGCACGGCGATCGTCACCAGGATAAGGACCGGAACCACCGTCCAGAGCACTTCGATGAGGGTGTTGTGGGTGGTGCGCGACGGCACCGGATTGCTGCGTGCGTTGAACTTCACGACAACGATGACGAGCAGCGCCAGAACGAAGAGAGCGATGGCCGAAATCACCCACAGCAGAAAATCGTGGAACCAGATGATGTCGTCCATCACCGGGGTGGCACCTTTTTGCAAGCCGAGCTGCCATGGTTCCGGTTGGCCGGTCGCGGCAAGTGCCGCCCCTGTGGCGAACAAGGGCACGCTCGTGGTGATAAATGCGATCAACCGCTTGAGCACCAGCATAGTTCGATGCGCTCCTTCGACGAGATAATCGGCCTTGCTTAGGCCCCTTTTTGCCGCCCACCACTGGCATGATGTTCGGCGCGACCCGCTGAGCACGGCATTGCCACGGGCGTGGCAGCTTAGGCGGTGCGGCGGGACGGGGGGAAATCCCGGCCTCTCAAACCACAATTCCAGGCCTCCCGCAATGCGCCTCATTACCTCCTCCATGCGACAAACGGCGTAGGCAAAATCAGCTTTAAGGCTGCCATTACAGCGTGATCGTGCGACCCCGGAGACGCCTTGCTTGACAGGATTGGCCGGGCATGACCCAACGAGGGCGAATAAAATGCCGTCCGGACCCCGATTCGCCTGCGCTTTGGGGGTCAGGGCGGTGCGACGACCGGACGCCAAGGGATTGAGCGATGAGAATTTTTGAGTTCGGCAGGCAGATTCTGACGGCCGCGACATGGTGCGCGGTCATGTTGCTGCTTGCAGTCGTGGCGCTCGCGCCGACCCGGGATGCCCGTGCGCAGGGCGCCGTCAAGTCTGTGCATAAGGACTGGCAAGTTCGCTGCGATACGCCGCCGGGGGCCAAGGCCGAACAATGCGCGCTGATCCAGAGCGTGACGGCGGAAGATCGCGCCAATGTCGGCTTGACCGTTATTGTGCTCAAGACCGCCGACCTGAAGAGCCGGCTCATGCGCGTGGTCGCGCCGCTCGGCGTGCTGCTGCCATCGGGCCTCGGGCTCAAAATCGATCAGGCCGATATCGGGCGGGCCGGCTTCGTGCGCTGCCTGCCGAACGGCTGCATCGCTGAAGTTGTTATGGATGATGAGCTGATCAAGAAACTGCGCAACGGCAAGTCCGCGACTTTCATTATCTTCCAGACTCCGGAGGAAGGAATTGGCTTCCCGATGAGCCTCGCTGGCTTTGGCGAGGGCTACGACAAGCTGCCGTGATCCCCTCGCAGGCTGACATTCTCCGCACTATCTACCGAAGGTTGATCGTAACGCGGAGCAAAGCATGACATTCCCCTCCACCCTTATCGACCGCGCGGGCCTTGACCGCGGCAAGGTGCGTCAGTTGATCGCGCACGGACTCGACGGCGCCGATGACGGCGAATTGTTTCTTGAGTATCGCCAGGCTGAAGCGCTGACTTTCGACAACGGCCGGCTGAAGCAGGCGACCTACGATACGCTCCAGGGATTCGGCTTGCGGGCGGTGAAAGACGAAGCTGTCGGCTATGCCCACGCCTCGGACGTATCGGAGGGAGCTATTGCCCGCGCGGCCGAGGCCGTGCACGCCGTCAAACGCGGCCGCAGCGGAACCTACGCTGAAGCTCCGGGCCGGACCAACCGCAAGCTCTATAGCGACGAGAATCCCCTTGGCTCGCCGGCATTCGAAGCCAAGGTGAAATTACTGGAATCGATTGACGCGTATGCGCGCAGGAAGGATCCACGCGTGCGGCAAGTTACTGCGAGCGTCGCCGCGAACTGGCAGGTCATGGAGATCTTGCGGGCCGATGCAGAAACATACCGCGACATACGCCCGATGGTGCGGCTCAACGTGTCTGTGATCGTGGGAGACGGTGATCGGCAGGAATCGGGCAGCTATGGATTCGGCGGGCGCGAGGGCTTTCAGCAGCTCATCGACCCTCAAGCCTGGCAGGGCGCAGTCGATGAAGCGGTCCGGCAAGCATTGGTAAATCTTCAGGCTGTTCCCGCTCCTGCCGGCGAAATGGATGTCGTGCTCGGCTGTGGCTGGCCCGGCGTGATGCTGCATGAAGCAGTCGGCCACGGTCTCGAGGGCGACTTCAACCGCAAAAAGACTTCCGCTTTCGCCGGGCTTATGGGCCAGAAGGTTGCGGCAAAGGGAGTGACCGTCGTTGATGATGGCACCATCCAGGCGCGCCGCGGATCATTGTCCATCGACGACGAGGGCACGGCGACCAACCGGACTGTATTGATCGAGGACGGCATTCTGGTTGGCTATATGCAAGACCGCCAAAACGCCCGGCTGATGGGCATGAAGCCGACCGGAAATGGCCGGCGCGAGTCGCACGCGCATGCGCCGATGCCGCGCATGACCAACACTTACATGCTCGCGGGCAAACACGACCCGAAAGAAATCATCGCTTCGGTGAAAAATGGCCTCTACGCCGTCAGCTTCGGCGGAGGTCAGGTCGACATCACGTCGGGCAAATATGTGTTCCAATGCACCGAGGCCTACAGAATCGAAAATGGCAAGGTCGGTGCACCGGTCAAAGGTGCCATGCTTATCGGCAACGGGCCGACCGATTTGCACCGCATTTCAATGATAGGCAATGATTTCGCGCTCGATCCTGGCATCGGCACCTGTGGCAAAAATGGTCAAGGCGTGCCGGTCGGAGTCGGTCAGCCGACCTTGCGCATGGACAAAATCACAGTGGGCGGAACCGCTTAATTTGATGGAGTAAGGACATGCCGCAAGTTTCGCGCATCGGTCATTGGGTCAAGAACATTGCCGATATCGCGGTGATTGTGCTGATCGTGCTGGCCGCAAAGACCGCGATCGCCGAGCCTTTCTATGTGCCGTCGGGCTCGATGGAGCCGACACTTTTGATCGGCGACGAATTGCTGGCGACTAAATTTCCATACGGCTACAGTGCCGCCTCACTGCCCGCTTTTCTGGTTTTGCCGAACACGCCGCGCGTTCTTGCTGCGCTTCCCAAGCGAGGCGACGTCGTCGTTTTCCGCTGGCCAGGCGACCGATCGCAAGTCTGGGTGAAGCGCGTGATCGGCCTGCCGGGAGACCGCATTGGCGTGCGCAATGGCCGGGTTTGGATCAACGGTACAGCGGTTGGCGTCCGGCCGGCTGGCAGCGGCGAGGCGGAAGCCGAAGACGGCGGCGCAGTGTCGGCCGCTCGCTACATCGAGACGTTGCCGGGCGGCTATGAGCATTCAATTTATAAGATGCTCGCCCGCGGTGAATACGATGACATGCCTGACCTGGTGGTGCCTCCTGGCCAGCTGTTTGTCATGGGCGATAATCGCGACAATTCCGCCGACAGTCGTGTGGCCGTGCGTGCGGGCGGCGTCGGGCTTCTTCCGGTCGAGGATCTGGTCGGCCGCGTGGATGCCGTGGTCGGTTCCTGGGATCTCGCCATGAAGGATCGGCCGATCAAGGACTGGCCATCCGGCTTGCGGCTGTCGCGGTTTTTCACGGCAGTTCGCTGACCGCCTTTATCGCACCACACCCGAAATACAGCACGGCTTGTACCGCGGACGCGTGATCCTGTCCTTGAGATAGCAACGTGCGTTCGGCGAGATATAACCGGGCCGCACATAGGTCCAGGCGCGGCATTTGTTATCGGCCTCGCATGCCGCCTTGCATTGCGCGCCCGCCGCATCAGTGGCGACATCAAGGTTGCGATAGTCGCCGCCGAACCGATCGATGGAATATTCGACCGGTCCCTTGCGCGGCTCGACAACGGCAGCGCCGCGGACCCCCGATACGCAGCAGCTCTCCTCGATGCGCGGCGGCACCCTATTCTTCAGCCAGCAGGCTGCAACCGCGCTTTCGGTGCGCGGGTAAGAGAAAGCCCAGGCTTTACAGCGCGCGTCGCGCTCGCAGCGCATGGCGCAGGCTGCAGGATCACCGTTGCGAATCTCGAACCTGAGGTAGTCGCCGCCGCGGCGATCAAACCCGCTTTGGGCATTCGCTTGGCCAGCCAAAACCACGACCGCCAACGCGACCGCGCTCCACACCCTGATCAGAATTTGCATGCGCGCCCGCTCGAATTCGAGAGTCGGTCAGCTTGCCCCGTGCGCATGTTAACGCACCCGCCGACGATTGTGCAGGTGCGGATCGGCCGCTGAATTTTATTCGAGAATTAAGCGCCCGCCGGAGGGACCGGCGGGCGCGGATCCGGCCGCGAGAGGGGATGATCGCGGATGTCGGATCGAGCGGCCGACGAGAGGGATCGGCCGTTTGCGTTATTCGTTATGACGCCTTGCGCAGGTCCACCGGTGACCGGCGAAGACTGCGGTCAAACTCGGCACGCCGCACGGCGTGACTGAGGCGGCGTTCGAGCGCGCGCTCGCGCAGGAGCGCGGTCGGGTCGTCCCAAAACGGCTCCGAAAAGGCGTCGCGCACGTCGGCGCGGGTAATGCCGATATCGGCGAGCATTCGGCGGTCGAGGCCGACCAGGACCCGGGCCTCACGGCGGTGTTTGCGCGCCTCTGCCAGCTCCTTCAGCCAGCGGGTCACAAGGGCCAGCAAGGAGGCAAAGACCCGGGCCAGCGTGCCGCCGGCAACGGGCAAAACAGGGTAATTGGCGCTCATCTCAGTCTCCATTCAGTTCGCGGGTTTCAGCGCCAAAATCGCGGTTGGCGCCGCCCAGAACCACCCGAAATCCCCACCCGTTCTCTGGAATGGTTACATATTGCACTGCGGGGATTGATTAGTAAAACGAATGTTTCTAATATGAACGATCAGGAATAGTGATATCGTCCTCGCTGGCCCAACCGGCCTTGCAGGACCGCCGCCCAGGATCACCGCCAGGGATCACCGCCATGACTGCAATGCTCGATATCGACCAGTTGCGCACCTTCATCGCAATTTCCGAGACCGGCAGTTTCACCAAGGCTGCCGAGGTCGTGAACAAGACCCAGTCCGCCGTCTCCATGCAGATGAAGCGGCTGGAGGAGCGTCTTGAGCGCCCGATCTTTGCGCGCGACGGGCGCGCTTCGAAGCTGACGGAAGACGGGCAGCGCCTGCTCGACTACGCGCGCCGCATCGTCAAGCTCAACATCGAGACGCTGGCCGCGTTTTCCGATGGCGAATTGTCGGGCCGCGTGCGGCTTGGCGTCCCCGACGACTACGCCGACCGCTACCTGCCGGAAATCATGGCGCGCTTTTCGCACAGCTACCCGGCAGTGGAGCTCAGCGTGCTTTGCGAGCCGTCCGTCGACCTGCTCGAGCGCATCGACGCCAACGAGCTCGATCTCGCCATCATCACCAATTGCGAAAGCAAGCGTGCCTCGGAAACGTTCCGGCGCGAGCGCCTTCTCTGGGTGACGTCGAACCGGCATTCGACTCATCTCGAAGAGCGCCTGCCGCTTGCGCTCGGACGCCCGACTTGCGTCTGGCGCCGCACCGCGATCGAGCGGCTTGAGGCGGTCGGCCGTCCGTTCCGTGTGCTGTACACGAGCTCAAATGCCGGTGCCGTCGCGGCCGCCGTGCTCGCCGGGCTTGCGGTGTCGGTGCTGCCGGAATCGGGATTGCGTCCGGGCATGCGCGTGCTCGCCGCATCGGATGGTTTCCCCGATCTGCCGAGCTGCCGCATCGGGCTGGTGCGCAACGCGCACGAAAGCTCGGCGCTGGCCGATGCGCTGGCGGAGCACATCATCTCCTCGCTCGACAACCTGTCGGAAGCGGCCCAGGCGGCGGAGTAATTCCCGCCTCGTGTCCCGGATGCTGTGCAGCGCGCCAGCGATGCACCGCTGATCCGGGACCGTCGCAAGCGCCTGATTGTTTGGCGGTCCCGGGTCTGCAGCGCACCACCATCAGCGCGTTTACGCGCGTCTTCGACGCGTCATGGTGCTGCGCTGCGCCCGGGACACGAGACTCAATACGCGTATTCCTCGAAGATCGGCTCGACAGAGTCGTTCCATTCGCCGTGGAATTTCTCCAGCAATTCTTCGGCCGGCGTGATGCCGCGCGCGATCGATTCCTCCAGCGGCCGCAGGTAGCGGGTCTCGTCGCGGCCATTGCGATCAAGCCGCTTGCGGCGCGCGAGCCCGCGTGAACAGAACCGCAGCGTTTCCTGCGCCAGCGTAAACACGTTGCGATTGCCGATCTCGGCCTTGAAGCCGAGCTTCGGCACATCGTCGCGCAGCTTTTGCCGCTGCTGCGCGGTCCAGCCCTTGACCATGTCCCAGCAGGCATTGAGCGCGTCGTCATCATAGAGCAGCCCGACCCAGTAGGCCGTCAGCGAGGGCAGCCGCCGCCATGGACCGCCGTCGGCGCCGCGCATCTCGAGATAGCGCTTGAGTCTCACCTCGGGGAAGATGGTGCTCAAATGATTGGCCCAGTCCGAGATTGTCGGCCGCTCGCCCGGCAACCCCGGCAGTTTTCCGGCGAAAAAATCGCGGAACGACTGGCCGGCGACGTCGATATATTTTTCGCCGCGCTTGACGAAATACATCGGCACATCGAGCGCGTAGTCGGTCCAGCGTTCAAAACCCATGCCATCCTCAAAAGCCCAGGGCAGCATGCCGGCCCGCTGATTATCGGTATGGCGCCAGATTTCGGAGCGGAACGAGAGAAAGCCGTTCGGCTTGCCTTCGGTGAACGGCGAATTGGCGAACAGTGCGGTCGCAACCGGCTGCAATGCGAGCGACACTCGCAATTTCTTGACCATGTCGGCTTCGCTGGCGAAGTCGAGATTCGCCTGCACGGTGCACGTGCGATACATCATGTCGAGGCCGAGCGTGCCAACCTTCGGCATGTAGGCCGTCATGATCTTGTAGCGGCCCTTCGGCATCTTCGGCATATCGGCTCGCGTCCAGTTCGGCGTCATGCCAATGCCGAGAAAGCCGATCCCCAAAGGCTTTGCCACTTCGCGCACCTGCGCCAGATGCGCCATCAATTCGGCGGCCGTCTGATGCACATTGTCGTAAGGCGCGCCAGAGAGTTCGAACTGGCCGCCTGGCTCCAGCGAAATTGCCCCGCCGCCCGTCACGTCGAACATGCCGATGATGTTGTCCCCCTCCATGATCGGCTCCCAGCCGAGCAGGTTGTGCATGCCGTCGAGCAGCGCGCGGATACTGTGTTTGCCGGAATATGGAACAGGACGGTGATCGGCCACGGTGAAGGCGAACTTCTCGTGCTCGGTGCCGACTCGGAATTGTGTCTTCGGCTTGCAACCTGCTTCGAGCCAGGCGACGATTTCGTCGCGTGTCTCGATCGGCGTCATGTCAATTTGGTCACGAGCCATGCAGCTGTCCGGGCAAAAAGGTCGCGACCTTAAACATGGGAGCCGGCAAAGGGCAATGCGACGGCCATGCGAATTTTGCGGGCTCGGCGGCATGGGTGGGTGAGGCCCTTTTTCCTCTCCCATAGGATGAAAGATCGCGAGGCGCTTTTTCTTTCCCTCTCCCATAGGGAGAGGGTGCCCGAGCGCAGCGAGGGCGGGTGAGGGGTTAATGCCTCGACGAGAGTCGGTAACCCCTCACCCGCGCACGCTCGCTGTCGCTTCCGCGTGCGCACCCTCTCCCTTTGGGAGAGGGAAGCCGTGCTTCACCGCGTCGTCGTCACTCCGGTTATGGCTACTTATACTGCGCCCACCACACACTCCGCTCATGCCCGCGAACGCGGGCATCCAGTGCTTTTGAGCAAAGTGCTGGATCCCCGCCTTCGCGGGGATGACCGGAGAATTTGTTGCGGGTCCCCCTTCGCGCGGCAATGCGCACTTATGTGTCCCGGGCGCAGCGCAGCGCGCCAGCGGTGCGCTGCAGA
>Ga0187785_10000235_pt1 | contig 21776 bp, 15 predicted proteins | sample 0815_BV2_4_20_MG_FD_132466 | JGI IMG/M metagenome (GOLD analysis project Ga0187785, IMG submission 132466) | Tropical peat soil microbial communities from peatlands in Department of Meta, Colombia - 0815_BV2_4_20_MG | ecosystem: Environmental > Terrestrial > Soil > Wetlands > Peat | place...
AAACGGTAACGGATTCAGGACTGCGCGGGCGAGGCGGCGCCGGGTTCCCGACCGGCCAGAAATGGGGTTTTTGCAGATCGACCCAAAGTTTCCCGAAATATCTGATATGCAATGCCGATGAGGGCGATCCGGGGGCATTCATGGATCGCTCGATAATGGAGGGAGATCCCCACTCCATCATCGAAGGTATGCTGATCGGCGCATGGGCCATTGCCGGAAATCAGGGGCCCATTGAGGGCTATATTTACGCGAGGGCCGAATATCCTCTGGCCATCGCCAACCTTACAAGGGCTATCGAGCAAGCCAGGAAAGCCGGGCTCCTGGGCAAGAACATACTAGGGTCGGGCTTCGATTTCGACCTCAAACTGAACAGGGGTGCCGGCGCCTTTGTCTGCGGCGAAGAGACCGCCCTGATCGCCTCGATCGAAGGCAAGCCGGGAGTGCCCCGCACAAGGCCCCCATTCCCGGCGGTATGCGGGCTTTTCGGCAAACCTACGAACATAAACAATGTCGAGACCTTTGCCACCATTCCAGTAGTGCTGACCAAAGGACCTGAGTGGTTTCAGAAGGTGGGCGCGGACAGGAACCGCGGTACCAAATCGTTCAGCCTCGTCGGCAAGATCAAGAATACCGGGCTGATCGAGGTGCCTCTGGGCACCACAGTGAGGGACGTCGTTTTCAATATCGGGGGCGGCATCCTCAATGACAAGGCATTCAAGGCGGTCCAGACCGGCGGCCCGTCGGGAGGCTGTATTCCTGAATCGCTGCTCGATCTGCCTCTCACATACGAAGGATTGATGCAGGCCGGGACCATCATGGGCTCGGGCGGCATGATCGTCATGGACAATGAGACCTGCATGGTCGACGTTGCCAGGTACTTCCTTAATTTCACGACAGAGGAGTCGTGCGGCAAGTGCACGCCCTGCCGCGAAGGCACCAAGCGCATGAGCGAGATCATGGAGCGCATATGCGCCGGAGAAGGCAGGGAAGACGACATCGAGACACTTGAGCGCATGGGCAATGCAATCGCCGCCGCTTCCCTTTGTGGGCTCGGACAAACCGCGCCCAACCCGACTCTTTCGACCATCCGCTATTTCAGGCATGAATACGAGGCCCACATACGTGACAAGAAATGTCCGGCGGGCGTCTGCAAGCCCCTTATCAAATACAGGATCGAAGCAGCCGCGTGCACAGGGTGCGGGGCCTGTCTCAGGAACTGCCCTGTAACCGCCATCCAGGGCGAAAAGAAACAGCCGCATGTGCTCGATCCGAACAAGTGCGTAAAATGCGGGGCCTGCCGCGAAAGCTGCAAGTTCAACGCGGTTATCATCGAATAGGCCAAGGAGATCAATCATGAGCGAAGAAAATATAATCTTTACGATAAACGATCAGGAGGTCAAGGCGGAGCAGGGCCAGACGGTTCTCCAGGTCGCCCGCAAGATGGATATCTGGATACCCACTCTCTGCTATCACCAGCCGATGGAGGCGGAAGGATCGTGCCGCCTCTGTCTCGTCGAGGTAGAGGCCATGGGCCGCCGCAGACTGGCAACGAGCTGCGGATATCCGGTTGCGCCCGGCATTAAAGTCTACACGGACACTCCCAAGGTCATCGACAGCCGCAAGGTTGTGGCCGAATTACTGCTTGCCAGATGCAGCGAGAACAAGCAGATCAGGGAGCTTTGCGAGAAACTCGGGGTCGGAGATACGCCCTTTTCCAAGGACAAGAAGGATTGCATGCTCTGCGGTCTATGCGTCCAGATGTGTAACAAGAGAATGCAGGTCGGCGCCATAGGATTTGTAGGCCGAGGCTATGAACGAAAAGTCGGAACTCCTTATGACCGCAACTCGCAGGTGTGCATAACCTGCGGCGCGTGCGAATTCATCTGCCCCACCGGCGCAATAACAGCCAAAATGAACAGCGGCCGCGAGCCTGTCCGCCACAAGAAGATTTTCGAGCAGGGCCTCAGCGCCTGCGGTAATATCGACATACCGTTCCCGTCTGCAGTGCCTCTGCTACCGAGCATCGACAGGTCGAACTGCATCCATTTCAATGTCGGCAGCGACTCCTGCAAGATCTGCAAAGAGGTATGCCCCGCAAATGCAATAACCTACGAGCAGGAAGACATAGATACGGAAATCGAGGTCGGCGCTGTAATCATGTCGCCCGGCCTTGAGAAGTACGATCCGTCAATAAGGGGTGAACTCGGTTACGGACGCTGGCCTAACGTGGTCACATCCCTTCAATTCGAACGCATCCTCTCTGCGTCCGGCCCTTATCAGGGGACAGTAACAAGGCCCAGCGACGGCAAACATCCGGTTAAGATAGCATGGATACAGTGCGTCGGATCAAGAGACCAGCATAACGCCAACCCGTGGTGTTCTTCGGTCTGCTGCATGTACGCGACAAAGCAGGCCGTCATCGCCAAGGAACACGACAAGTCCATCCAGCCCACCATCTTCTACATGGAGATGAGAGCATACGGGAAGGACTTCGACAAGTACGTCGAGCGGGCCAAGAACGAATACGGTGTGCGGTACATGAGGTCCATGATTTCCGCCATCAGGGAAGAGGCAGGGACCGGCAACCTCCGGATGCGCTATTCGTTGGAGGATGGATCTTTAATGGAGGAAATGTTCGATCTGGTGGTGCTGTCAATCGGACTGCAGCCCCATAGAGATGCGGCAAAACTCGCCGAGATTTGCGGCGTTGACATGACCGATTATCTCTTCCCCAGAACCTCTACCTTTGAGCCCGTCGACGCTTCGCGTCCAGGCATTTACGTTACCGGCACCTTCCAGGGACCGAAGGACATCCCCGAGACCGTCATTCAGGGAAGCGCCGTGGCCGGGCAGGCCATGGCCCTACTTGGTGAGGCGAGATGGACCGAGACGCTCAAGAAGGAGCTGCCTCCCGAAAGAGATGTCACCGGAGAGGAGCCGAAGCTCGGTGTATTCGTCTGCTCATGCGGCATCAACATTGCCGCCACGGTGGATGTCGGGAAGGTGGTCGATGCCGTAAAGGACATACCGGGCGTGGCCCATGCCGAAAATACTATGTATACCTGTTCACAGGACAGCCAGGAAAAGATCAAGCAGGTTATCCAGGAGAAGGGCCTCAACCGTGTGCTTGTTGCATCGTGCACTCCGAGAACCCATGCACCTCTTTTCCAGGAGACGATCCGCGAGGCGGGCCTGAACAAGTATCTCTTCGAGCTTGCCGACATCCGCGAGCAGTGCTCCTGGTGCCATATGGGACAGCGGGAAGAGGCGACAAAGAAGGCGATAAGACTCGTCAAGATGATGATAGCCAAGGTCAAGCTGCTCCAGCCGATCCAGGCCGAGACCGTAGGAGTTACGCCCTCAAGCCTTATCATCGGCGGCGGCATGGCCGGGATGACGGCAGCCCTTTCACTGGCTGACCAGGGTTTCGACGTGCATATAGTCGAGAGGGAAAAGGAACTTGGCGGGCTTGTGCGCAATCTCTATTACACCCAGGACGGAAGCGACATACAAAACTTCCTGCAGTCCAAAATCGCACAGGTGTCCAGCCATCCCCGCATAAAAGTGCATACCGGAACCGAGGTGCAGAACACGGACGGCTTCGTAGGAAACTTTAAGACCATGCTGACCGATGGAACGTCTTTCGACCACGGCACGATCATACTCGCCACCGGAGGTGTCGAATACCAGCCGACCGAATATCTTTACGGCGAAAGCGAACGGGTCATCACCCAACGGGAGCTCGAAAAGAAGATATACGACGGACTCCAACCGGCATCGGGCGAAAGATACGTAATGATCCAGTGCGTTGGTTCGCGTGAGGAACCTAACCAGTACTGCTCGCGCATATGCTGCCAGGATGCGGTAAAGAATGCCATCGAGATAAAAGAGAGAAATCCGAAGGCCCAGGTGCTAGTTCTGTACCGCGACATCCGCACTTACGGACTGCGGGAGGATTATTATACTAAGGCCCGAGATCTGGGAGTTCTCTTCGTCCGCTATGATGTGGACAGGAAGCCGCAGGTCGAAAAATCCGGAGACAGGCTGAAAATCCGCACCTTCGACTTTATGCTCAACAAGGAAATCACGATGGACACCGACTGGGTGGTTCTGTCCACCGGCCTGAGGCCGCATCCGACAACCGAGAAGGTAGGCCAGCTGTATAAAGTCACCCGCAATCCTGACGGGTATTTCCTTGAGGCCCACGTTAAGCTGCGCCCCGTCGATTTCCCCAGCGAAGGTGTTTTCGTAGCAGGCCTGGCACATGCGCCGAAGAACCTGGACGAGACGATCAGTCAGGCGCTTGCCTCGGCGGGCCGAGCCGGAGTGGTACTTTCGCACGAAAGGCTGGCAATTTCAGGCCTCATTGCCAAACACAAGAGAGATCTCTGCATGTCCTGCCTCAGCTGTTTCAGGATATGTCCGTTCGGCTCTCCGTTCATTGATGAAGACGGCAAGGTTAGCCACAACGAGATCAAATGCCACGGCTGCGGCCTATGCGCAGGCATATGCCCTGCCAAGGCGTTTCAGATCAACGGATTCAGCGACGAGCAGATGCTCGCCATGGTTGACTCTGCTGCGGAGTGCGAAGAAGGCGGGGTAATAAATTAAGAATGAATAAAGAAGTCAGCAGTCAGAAGACAGAAGAAAAGACTACGAGACTATTCTGGCTCCTGACTTCAGGCTCCTGACAACTGTTTTATAGGAGGAAATATGGCGACAGTCGCTGAAGCGCCTGCAAAAGAAACGATATCAACTCCGGTAGCGACATCGGCATCCACGGTCGAGAAACCAAGCGAGGTCCCTGCGGGCTGGCAGCCCAACATCATCGCCTTTGCCTGCCATTACTGCGCATTCGCTGCTGCCGATATGGCGGGAATCATGAGGCTCACTTATCCCACGGGGGTCAAGATCATACGAATGCCCTGCACGGGCAAGCTCGACCACGCCTATGTCCTCAGGGCCTTTGAAAAAGGGGTGGACGGCGTCTTTGTCGCGGGCTGACTCCAAGGTCAATGTCATTACCTGGAAGGTAATACAAACGCAGCAAAGAGGGTGAAACATATCAAGAAGCTCCTGCTTAACGTTGGCATCGATCCGGAGAGGCTCGAAATGTTCAACCTCTCAGCTGCCATGGGACCGAGATGGGCAGAGATATGCAGGGACTTTACAGAACGCATAAAACAGCTCGGCCCCTCGCCGGTCAGGATTGCGATAGAAAAAAAGAGGAGAACAAACCAATGATAGTAGGCCAACAGAAACCTATTGAAGAACTGTGGGGAATGGTTAAAGGCTTTAAGAAGATATTGGTTTTCGGGTGCAATACCTGCGTTGCAGTCTGCCACGCTGGAGGAGGTAAAGAGGCTGAGATAATCGCCTCTCTCCTTCGAATCAAGGCCGCTGAAGAGGGGATCGAGATGACCGTGGAGCACGGGGCCTGTGAGCGGCAGTGCGAACCCGAGTTTTTCATGCCCTCGATTGACAGATTCAAAGCCCAGGACGTCATCCTTTCGACGGCATGTGGCGTCGGCGTCAATCTCATGGCATCGCAGATCGGCGATATGCCGGTGTACCCGGGCCTGAACACCTCGTTTTATGGCGCCGTGCCCAAGGCTGGATTTTTCACCGAGATGTGCGGCGGCTGCGGGAACTGCGTGCTGCACCTGACCGGGGGCATATGCCCGATCGTTCGCTGCTCCAAATCCCTTCTCAACGGCCCATGCGGCGGTACGAACGAAGGCAAATGCGAGGTGAGCAACGAGATAGACTGCGCATGGTACCTCATAATCGAGAAGATGAAGAAGATAGGCCAGCTCGAAAAGCTTTTCGAGATACAACCGCCCAAAGACTGGGCAACAGCCTATGCAGGCGGCCCCAGGAGAATAGTTATCGAACATATAGCGGAGCTTGAAGCCAAAGAAAATATTGCGCAAGGGGAGGGCAAGCAATGAAATCCGGAAGCAATCTCGAACGGGTCATCCTGAGCGGAAATCCGGCTGTTACAGCCGAACTTGGCCCCCCTATGAGCGCATCGCCGGACGAGGTCGTCCACAAGGCCCATATCCTTAAGGGTTTTTGCGATGCGGCAAATATCACCGATTGCCAGACAGCCGTCGTTCGCATATCGAGCATCGCAGCCGCATTCATTGCCTATCGCGAGGGATTGGAGCCGGTCATGCAGATGACATGCCGCGACCGTAACCGCATAGCAATGCAGGCCGACCTTTTAGGCGCAGCGGCATTGGGCCTGAAAAATTGCCTTTGCATTGCCGGTGATCACCAGAAATTCGGCTCAGCCGGTAAGCTGAAGGGTCATCCGGGTGCGAAGAACGTCTATGATGTCGATACCACCCAGCTTGTAGGCATCCTCAAGAAGATGCGCGACGAGGGTTTGCAGCAGGGCGGCGACAAACTCGAAGTGCCCCCGAAGTTCTTTATCGGCGCCACATGGACGCCAATGGGCGACCCGATGGACTTCAGGCCGTACAACCTGAAGAAAAAGGTCGATGCAGGCGCTGAATTCATCCAGACCCAGGGCATCTACGATATGGAGCTGTTCAAGTCCCAGTGCGAAAAGGCGCGAAATCTCGGCGTCCTCGAAAAAACGGCCCTCCTTGCAGGTATCATAGTGCCGAAGAGCGCCATGATGCTCAAGTACATGGACACAAGCGTTTCGGGCGTGACTGTTCCGAAGGCGCTGATCGACCGCATGGCCAAGGCAAAGGCTGCAGCAGGCGACGACAAGAAGAAAGCGAAGGAGCTACAGGAAGAAGAGGGTATTAAGATCACGGTTGAGCTGATCCATCAGGCACTTGAAATACCTGGGGTCAAGGGCGTGCATGTGCAGGCAATAGACTGGGAGCCTGCGATCGAAAAGATCGTCAAGGCGGCCGGACTTTATCCGAGGCCGAATATTCCGGCTGAATAAAATTATTGCAGTAATAATCAAAAGGCGGTGGAGAAATCCACCGCCTTTTTGCATGCAGCATTCTGAAAAATACAGAGGAGGGGTTCAAATGAAAAGGAAACTTATTGTGCTCGTCGGCATCCTGATGATGATTTCAATATGTGGATGCGTCTCTACGATGATAGCAGAGAAAACAGCCTCAGTAGCAGCTCCGCCAGATGTGGAAAAGTTTAGTTTCGATCTTTCAACACCTAATAGAGATACAGGGAGTTTTATCGTTCAATGCAGGCAACCATCTTATCAGATATCGGTTGAAAGATATGCAATTAAGATCGATTCCAACTCTCCGCTGGTCGTTTCCAGGCAAAAGGATACTAATATAAAACTAGACGTCGGGAAACATAGCCTAAAATTTTATGCTGTATCTAGCAAATCGGAAGAAAGCGAAAAGGTTTCCTTCGGCAAACCAACTACCAGAGAAATTGTAATAACTAAAGGTCAAGTACAAAAACTCAAATATACCGGCCCATATCGATTGTTCGGGGAAGGCAAGGTTGAGGAAGTTCAATAAGTACATGATACCTCGACTGATGGGGTAGCACTCTGAAAACCACCCCCCCTGTTAAATGGAGCATGTCTACCTTACGTCCCTTATTATGGAGCGAATGGCTGTTTCCTGCGCTTCGATGCTCTCGGCAAGTTTGAATTGCACGAGCGCCCTCTGCAGATTGTGGCCTTCGCGCCTGGTCTTGAAATAAACATCGCCCTCCAGGTGATCGGTGAAAAAACGAAGGCCCAGCTCGAATGCTATCAGGCGGATGGCATCAAACAGATATTCATAGTCCGACGTCAGAAGAAAGTCTCTTGCCTTAGAAAGATACCCGCTAAGAATGGCGCTGCAGAGGGCCGGCTCGAACCTTACACTCTCCAGGTTGTCAACTTCTTCGCCCAGAGGATTGCACGCAGACCGCAGACAGTCACCGATGTCATAGTGGACAAGCCCCGGCTTGACGGTATCAAGATCTATCATTCCCACGGCCTGACGCGTCGAAGTGTCAATCAATACATTGTTGACCTTTGGATCGCCGTGCATTGTCCTGACACGCAGATGGCCGCGCGTCTTTGCATCTTCAAGCACCGGTGCAAGCGGCCGCCGGGCTTCTATGAACCGAACGCAATATCTCTCATCAGGAGAATTCACAGATCTTTTTCTCCTGATATCATCGAAGTTCAGCAGATATTGCGGCGCGATATGGAACCCTTCAAGAGTATCAGCAAGCATATAAGGCGGCAGGTCGCTTACAAGATTATGAAACATGCCGAGCGCAAACCCTATCTCTTCCGCATGTGCCTCGTTCCGCACTGCGTCGAAGGTCTCGGCATCTCCGATAAAACTGATGGCCCGCCAGAAAGAGCCGCGATCATCAATCAAATGGTCCTGCCCGTCCACTGAGCGAATCACTACCGGGGTCTCCCAGCGTCTGCCGTTCGGCAAAGAAATATTACGTATTCGCGCATTGATATGTTCCGTAACTGCAAGCATGTTCTTCATGACAAGATCCGGCTGCCTGAAGACATGTGTGTTGAGACGCTGCAGGATGAAGCGTTCTTTGCCGGAAGCAAGCGTCACCAGAAATGTGTCGTTTATATTGCCGCTCCCGAAGGGCTGAACGGCAGTAACCGGGCCGGTAGTCGCAAACCGGACGGCAATGGCGCGAAGATCATCAGGGAGTTTGTCATTCATGGCGCTTTTCCTTCATGAGCAGTTCTAGTTTAGCACACAGAAGCGCAAAGACCGCTCCATCCCTCATCTGTCGTGACATAGCTCACAGATAAGCTTCTTAAAAGGTCCTATCCTATGATTACGGTCCTTGAGCCTTATCTGCAAATTGGACAAGCCCTGAGATCAGAAAGCTTTCGGAGGTGCCGCAGTGATCATACCGGCAATAAAAATCCCCATAATATGTCTGGCTTTGTTAAGCCTGTTTAGCTTCAGCACCTCCGCTTTTGCCGCAGATTCCGCGCAGGATGCCCTTGTCCGGTTCGCCGACCGAATCCTTTCAAACCAGCTGCCTGACGGCGCGATAGTAATGGGCGACCCAACCTTTCCACCCTTTCAGGTCATGCCGTATTTCAGCAATCTGGCCGCTTTCGGACTGATGAGGGCTTATGATATCACCTACGACCCGCGCTATCTGAATGCAGCGCAAGCCTGGGCCGTCTGGTATATCGGCCACCAGAACCCGGACGGAACGGTTTACGATTACTTCGGACAGGTCGGGCAATGAACGCCCACCTATGATTATGATTCGACGGACTCATACGCATCGACATTTCTTGAGGTAACGCAGAAAATCCTCTTATATACGCCTGCCGATCAGCCGGTCGCTCAAATGCTGGCGCAAGCGGTGCCGGGGCTGCTTTATGCCCAGCAGCTCACCATGCTGCCCAACGGCCTGACACTCGCAAAACCGGGATATGATTTTGCTTACCTGGAGGACAACGTAGAGGGCTATCGGGGCATGATCGCCGCGTCGGAAATCCCTTCATGGGACCGGACAGGTCGGCCAGACCCCGCAGAACAGGCTGAAGACACCAGATATGCAATCGAGACCCTGCTATTCAAATCTCGGGCGCCGATGCATTATGTTATTGGCGTTGCTTCCTATGGAATGAGTGAGGGCATCCCAAACTGGAAACGCTGGTATCCTGACCAGCAGGCTCAGCTCATGGCCGTTGCCTGGCTGCCGCTAAGTGCCTACAGGACAGGATTATTCAATTATATGAAGGGCCGGTTCTATTCTGCGCTGCCGGGCATGATCTCAAACGAGACCCAGTTCGATAAGATTGTCTGGTGGGCAATGGCGGCCCAGAATGTGGGTGACGCTGCAGCGGCAAGACAACTCGCAGGCAAGCTGATTGCATATAAGCCAATAGCGGCGTTTTATAACGTAGGTCTCAACGGCCACGCATGCAGGGTGCTGGCCGATATGATCAAGAAATAAAGAGAACGACCCGCAGAATTATCGTTCCGATTGCCGGGCCTGACTAAGAGAAGACCCTTCCCAGCCGCCGCCAAGCGCCTTGATGAGTAGCACACTGGCCGCCATTCGACGTCCGGCGATGTCCAGCGCAGTGCGCTCGTTATTTAATGCGATGGCCTGTACAGTTACTACGTCGAGGTAACTGACAGTACCCGCCCTGTACTGATTGGTAGTGAGCGCCACCGCTTGCCTGGCTGCTTTCACCGCTTCATCCTGCACCAGGGCTTCTTCCTCCAGTATTCTTAGTGCCGCAAGATTGTCCTCAACCTCCTGAAACCCCGTAAGGACAGTCTGCCTATATGAGGCCACATCGGCGTCATAAGCCGCCCTTGCCTGCTCCGTTAGAGACGCCCTGAGCCCGCCGTCAAACACTGTTTCAAGGATGTTCGCGCCGACCGACCAAAACCTGTTGGGCCATGTGAGCCATTTCGACAGATGAGAAGATTCGAAGCCACCGGATGCAGAGAGCGTTATATTCGGATAATATGCTGCTATTGCCACGCCGATCTGGGCATTCGCGGCAGCAACACGCCTCTCGGCGGCAGCTATGTCGGGCCTGCGTTCGAGCAGTTCAGACGGCATTCCGACCGGTATTCGGGGCGGATAAGCCGAAAGCGGAGATTCGGGAATCGAAAAAACAGACGCTGGTTTGCCGATGAGCAGGGCAATCGCGTGCTCGATCTGGGCCCGCTGGATGCCTATGTCGATTGCCTGGGCCTGCGCCGTCCTGAGCTGAGTTTCAGCCTGCAGCACATCGGCCCTCGATGCTACGCCGTTTGCATAGCGGTTCCTTGTCATATCGAGGAATGTCTGATAGGCGCTCACGGTCGATGCAAACATCTGCTTCTGCGCGTCAAGAGTGCACAGCTGGAAATAGTTCTGGGCGAGTTCCGCCTGCGCGCTCAGGCTAAGAGACTCGAGGTCGGCAGCGCTTGCCTGAGCAGTTGCCTCGCTCGCCTCGACGCTGCGGCGCACCTTGCCCCATATGTCCGGCTCCCATGATGCGCTTCCGGACAAAAGATAATCCGAGGCTGTGGACGACGATCGCGCTGCAGAGAGTCCCGCGCCACTTATGGCCCTGCGCGAACGAGTGTACGATGCATCAGCCGCAACTGTTGGGAAGTACGCTGCACGCGCGGCCTGCACAAGCGCGCGGGCCTGCCGATACTGGGCCTCTGCAGCCGCGATGTTCTGATTCGATATCCTGACCTGTTCTTCCAAGGCGTTCAGTGCCTTGTCGCCGAATACCTCCCACCAGACACCGCGCCTGATATCATCAGTAGGACGGGCGACTTTCCATTCCGTGCCGTCAGTTTCCTTGAATGAAGGCGGCGTTTCAGCCGTCGGTCTTACATAATCCGGCCCGACAGTACAGCCTGTCAGCAATGCGCAGGACACCGCGGCAACGATCAGCGGCTTCAGCCCGCGCCTTTTACGGAGTTCGCCTGTTGACTTTTGTCCTATCATAACGCTTCCTTCCTTGATCAGTTGTCCATCAGGGCCGGTTTGCCCTGCCCGCTGCCTGCCGACTTTCTGTTTCTGCTTCGCACGGCCTCCAGCCGAAGTCTCAACCGATCCATATAGAGATAGACGACCGGGGTAGTATAGAGGGTCATCATCTGGCTGAATACAAGCCCGCCAACGATGGCAATACCCAGCGGACTCCTGAGCTCGCTTCCCACCCCGCCCCCGATCGCAAGCGGCAAGGCGCCAAGCAACGCAGCCATCGTAGTCATCATGATCGGCCTGAACCTGAGAAGACATGCCTGGTATATTGCGTCTTCAGGCCTTTTTCCATCCTTCCTCTCCGCCTCGAGTGCAAAGTCCACCATCATGATGCCGTTCTTCTTGACGATTCCTATCAGCAGTATTATACCGATCAGGGCGATGATGGTGAGATCGGTTCCGGTAAGCAAAAGAGCGAGCAGAGCTCCTACGCCTGCGGAAGGAAGCGTTGAGAGGATCGTGATGGGATGGATATAACTCTCATAAAGTATGCCGAGCACGATATATACTGCAAGTAGTGCCGCCAGGATGAGGACAGGCTGGTTGGCAAGGGACGACTGGAAGGCCTGGGCCGTGCCCTGAAAACTGCCCCTGATGTTCGACGGCATTCCGATCTTCCGCGTTGCTTCCTCTATCGCCCTTACTGCATCACCAAGAGCCAACCCCGGGACCAGGTTGAACGAGAGTGTCACCGCCGGAAACTGGCCTTGATGGGCGACTGCGAGGGCGGTAGACGTCGGCTCATAACGGGCGAAAGAACTTAGGGGCACCTGGGCGCCTGAAGACGTCCGGATATAGATATCCCGCAATGTCTCAGGCCGCTGCCAATATTGTGGAGCGACTTCCATGACGACATGGTATTGATTCAGGGATGTATATATAATCGAAACCTGCCTCTGACCGAACGCATCGTAAAGAGTGTTGTCTATAAGCTGCGGCGTGATGCCGAAGCGCGATGCCGTATCGCGGTCAATTACGATCGACGTCTGCAAACCCTTGTCCTGCCGGTCGCTGTTTACATCGACCACACCGGAGATGGATCGAAGCTGACCTTCAACCCGCGGCGCCCAGGTCATAAGTTCCTGAAGGTTGTCGCCCTGCAGCGTGTACTGGTATTGTGCGCCGCTGAGCCTGCCTCCTACCCGCACGTCCTGCACCGGCTGCAGATAGGCCGGCGCACCCGGAACGCTGCTGAGCCCCTTGCGCAGGCGCGCAATCACCTTGTCTGCAGAAAGTTTCCGCTCCTCGATGGGCTTGAGGGCTATGAACATCCTGCCGGTGTTTCTTGTGGCGCCTCCCGGCCCGCCTCCGGTGAAGGCGGTAACAGTATCGACTGCCGGGTCTTTCATAATGACGTTCACGATATCCGAAAGCTTTCCCTGCATCGCCTGGAACGAAATATCCTGCGATGCCTGGATAGTGCCGACGAGCCGTCCCGTATCCTGCTGCGGAAAGAAGCCTTTCGGGATCGCCACAAAAAGGACCACACTTACAACCACAGTAAGCAATGTCAGGCTCAGCATCAGCCTGGGATGGCGCAGGGCCCACGACAGACTCGATTCATAATGACGATGGACCCAATTGAACGCCCGCTCGCCGGCCTGAAAAAACCGCCCGTGAGAAGCCGTTTTTTCAGGCTTCAACAAAAATGCGCACATCATGGGCGTCGTCGTGAGAGATATGACCAGGGAAATAAGTATCGCAGCCGACAAGGTGACCGCAAACTCCCTGAACAGGCGTCCCAGCATGCCCCCCATAAGGAGGATCGGGATAAACACGGCTACGAGCGAGACGCTGATACTGAGCACCGTAAAGCCTATCTCCCTGGCTCCGGCAATCGCCGCCTTTTTTGCAGGCACTCCCTGCTCAAGATGTCGGGTGACATTTTCAAGGACGACTATCGCGTCATCTACGACAAAGCCGGTGGCTATTGTAAGGGCCATCAGAGAGAGATTGTCCAGGCTGTAATTGAAAAGGTACATCACCCCGAATGTGCTGACAAGAGACACCGGCACCGCTACGCTCGGAATCATGGTCGCCCTGACATTCCGCAGAAAGGCAAATACCACAAGGATGACAAGCGCAGCAGCAATGACAAGATTAAGCTCAACATGCGACAAAGAGGCCCGGATCGTAGTTGTCCGATCCATGACTATGGACATATTGATGGCTCCAGGGATTGAGGCCTGCAGCTGCGGAAGCATGCTTCTGACTCGGTCCACCGTCTCTATAACATTGGCGCCCGGCTGCTTGAAAAGTATCAAGGGTATCGCCGGCTTGCCGTTCACGAGTCCGGCATTGCGAACATCTTCGACAGAATCTTCGACGCTCGCCACATCAGACAGCCTCACTGCAGAACCGGATCGATAAGTAACTATCAGAGGCCGGTACTCTGCCGCCTTGTAAAGCTGATCGTTTGTCCGTACTTCCCAGGCCCTCGCACCATCCTCAAGCTGGCCCCTGGGTCGTCTCACGTTTGTGCCCGACAGCATGTTGCGGACATCCTCGAGGCCGATGCCGTACTTGTTCAGCGCCGAGGGATTAAGCTCCACGCGAACCGCCGGCAGCGAGCTTCCTCCTACGATCACCTGTCCTATCCCCTCAATCTGCGAGAGCTTCTGGGCAAGAATAGTCGATGCTGCGTCGTAAATCTGCGGCTTGCTCAGCGTCGCGGACTGCAGGGCAATGATTAGAATCGGCGCGTCAGCCGGGTTTACCTTGCGGTAGGTAGGGTTTGACGGAAGGTTGGCCGGCAGATAAGTGCGTGCAGCGTTGATTGCCGCCTGCACATCACGGGCAGCCCCGTCTATGTTGCGGCTGAGCTCGAACTGCAGGGTGATGGATGTCGATCCCAGGGCGCTGGACGACGTAATTTCCGTCACGCCTGCTATGCGGCTGAACTGGCGCTCCAGCGGGGCGGCGACCGACGTTGCCATTGTCTCAGGGCTGGCCCCAGGCAATGACGCCTGCACCGAAATGGTCGGGAAATCGACCTGCGGGATAGGAGCAACAGGAAGCATTTTAAGTGCCACGAGTCCCGCCAGCGCCATCCCTATGGTAAGCAGGGTGGTTGCAACCGGTCTGTTTATGAAGGGCTTGGATATATTCATCCGGGTCGATCCCTAATCTGATTCCTGCGCTCCGCCCTTATCGTCGGGGCCTGCTGAAGCCTGTTTCCTGCCCAGGCGCAACGCCAGTCTGTCAAACCACAAATAAATGACCGGCGTCGTATAGAGAGTGAGCACCTGACTGAATATCAGCCCTCCAATTATCGAGATTCCCATGGGGCGGCGCAGCTCAGAACCTACGCCCGACCCCAGCGCAAGAGGCACTGCCGCAAGAATGGCCGACATGGTCGTCATCATGATCGGCCTGAACCTAAGCAGACAGGCCTGATAAATCGCTTCGACAGGGCTTTTGCCTTCGCGTCGCTCGGCATCCAGGGCAAAGTCGACCATCATGATGCCGTTCTTCTTGACAATGCCGATCAGCAGAATGACGCCTATAAGGGCTATGATGCTGAATTCGGTCCGGCAGATAATCAGCGCCAGAAGAGCGCCTACTCCGGCTGACGGCAGCGTCGAGAGAATCGTAATTGGATGAATATAGCTTTCATAAAGAACTCCGAGAACGATATATACTGTGATGAGCGCAGCCAGTATGAGTATCGGCTCGTTTGCAAGGGACGAGCGGAAGGCTTGGGCCGTGCCCTGGAAACTTCCCCTTATGCTGGGAGGCATCCCAATCCTGCCTGCCTCGGCTTCGACTGCCTTTACGGCGTCTCCGAGCGAAACTCCGGGGGCAAGATTAAAAGAAAGGTTAGTCGCCGGGAACTGCCCCTGGTGGTTTATGATTAGCGGACCATTTGTTTCGCTCATCGTTGTGAAGGCGCTGAGCGGAGTAATGCCGCCGCCCGAGCCGCGAATATATACGTGCTGCAGCTTGCCGGGATTCAGTCTGTAATCAGGCTGCACCTCCAGAATTACCCTGTACTGATTCAACTGGGTGAATATGGTAGAGACCTGGCGCTGGCCGAAGGAATCGTAAAGAGTGTCGTCTATCAGCTGCGGAGTAATTCCGAGCCTGGCGGCCGTAATACGATCGATGCTTATCATCGTCTGTAGTCCCTTGTCCTGCAAGTCACTGCTTACATCACGAAGCTCCGCCAGCCCGCTCAGCCTATCCACAAGCCTGGGGGTCCAGGCATTGAGTTCGTCAAGGCTTGGGTCCTCCAGGCTGTATTGAAATTGCGTGCGGCTGACACGGCTTTCCACGGTTAGGTCCTGCACCGGCTGCATGAATAAATTCATGCCCTTGAGCATGGCAATTTCAGGTTGCAGTCTTCGGATGACCTGGCTCGCGCTTATGCCGCGCTCCGACAGCGGCTTAAGGTTGATAAGTACACGACCGCTGTTGATGGTCGTATTGGTGCCGTCTACTCCTATGAATGTCGAAAGGCTTTGAACTGCCGGGTCCTTAAGGATCACGGCTGCCAGCTCCTGCTGCCTTGCGGCCATCGACTCGAATGAACTCCACTGTGGCGCCTCGGAGATGCCCATGATCAGTCCTGTATCCTGCACGGGGAAAAAACCTTTGGGAATGACAATGTAGAGTATTACGGTAAACACAATCGTAGCTACGGCGACCAGCAGGGTTGCAGTCTGATGGTCCAGCACCCACTTGAGCGTCTTTCCGTAAAATGCGATGACGTTGTCGAACATCCGCTGGGACGCGGCAAAGAACTTCTTCTGTTTATCTTCAGGCGTATGCTTAAGCAGCCTCGCGCACATCATGGGGGTGAGCGTGAGCGAGACTATGGCCGATATTACGATGGTGACGCCAAGGGTGATAGCGAATTCGCGGAACAGTCTGCCGACCACGTCACTCATGAAAAGAAGGGGGATTAGCACTGCCACGAGTGAAATCGTAAGAGACATAATCGTAAAAGCTATCTGCTCGGATCCCTTGAGCGCGGCCTGGAGCGGAGATTCTCCCTGCTCGATATATCGTGCAATATTCTCGATCATGACGATGGCATCGTCCACTACAAACCCCGTTGCAATGGTGAGGGCCATCAGGGTCAGGTTATTGAGACTGAAGCCGAGCAGATACATTATTCCAAACGTTCCAACTAGAGATAACGGCACCGCAACACTCGGAATCGAGGTGGCCGAAACGGTCCTGAGAAACAGAAATATCACCATCACGACCAGTGCAATAGCAAGCATCAGCTCAAACTGGACGTCTTCCACCGATGCGCGGATAGTGGTTGTTCTGTCCGTCAGTATGGTGACATTTACAGCCGCCGGAAGGGTGTTCTGAAGCTGCGGCAGAAGTTTCTTTATGCGATCCACAACCTCTATGACGTTCGATCCGGGCTGTCTCTGAATATTGACGATCACCGCCGGAGAGTCATTCATCCAGGCAGCCTGTTTCACATTCTCGGCCCCATCGACCACATCGGCAACATCGGACAGCAGCACCGGGGCATTATTGCGATAGGCGACCACAATAGGCCGGTATTCCTTGCTGGATGCAAGCTGATCATTGGCGCCGATAATGGATGCCTGCCGCGGCCCGTCAAAACCTCCCTTGGCCTGGTTTACATTGGCAGCTGCTATAACGGCGCGCAGGTCTTCAAGCGTCAGACCATAAGCCGAAAGGGCCGTCGGGTTCGCGCGTATACGCACAGCAGGCCGCTGCCCGCCGCTGATGCTTACAAGGCCAACACCTGACAGTTGCGATATCTTTTGGGCAAGCCGCGTGTCAGCCAGGTCTTCGACTTCAGGAAGGGGCATCGTTTTGGATGTCAGGGCAAGGGTCAGAACAGGTGCGTCAGCCGGGTTCACCTTGCTGTAAACCGGCGGGTTCGGAAGGTCCCTCGGAAGGAGGTTCGACGAGGCGTTTATCGCAGCCTGAACTTCCTGTTCGGCGACATCGAGGCTCAGGTCCAGGCTGAACTGAAGGGTTATGACAGAGCTGCCACCCGAGCTTGTAGAAGTCATTTGCCGCAAACCAGGCATCTGGCCGAACTGCCGCTCAAGAGGCGCGGTAATGGAAGATGCTGCAACATCGGGGCTTGCGCCGGGATAAAAGGTTACAACCTGGATGGTCGGATAGTCAACCTGAGGCAAAGCCGAGACCGGCAGTTCGCGATATGCCACAAAGCCGGCCAGTAATATCGCTGCCATCAACAGAGTGGTCGCGACCGGCCTGAGGATAAACGTGCGCGAAGGGTTCATCGCCTATTTCTGCCGGCGTTTGCGCTCGGCCTTGTCGCCCTGTTCTGCAGCCGGCAGTTCGACCGCGCTGCCTTCCTTCAGCTTTTCTGCGCCTTCAACCACAACAACATCTCCCGGGACAAGGCCCTCTTCCACGGACACCATATCGGCTTCGCCCGGTCCGAGCTTCACCGGTCTGACTGCTACCGTTTTATCTCCTTTAACGACAAACACGAACGTGCCCTGGGGACTCCTCTGTATTGCCGATGCAGGCACCGTTGTAGTATCGCGCAAAGTATCAAGCAACACTCGCGCGTTGACGAACTGATTCGGGAAAAGCTCGTTGCCCTTATTCGCGAATTCCGCCTTGAGTTTGACCGTCCCGGTTGTGGGATCTATCTGGTTGTCCGCAGTCAGCAAATATCCGGTCGAGAGCTTTTGACTCTGATCCCTGTTGAAGGCGTCGACCTGCAGGTGCCCGCCGGACTTCATCCTGCCGAGAACCGTCTGCAGGTTATCCTCAGGAATCGGGAATACAACCGTTATTGGCTGCAGCTGTGTGATCACAGCGAGCCCGCTAGCGTCCGACGCATGCACAATATTGCCCGGATCGACGAGGCGCAGACCGATCCTTCCGCCAATAGGGGCCGTTATGCGGGAATAGACAAGCTGAAGCCTCGCGTTGTCAATGGCTCCCTGATCGAGCTTCACTACGCCTTCATACTGGCGTACCAATGAGGCTTGAGTATCAAGCTGCTGCTTTGCCACGGAGTCCTGCTCAGCCAGCATCTGATAACGCTTCAAATCGAGCCTGGCATTGTCGAGCAGCGCCTGGTCGCGCGCGAGCTGGCCGGAAGCCTGGGTAAGCTGGGCCTCAAAAGGCCTTGGGTCGATTTCAGCCAGCAGATGTCCGTTTTCGACTATCTGCCCTTCCCTGAACAGAACCTTCATCAGTTGTCCGTCAACGCGGCTCTTCACAGTCACGGTATTGATAGCGGTAACGGAACCGAGTCCGGTAATATAAATCCTTATGTCACCTCGTTTTGCAACTGAAGTAACGACCGGCGCAGCACGGGCAGTCGTCTGCTTAGTCTTGCCCGACCCGCCTGCCCATATGAAATAAAGATAGGCGCCTGCAGCCAAAACGCAAACGGCTGCAAGCGCTATCCATTTTCTCCGGGGCAGCTTAATAACGGCCTCTGTCTCCTCTGTCATGACCTCTTCCGTGATCGTCATGGCCGTGGTGCTTGCCGCGATCGTAACCTTCTCCTCTATCATCACGCCATTCCTGTCGCCGCTCATGCTTGTCCCAGTGTTTATCCCTTTCCCATCTGGACCAATTCTTCTTCATCTGGCCGTAAGGTATCCGTTGATGTCCGGGAGGCACATGGCGGTAATCAGGCGGCAATGCAATAATGGGCCGCGGTACCCGCTCGCCGCGCACATAGCCCCAGGGCCCGTTGTAGCCCCTGGACCTGTACCAGCGCCCTTCGTACGGCCGCCACCAGTAGCCATGATAGAACAAGATGTCCACATCAAGGCCGGGTGCGTAATAAACATAAGTCCCCGGCACGACAACAACCGGCGGTGGTGCAGGCACCACGAATGCCGGAGGCGGCGCAAAGACGCCAACATTAACGTTTACTCCCGCATCGCTTTGCCCAACGCAGCCGATTATGACGACCAGCATACCAAAAAAGATCGTTATTAACCTTCCTGCCTTCATTTGTTCCTCCTTGCTGAAAGTTTCTCAGTAACAATAACTGAATGCTTACCTGCTGTCTTCTTCACCCTCATGTCTTTTTTTTCGCTCTTCTATTGTTTTATTGAATTTCTCCAGCTGTTCAGGATGGAGCATCGCTCGCACCCTGTCCTGGGAGCGCTTTAATATTTCCTCCATTTGCGGCCTGACCTGCCTGCGCACTACTTTCATCTCGGCGTGCGTTTCGCGCACAATAACGCGTAACTGAGCGAGCTGAGCCTGATCCAGATTCAATTCACGGCTGAGCCTGGCTACAATAAATTCCCTCGTCGCGCCAGGTTCTCCCTTCATGATGCCCTCTATCTTCTGCCGATCGACTGCATGCATAACAAGAGCCCCAGCCATGCCGCCAAGCAGAAAAATAAGTATAACACTAACTATTGCCTTCCATCCCTTCATCGTCATTCCCCGGTCAGCGAAGCCACCAGCATTATTTCTTCACCATTAATCCCCATTAGCGGGCTGAGCCCTGTAAGCTGTCCATGCTCCGAAAGAAAGGTCCAGCTGCCCAGCATCAGGACAAGAACAACCAGGGCAGGAATCAATCTCCAGGTCCAGAAAGAGAACAGCTTCCTGCTATCGCGCTTCTCTCTGATCCTTGCCATTACACGCGTTTCAAATCCGTATTCAACCTTATCCCCGTAAGGCTGAGACTTTCGCGCAGCGGCAAAGAGCCTTTCAAGACTATCGCTATCTTTATCGCTCTTCACGATCACCCTCCAGGATACGTTTAAGTTCCTTTCTTGCCCTAAACGCCCGCACTTTGACATTGGTCTCGCTCCAGCCGGTAAGCAGCGAAGTCTCCCGCACCGTTTTTTCCTCCAGGTTCAGCACTGTAATTACCAGCCTGTCGTCGGGCCTCAATCTTTCCATTGCACTCCTCAGGATCCTCCATGCTTCCTGGCTGCCGGATGGTTCCGCGGACTGTGAGTCGCCTATGGCAAATGCAACATCGTCCAGCGGCACAACATCACGCTTGCGGGCCTGCTTCCTGAGCATATCATAACAGACGTTAACAACTATTTTTGTAAGCCAATGTTCGAAAGGTGCATCGCCTCGAAACCTGTGCAGGTTTTGATAGGACTTGATAAACGCCTCCTGACAGATATCGTCCAGTTCGTCATCGTCTCTAACGAAACGTGCAGCGAGTCTGAATACCTTTTGTTTATATCTGCGGACCAATTCGGCAAACGCCTCATCGTCGCCCGAGAGAGAGGCTGCGATGAGACGTTCATCGGCTGGCACCTGTACCGGTGCGTTCATCTAATCTAAGTCTACTCCCCTTCTTCCAGGCGGGCAAGCTGTTGCTCAAACCCCTTCAGAGCCTGCCAGCGTTCCGAATAGAAGGCCGGCACCTGCACCAATAGCCGCACCAAAGGTTACAAATGCTGCCGAGAGACTGCTTGCACATTACCTAACAGGCACGTCCATCTTGGACTGTAGGGTAGCGATGTTTTTTTGCGTGCTAAGTTTAGCCTTTGCAAGTCTGCCCTGAACCACGGTCTGCTGGTCCGGCGTAAGTATCGACATGACCTCACTGAAAACCTTTGCATGTAAGATGTTCATCTTCTCCTGCGCTGCAGCCATATCGCCGGATGCCTTTTGCACCGCTGACTGATCAAATGCGCCGCCAGTCGTCGCCGCCATTAAATTTTGCCTGGCCTGGAGAACTGCTATTCTGTTCTCCATAAATTCCTTGCGATGACCCTTCATCAAATTTTTCATTTGGTCTTTTTGATCCTGAGTAAGATTGAGCCCCTTGAATATATGCAATGCCTGGCCCCTGTCATGCCTGTCGAATTCATGATCCTTGCCGAACTTTTCATACTTGCCATGCCTCTGCTCAATCTGCCTCTGACCTGTTTCATCATCGGCAGATACATTTGAAACTATGCCTCCTCCAAGCAGCATTATCAATGACGCTGCAAATACCGCTGCAGAAAACCGCTTCGATCCTTTCATTTCACTTCCTCCTTTGTGCGTCCTTTGTTATAAATTAAAGACGCTCAACCCCGGAGAAAGGTTACAGTCCTAGCTAGTTGTGGTTTATTTGAGAGGAAGGAATGGGGTGGATGACGGGGCTCGAACCCGCAACGTCTGGAGCCACAGTCCAGTGCTCTGCCATTGAGCTACATCCACCATTGGCGCCGCCCTGAGCAGTATACCGAATCCCGGACGCCTTTTCCAGGCTGCTCGGATGCGGACAAACTTATTTGGCGCGCCTGAAGGGACTCGAACCCCTGGCCCACTGCTTAGAAGGCAGTTGCTCTATCCAGCTGAGCTACAGGCGCAATTAATACACCTCTTCAAGAAGTCCGCTGTCCCTGGGCGACAAT
>Ga0187785_10000236_pt1 | contig 21750 bp, 19 predicted proteins | sample 0815_BV2_4_20_MG_FD_132466 | JGI IMG/M metagenome (GOLD analysis project Ga0187785, IMG submission 132466) | Tropical peat soil microbial communities from peatlands in Department of Meta, Colombia - 0815_BV2_4_20_MG | ecosystem: Environmental > Terrestrial > Soil > Wetlands > Peat | place...
AGATCGCCGGTGCCGGTGAATGCCGGTGCAAGAATACGTATCGGAGCGCCTTTCGAAAAAGCGCGCATGACACCTGCGGCACCAACGCCGGCTCCGATATCGGCGCTGCCCGAGATCACCGCCTGGATCGTTTCGCCGGCACCTTGCGTGCCGGTATTCTCCAGCACGAGGCCATGTTTCTTGAAGATCCCGGCATCTTGCCCCAGTGTCGGTGCCTGGTTCTCCCAGTTATTGATTTGGCCAATGACCACCTTGAGTGTGTCTTCGGCCGACGCAGCGCCGATACTCAGCGCAAGTGGGATAACGAGACCAAGCGCGCCGACAATACTCCTGAAGGTCTTCATGCGTTTCCTCCGTCCATGATTATATTGTTTGTCGCTCCCATGGTGGGCAGCATTCAACACCTGGTGCGGTCGTCAGGAAAGCCCATTTTCTCAGCGCCGGCGCCGCTTGGCTGCACGCTTTGGCTTGGCCTTGGCACGCGCCGGCTTGGCCTTTACGCGCGCCGCCTTGGCATTCTTTGGCACAGCCACATGGCCTCCCGCCTTGCTGGCCACCCGCATCGACCAGTATTCCCAGGAACGCGTGAGGCCGGTGGTTTTGGCGCTGATCTGGCCAGCCAAATTCGTCTCGCCCGGCGAAAGCGCGGCGATGTCGGACCCGATGGTCAGTGCACGCACCTGGTACTCGGCGTTGCGCGCTGAAAAGACCGAACGGAAAATGCAGTCGCGCACACTTGTGCCGGCAACGGTGACACCGTGACGCATCATCAGCACCATCCAGTGCCGGCCCAAAGCTCGGGCGAGCGAGGCGCCTTCCTCCGGCTTGACCACAAGCATGTTGGTGTCGCCGAATTCGTCACGCTGGTCCCAAAACGGCGGCCGAATGCCGCCGACTGCACCGAGATGAAAAATCGGCATGTAGTCCGTTCCGGTGGCAAGCAGCGGCATGAACGCCGGGCAGTGGTGATGGCAGACCGAATTCACCTCCGGTCGCGCCTTGTAAATCTCGCCGTGGATCACGCGCTCGGAATATTGCCCGACTCCAGGATCGCGCAACGGCTGCGATTCGATGTCGTATTCGATGAAGTCCTCGAGCGTCACCAGCTCGGGTGCGCGCGAGCGTGACAGCAAATAGCGCCTGGGATTATCGGGGTGGCGCATACTGACATGACCAAAGGCGTCGATAATCCCCTCGTTGGCGACGATGCAGTTGGCGAGTGCAAGCTCGCGGCGGGCTTCCAAAAGCGTGTTGGGCACTGACGTTTCCTCTTAAAAATGCGTCCCGCATTATAGGACACTGCCGCCGCTGGACCAGCACGGACGGAGCTTGACAGATCGCAGCGGTTGGACGCTTCCTCACAGTATGGCGTCAGCGGCTCAAATCGTCATCGACAACGTCAACCATCTCTATCGCCCGCCACGCGGGCGCGAAGTACTGGCGCTCGACCAGGTGTCGCTTGAGGTTGCAAACCGGGAATTTGTCGCCCTGCTTGGCCCCTCTGGTTGCGGCAAGTCGACGCTGCTTTATCTGATCGGGGGCTTTTTGCCGGTGGAAACCGGGGCCATTCTGATCGACGGGAAAAAGGTCGCCGGCCCTGGCCCTGACCGCGGCATCGTCTTTCAGCATTTCGCACTTTTTCCATGGAAGACCGTGCGCGGGAACATTCTTTACGGGCTCGAACGGCAAGGCATGCCGAAAGAAGAGCGCGAGAAGCGCGCCATGGATTTCATCGAACTGGTCGGCCTCTCCGGTTTCGAAGACAGCTATCCCTCCCAACTCTCCGGCGGGATGAAACAGCGTACAGCGATCGCACGCACCCTCGCCTTCGATCCAAACATACTGTTGATGGACGAGCCGTTCGGCGCACTCGATGCGCAGACACGCGGCTTGATGCAAAGCGAGCTGCTGCGCATCTGGCAGCGCACGCCTAAGACGGTGATTTTCGTAACTCATGACGTACAGGAAGCGGTCTATCTCGCTGACCGGGTCGCGGTGATGTCGGCACGGCCAGGGCGAATAAAAACGATAGTCGACACCAAGTTCGATAAAAACGACCCCGACATCTTCAAGAACAAATTCTTCGTCGAGAAAGTGGATGAAATCTGGAATCTCGTAAAGGACGAAGCCATCAAGGCGCAGGGCAAACGAACATGACCTGCGACGGCGTGAAACAATGAAACAGTCGTTGATCCGTTATCTGCCGTTATTGCTGCTGGCCGCTGCGTGGGAGCTCCTGGCGCGGCTGGAGCTGGTGTCGAGCACGGCACTGCCGCCTCTGTCTGATGTGATCGCGTCCTGGATCGATATGATCAGAGACGGCGAACTCATCAGCAATGGCGCCTCCTCGCTCTACCGAGCTGGGGCGGGGCTGGCGCTGTCGGTCATCGTCGGCACTGTGCTCGGCATCGGCATGGCCTGGTGGAAGCCGGTGAACGTGCTGGTCGCGCCGATTGTGGAGATTTTCTATCCGCTGCCGAAATCGGCACTGATCCCGGTGACAGTCATCTGGCTTGGCTTTGGCGACGGCTCGAAAATTCTATTGATCTTCCTGGGCTGCATGTTGCCGGTGACGATCGGCGCCTTCAACGGTGCGCGGTCGAGCGAGCAGGCTCTGGTTTGGTCGGCAAGAAGTATGGGCGCAAGCCGTCTGCGGATGCTGCTGGACGTCGTGCTGCCGAGTGCCATGCCGGAACTGCTCAACGGTGTCCGCACTGCGCTGGCGCTTTCCTTCATTTTGCTGGTTTCGTCGGAACTCATCGTGGCTCAGAAGGGCTTTGGCTATCTGATAGGCTTTCTCGGCGCCAACGGCACCTACGACGCCATGTACGCCGTGGTGTTTACGGTCGCCTTTCTCGGCTTTGCCGCTGATCGCCTCTATCAGATGTTTGTGCACCGGATGTTGCTATGGCGACAATAGATCAGGCCGCGCCGGCACCGCCGGCTTTGCGCGTCCTGCGTTCCACGCTTTGGGCAGGCGCCCGCGTTGTTTCTATCGCCCTCCTGCTGGTGTCATGGGAGCTCGTCGCCCGAAGCGGTATTGTCACGCCGTTCCAGCTGCCGGCGTTGAGTGCCGTGCTGGAGCGCATCTGGAACGACGCGACTTCCGGCGATCTCGCGATCAATACCGCCGTTACGCTCTACCGGGCGATGGTCGGCTTTGTCATCGCCGCAGTTGGCGGCATCGTGTTGGGTATGGCTATGTCGCGCAACGCCGCAACGCGCTGGTTTTTCGACCCGATCATCTCGGTAGGTTTCCCGATGCCGAAGATCGCGTTTCTACCTGTGGTGATCCTGTGGCTCGGCGTGTTCGATATCTCCAAGATCACCATGATTGTGTTCGACGCCATTTTTCCCGTGGTGGCGGCAACCGTGATTGCCATTCAAGGGGTTGAGCGCGAATTGATCTGGTCCGCGCGCAACATGGGCGCGAGAGAGCGCGAACTACTTTGGCAAATCATACTACCGGCCGCGCTGCCAACGATCATGACCGGCTTGCAGGTGGCGTTGCCGCTTTCGCTGATCGTGGCGGTGGTCACCGAAATGCTGATGGGTGGCTACGGTCTCGGCGGCGCCATGATGACCGCTTCGCGCTTTGCCAATTCGACCGGGGTGTTCGCGGGTATCGTTGAAATCGCGGTGGTCGGCTATGCACTGGTCAAGGCGATGGCACTCATCCGCCGCCGACTCTTGATCTGGCACCAGGAAGCACAGCCGGTGAACACCGTGTAAGCACGACAAGAGATGGATGATGCCACCATGGGTTCAGCGCGGGCGCAGATCGTTCTGATCCCCCACGGCGATGCCGACGGTGGTCTCCAGACATTTTTGATCGTTGGTATCACCCTCGTGCTCCTCGTCTTCGCGGTGATGCGCACGTACAGAATTGGTGACCTAGACCTCGCACTGAGCTGGATCGCGAAGCAATTTCGAAGAATCTTCGGGCGCTAGCGAGTCGCTCGCATCGACGTGTTCAGTGTCACGGCAGCGCGAATGAGCGCCTTCAGCGCCTTTTCATCAATCTTGTCGCCTTCATGGAAATCGATGGCACGCCTGGTGTTGCCTTCGAGGCTGGAGTTGAAGAGGCCTGAAGGGTCGTCCAAAGAGGCGCCCTTGGCGAAGGTCATCTTCACGACATTCTTGTATGTCTCACCGGTGCAGATTATTCCGGCGTGCGACCACACCGGAACGCCTCTCCACTTCCACTCCTCGACCACCTCGGGGTCGGCCTGCTTGGCGAGAATTCGGACCCGGGCGAGCGTCTCGCCTCGCCAATCATTCAGCTCCTTGATTCTCGCATCTATCAGCTGAGAGGGAGACTCTTCTCCTTTTCCTTTCTTCGAGCCGCGCTTCCCCTTCTTCGTGATTGCGGTCACTTTTTTCATTGTCTTCGCAGTTCGCAGTTGGTTGCGTTGGGTCGGTTCGAGACTGGCTCCGTCCCTCCCAATTCTTTTTCAAGAATGTTCGGGAGCACAATGTTGTTCCCCGCCTTAGTACCACGCAAGGGGCGAAAGCGGACATTGATCCGCGACACGAGGGCGTTTTTTGGCAGAATCTGCTACCCGGTTTGAGTTTGAAAGTCGTGGCAGCCACGTCTGTCAGCCGAGCGCTTCGGCTGCTAAAGTCTGAGCCGTGGATGAAACTCCAGACAAACCAGCCACCGGTGCGACTAGCAAAAAGTTCTCGCGGACCCGACTTTCTCCGGTATTGCGTCGTGGCGTATTGTTGGTCGCGTTGTTGGCCGGCTGCGGGCTGGCCTATGCCTTCATCCTGGCCCAATTTGATTTGTTGAAAGGGCCGAGCGAAACAGAGCACGGTGCGCTGACCGCCGAGGCCCGTGTCAGCCTTTACGTGCAGCCCATTCAAATTGATGCCGTAAATGATTCGATGCAGGTGCGGATCAGTGTGGTGCCTGCGTCCGGCGGGACGGCTACGATCGCCTATCGTGATTTTCTTCTCAAGATTCAGCGCGGCAAGCAGGTCGAGCATGTGCAGATACGGGCTGCCCAACCGCTTCCCGAAGTCACCTACGACTTCGATCTAAACGGTGGAGACGTGAGCGACTATCCGTTGGACCGATACATGGCGCTGATGACGTTTGCGGCGAGCGAACGGGCCCAGGACGGCTCGGAGAAATCCCTGCCGATTCATGTCACGGCCTGGGAGGGCGTCCTTGGCTTTAGCATCAAGGCCCGGTCGGCAGCCACGCAACAGCCCGATGAACTTCAGCTCCAGTTCGCGGTCCGCCGGACCGGAGCGGTTTCGTTCTTTGGCATTGCAATCTATGGCGCAATGATCGTCATGACGCTTTGCGCCTTGATCCTCGGCAGTCTTGTCTTTATCGGCGTCCGGCGAATCGAAGTCACGATAGTTGGTGCCCTCGGCGCCATGATTTTTGCGCTGCCTGCGCTGCGCAATGCTTTGCCGGGCGCACCGCCTCTGGGTGTCCGAGCCGACATACTCATTTTTTTCTGGGCTGAACTCGGGGCCATCATAGCGCTTTGTCTGTTCATCGCCGCGTGGGCGCGCCAGGGAGCGCAGCCATGAAGTCTGACGCGCGATGTCCTCCTTGGGCCAAAAGCGTGGCCGTCGTATTTTCATGAGGGCTGACCGCGGCTGCCCGGCCAAAAGCAATTCCGTGTACCGGATAGTGGGCATTTGGCCGCTCTGGGGCGGGCTTGCCAAAAACCGTTGGACCTCCGACAATCTTCGTCGTTCGCAACGAGAAGCTTGCCAATTGAATGCGCAAGCCCGGCGAAATGGGAGGAAAACCATGCGCTTTCAGAAATTCGCGCTGGCTGGCGCATGCGCGCTTAGCCTTTTCGCACTGAGTTCCGCCAACGGCGCCGAGCCGGTTAAAATCCGCATGTCTTGGGTGGCGCCCGTTGCCAACTGGGCGTCTATCATTCTCGAGAAGAAGGACCTGGCCATGCATCTGGGCAAGTCCTACACGCTCGAGTCAGTTCGCTACCAGGGCACGCCGCAGATGATCACGGCGATTGCCAATAACGAACTGGAAGTGTCCAATCTTGCCTACTCTTCGCTCGCAATCGCGATCGAAAACGCCGGGCTCGACGACATCCGCGTTATCGCCGACGAGTTCCAGGACGGCGTCCCGGGTTATTTCAGTGAACAATTTTATGTCCGCAAGGATAGCGGCATCAATAAAATCGAGGATCTCAAGGGCAAGGTGATCGCAACCAATGGCGGCGGCAGCGCCGTCGACGTTGCCATGCGTGCCATGCTGAAAAAGCACGGCCTCGAGGAGAAACGCGATTACACGATGATCGAGGCGCCGTTGCCGACCATGCCGGCTGTCCTTTCAGACAAGAAAGCCGATCTCGTCCCTGCCGTGTTGCCCTTTGCGCTCAATCCCAAGCTTAAGGAAGAAGGCAAAGTTCTTTTCGAACAACGGGAAGCCGTTGGCATCACCCAGATGATCGTATGGACAGCGCGCAAATCATTCATCGATAAAAACCGCGCCGCCATGGTCGATTTCATGGAAGACATGCTGCGCATCACACGCTGGTATCTCGACCCGAAGAACCACGACGAAGCGGCCAAGATTGCCTCCAACGTGACCAAGGTGCCGCCGGAACGATTCGGCTGGCTGTTCACCAAGGCTGACACCTACCGGGATCCGAACCTGCTTCCGAATGTAGAAGCCTTGCAGCGTAATGTTGACATGACTCAGGATCTCGGCTTCGTGAAGAAAAAGATCGACATCAAGAAATACGTCGATATCAGCCTCGCTCAGGAAGCGGCGAAGCGCCTGAAATAGAGCACATCTTTTCCGCTAGAAAAAGCCCCGGGGCCATTCCTGGGGCTTTTTCTTAGTTGCCTAGATTCTTTTGAGTGGAATCATGCCCAGAAAGTCGCGCTTGCCAACATCCACACCGAAATTTCGTACCACGGCGTAAGCAGCAGTGAGATGAAAATAAAAATTTGGCAGCACAAAATGATTCAGATAGTCGGCGCCGTTCATCTGACCCTTGTTCGATCCAAGTGGAAACGTGATTTCTCGCCCGGATGAGGCATCGATCGCCTTCGTGTCGAGGGTCTTGAGATAGGCGATTGTCTTGGCGATGCGTTCTTTCAGTTGATCGATGGTCGTCTCCGTATCTTCGAATTTCGGAGGTTCGGCGCCAGCAAGCCGCGCCGTGCCGTTCTTCGCCTGATCGCAAGCGACCTGCACCTGGCGGCCGAAGGCAAACATGTCCGGTGCAAGACGCCAGCCGACCAGTACCGATGGATCGATCTTCTTTGCCGTTACGTGCGCTGCCGCCTTGTCGAGCACGGCTGACAGGGCATTGAGACCGATCTCGAAGACCGGCAAGGACGCTTGAGAAACTGGAAAGGGCATGGGTGTTGGGATCCTTGGACCCTGAAATGTGATTGAGGATGGTCAGCGCGGCGGACGATGCACGTGAAGGACCTGCGATTCAATCTTTCCTCGCTCGCGTGTGGGTCGAAATTCTTTTTTCATTTGTTTTTTTTGCGAGCACACCAAAAAATTTGAGTGATTACCGAACGCTAAGCGCGACACTCGAATCTTTCCAATTATAGGTTGGAATCTGTCTAAATCATTGATATTGCAAGTCTTTTTTCGATCACCTAAAGACGCCATGGGCATGGGTAATCGCACATTCGGTGCGTGCGCAGAAAAAAGATCGCCCACTGGTGAAGGTGGAGACATGCGTCAGGGGGGAGTGAGCCGGCATATTACAATATTGCTGGCGACGACGTTTCTCGTATCTGGATGGAACGCTGGGACAGCAGCGCAAGATCAGCCATCACCCGAGGTGCCGGCGCGCGACGCGAACGCGCAGGCCGTCACCCTCGATACCATCAGCGTCGAAGGTGGTTCGGGCCGGCCGGAGGGCTACTTCGCACCGAGCACCTCGACCGCAACTAAAACAAACACTCCACTGATCAATATCCCACAGTCGCTGACCGTGGTGACAAGGGATTTCATCAAAGACCAAGGTTCCCCAAGTCTCACTGACATCACGCGCTACGTTCCAGGTGTCGCCGTGCATCAGGGCGAAGGTAATCGCGACGAGCTCGTTATTCGCGGAGTGGATTCAAGTGCAAACTTTTTCGTCAACGGCTTTCGCGACGACGTTCAATACTTTCGCGATCTCTACAACGCACAAAGCGTGGAAATATTGAGGGGACCGAGCGCGCTGACTTTCGGTCGTGGCGCCGGCGGCGGCTTGCTCAACCGCACGCTAAAGGAAGCCGACGGCACCAGGATTTACGATGTAACGGCGCAAACCGGATCCTTCTTGGATCGGCGCGTTACAGTTGATGCCGGTCAGGCCGTCAACGACACTTTCGCAGCGCGTCTCAATATGATGTACGAGGCGGGCAATACATTCCGCGACTACGGCAAATTTGAGCGTTGGGGCATCAATCCAACCGTAACGTATAACCCTGACAATGCCACCAAGATCAGGCTCAGCTATGAATATTATCATGATGAACGCACAGCCGACCGTGGCAACCCTTCCCAAGGTCTTAGCGCCGTGGCGCCATCATCGACCCGTTTCAATCCGGCGGCTCCTTTCGCACCAAACGGCGATCTTACGGCATTTTTCGGCAGTCCCAATCTGAACGTTGCGCGCGCCGACGTGCAGCAGATCATGGCCTTCATTGAACACGATTTTGGAAACGGACTGACGGCGAAGAATTCGACGATGTTCGCCGACTATAAAAAATTCTACCAGAATGTGTATCCTGGGAGCGGTCCTTTATCGGGAGCGGTGAACCCTTCCGATACGGCATTCAATCGCGCGGCTTACAACCATACAACCAACCGCGATAATCTCATCAACCAGACAGACTTCTTCTACAAGACATCCACCGGACCACTATTGCATTCGATTGCCTTCGGAACAGAATTCGGCCGGCAGTCCGGGATTGATGTGCGCAACACGGGCATTTTCCCAAACGGAACAAACACGATAGTCGGCAATCCGTTTGATCCGACCTATTTCGGGTCGGTCAACTTCGTCCATCAGTACCCGGGAGCCTTCTCGGCCGGAGTCACTACACCTGACTCCAACAGCAACTATCTCCTCTACACAGCGTCGGCCTACGTCCGCGACACAATCGAAATCACGCGCTGGCTGCAATTGATTGGCGGGGCCCGATTGGATCGTTTCGATGAGTCGGCATTGGACATGAATACGAACACAAATCGGAGCTTGATCAACAACAAGGTGTCGCCGCAAGCCGCCGTGATCGTGAAGCCAGCCGCCAACGTGTCAGTCTATGGCGCCTACAGCGTCTCTTATCTGCCCGCCTCGGGTGACCAGTTCAGCGCGCTGAACAACGGCAACATAATCCTCGCGCCGCAGAAGTTTGAGAACAAGGAAATCGGCGTCAAATGGAATATCCTGCCGCGGCTGCAGTACGCGGCGGCAGTGTATGACCTCGAACGAACGAATATCCCCTTGCCCGATCCCAGCAATCCGGGATTTTTCATCCTGTCGGGCAGTAACAGAGTCCGTGGCTTCGAGACTTCCTTGAACGGTTACATTACCGACGAGTGGCAGTCGACGCTCGGTTACGCCTATACAAACGCGCTCATAACCAGCGCGACATCCGCGACGATCGTTCCCGGCAATCGAATACAGCTGGTGCCGCTCAATCAATTCTCATGGTGGAATAAGTATCAATTTACTCCGATTTGGGGTGCGGCCGTCGGAGTCATTTACTTCTCCGATTCCTTTGCCTCGTCGGATGACACCGTAAAATTACCGGGCTGGGTTCGCTTTGATGCGGCAGTCTATCTAAAAATCAACGAAACCTGGCGAGCACAACTCAATGTCGAAAATGTCTTCGACAAAGGTTATTGGGCATCGGCGGATGGCAACAACAACCTTTCGCCAGGCGCGCCACGTACTTTCAGACTCTCGGCAACCGCCAAGTTCTGATGCAAGAATGCCTTGTTGCTCCACTTGATGCGATCTTGAAAGAACATAGCTGCAACCAAGTGGTTGTTTGGAATGGATCAAATCTGCGGTTTCATGGGTCTTTTGTTTTCAGGAGACCTCGTATTGCTGATATAGCTCCTCGGCAATGAAAGGCAGACATGATTGGTGCAGCGAAATTTCGCTTTGATAGACGAGCGCGCTCGGCGGCACTGCTCGCTATTGGCCTTATTTTGCCGATCGCTACGTACGCACAAACACAGCCGGCCGCCGAGAAGCCGCCGATCGCCTCGTCGGCGCCGGCCATAAGTGCACCGCCGGTTAGTTTGCCAGCCGCTCCTGCGGTACCGGACGCGGCGGCCGTTCCGGTTCCGCCCGCACCTGGGGCCGTGCTCACTTTGCCGCGTGATCTGTCGCCGTGGGGCATGTTCATGGCGGCTGATATCGTCGTTAAAGCGGTCATGGTCGGCCTCGCCTTCGCGTCGGTTTTGACTTGGACAATATGGTTTGCGAAGGCGATCGAGTTGCTAATGGTACGCCGGCGCATGCAGACGACAATCGACGCACTTAGTCAGGCGCGCTCCTGGAGCGAAGCGACAGCACGAATGAAAGGACGCGATGACGGGTCGGTCGCCCTCGTACGTGCGGCCGACACCGAACTGCGCTTATCAGCCGAGGCGATGTCGCCGTCCGGCGTAAAGGAACGCATTGCCTCACGTCTTGAGCGCATTGAGGCCGCCGCCGGCAGACAGATGATCCGAGGAACCGGCATTCTCGCTACCATCGGGGCCACCGCTCCGTTTGTCGGATTGTTCGGCACAGTCTGGGGCATCATGAACAGCTTCATCGGCATTTCGAAGCAGCACACCACCAATCTTGCCGTGGTCGCGCCTGGCATCGCCGAGGCGCTGCTTGCCACCGCGCTTGGCCTGGTGGCGGCAATCCCGGCCGTGGTGATGTATAACCTGTTTTCGCGCTGGATCGCCGGCTATCGTGCGCTGCACGCCGATGCCGCCGCCGAGATCCTGCGGATCGTCAGCCGCGATCTCGATCGCGGTGCTTTTGAGCATCGCCCGGCAGATCGCCGCCGCTCCATAGCAGCGGAGTAAATCCCGATGAGCGTACGTCTCGACCATGGCGACGACACCTTAAGCGAGATTCACGAGATCAATGTTACGCCGTTCATTGACGTGATATTGGTGCTGCTGATCATCTTCATGATTGCCGCGCCGCTGGCGACGGTGGACATATCGGTCAACTTGCCTGCCGCTAACGCCGAACGGACCGCGCGGCCCGACAAGCCGCTGTTTCTCACGCTGAAATCCGATTTGAGCGTATCGCTAGACGAAAACGCAATCCAGCGTAACGCGCTAGCCAGCGCACTCGATCAGGCGACGTCCGGCGACAAGCAGCAGCGCGTCTTTCTACGTGCAGACAAAACGGTGCCTTATGGCGAACTGATGGGGCTCATGAACGATTTGCGCAGCGCCGGATATTTGCACGTTGCTTTGGTCGGGCTTGAAGCGGACAAGCAATGAGCGCGATGGGCGACATGGTGCCGGTGCGGCGCTGGCCAGAAAGCGCACGCTGGGCCGCCTGCTTTTATACTCGCGGTCGCGTTCCACGTCGCCGGTGCTGCCGCCTTGCTGGCGCGCTGGAACGATAATGACGATCTGGTTGCGAACGCGCCGGTGATTGCGATCGAGCTCGCGGCGCTGCCTGTCGCGCCGGAGATCACGCCCAACGAAATACCGCCCGGTCCGCAACAACAGGACGCAGAACCGGAATCCGAACCTGAAAAACCGCTCGAAAAGAAGCTGGAATTGCCGCCGGATCCGAAAGCCGAGCCGTTGCAGGCGATTGTGCCACCGCCGAAAGTGACCGAAAAGCCCAACAAAAAGCCCAAGCAGAAACATGCGAGCCTGGCCAGCGCGCCGAGCTCCGCCGACACAAGGTCCGAACGAGCGGCCGCGCCGATGGCCGGAGCCAATTCCCAAAACTCGAATGCATTGCCGAACTGGAAGTCCCAGCTTGTTGCCCAGCTCGAACGCAACAAGCGCTATCCACCGGAGGCGCAATCGCGAGGTGAGCAAGGGATTGCGCAGCTCGCGTTCAGCGTCGACCGAAGCGGCGGTGTTCATAATGCGCATATCACACGTAGCTCAGGCTCAAGCGCGCTCGACCAGGCAACGTTGGCTCTGGTTGCACGCGCCGCGCCATTACCGCCGCCCCCGCCTGAGATCGCCGGCAGCCAAATCCCGATCTCGGTTCCGATCCGCTACAACATGCGGTAGCTGCGCCGGCCTCAGCCGGCTTTCTCACCGACCGGCTTCACGCTTGGCCGAGCCGCGCTGTGCTCGCCAAAGACCCGTCCCACCATGACCAGTACAGGCCCCGGCAATTTTTCTTCCGCGACCCGCAATGGGAGTTCGCCGATGGGGGCAGTGACGACGACCTGGTCGGGTCGTGTTGCGCGGGCAATCGCCAGCGCAGGCGTCCGCGGATCGAGGCCCCGCGCGGTTGCGCTCTCAACCAAAGCTGTAAGCGTGCGCGTCGGCATATAGATCGCAGTGGTGGTTGCCGGGTCGGCCAGACTTTGCCAGTCGAAATCGCTCGGCAGTACGCCGTTCCTGGCATGACCCGTGACGTACTGCAGCCGACGCGCGCGTTTGCGGTCGGTCAGCGGGAGGCCGATCCTTGCAGCCGCGCCCTGCGCAGCGGTAATGCCTGGCACAACATCAACAGCGATGTTCGCCGCCTGGCATGCGTCGATTTCTTCCGCTGCACGGCCAAAAATAAGAGGGTCGCCGCCCTTGAGACGGACCACACGTTTGCCCTGCTTGGCAAGATTTACCATCAAGGCGTTGATGTCTTCCTGTTTGCACGATGGCCCGAAGCCGGTTTTGCCGACCAACATTTTTCGAGCTTCGCGGCGGGCGAAATCGAGCACCTCGCGGGAGACGAGATCATCGAACAAGATCACATCGGCCGATTGGAGCGCACGCACGGCGCGCAGCGTCAGCAATTCAGGATCGCCCGGCCCGGCCCCAACGAGCGTCACTGAGCCATTCTCGACTGTTGTCCCCAGACCCCTCACCTCGGCAATGAAACGCTCGAAGTCAGTCTGACTGGGTTCGTGCTCGGGATCGGTGATGGCCCGCGCGGTGAACAGCTGCCAGAATTTGCGGCGGCCGGAAAACGACAGCCCTGACGCCTTTACCGCACCGCGCCAGCGTGAAGCGGCAGCAGCCCAGGCGGTAAAGCCGGTGGGGAGCAGGGCCTCGAGCTTGGCGCGGATCGCCTGCGCAAACACAGGGGCAGCGCCGTCGGTGGAGATTCCGATCACCAGGGGCGAACGATTGACAATGGCTCCGAACGAAAAATCGCAGAACGCCGGTTTATCGATCACGTTGACGGGCACCCCGACCGCCCGAGCTGCGGAAGCAAATTTCGCGGCACCTTCGTCGTCTTCGAAAGCGCCGACGGCAACAGCGGCACCTTTCAAATCTTCCGGCCTCCACGTCCGGGGATTGAGCGTGATGGTGCCGCGCGACGGATCAGCAATGAGTTGTCGGAGCTCGTCGCTGGCATCGATCGCGTAGACGTCGACGTTGGCGCCAGCCGCAGACAATAACTCGGCCTTCCACACCGCCGCCGAACTTCCACCCGCCAGAACGGCGCGCTTGCCATCAAGCGCCAGAAACACCGGAAGCCGGGCAAGCCAGCCCAGGCGCGGCAATGCCATTTCAAAGGGTTTGCGCGACGGATTCATGAGCGACAATCCTTCTGAGCTCCGGCAGACATGACCCACAATTGGTGCCGGCGCGGAGCGCAACTCCGATGTCTTCTACGCTTGCCGCTGCGCCGCTTGCAAGCGCCGCGCGAATGACATTGAGACCGACTCCAAAGCAGGCGCAGATGAGAGGCCCCGAGTCGGAAATGCCGCTGCTCGATTTGCCCGACAGAACGACACGGCGCTCCAGCTCGCCGAGAGCCTCGCTCTCAAACACCGCCTTCACGGTGTCCCATTGCGGTGCAGCCTCGGTCCTCCCGAGAAACAGACATCCCACCAGCCGGCCGTCGGCGAAAGCCGCTGCGCGAAAGATTCCCCGGGGCGCGTCGAGGTACTCGGCTATCTCGACCGCGTCGAACAAGGCTGAGGTGCGTGTACGCCAGATGGCGGGCCCTTCGTTGCATGCAAAGAGCGAGCCGCTGCCGTTTGCGACTGTCATTCGCGCCCACCATGTATCGGCAGGCAAAGCCAACGGCGTGCGGCTGAGCGCAAATCCACGGTACGTAAATTGCACAGGCTCTATTGCGACCGGCGTCGCCTTCGCCTCCGGCTGACCGGAATACGGATCGGTGGCGGGCGTCACCATTTCGCCGACGCGCGCTGACGTAGCGGTCGCATCACTCCAATGGATGGGTGCAAACAGGGAACCGCGTTGTTGATTTTCAGTGACAGCGACCTTGAACAAGCAGGTTCCATAACGCGATTGCAATCTGGCAAAACCTGCTTCGCTGAGGTTCGCGCCCGCGGCGTCCGCAGGATGCACTTCGACACACGGTTCCGGCGCGTGATTGGCCAACCGGGGGCTCCGTCCCGAACGCGTCATTGTGTGCCACTGGTCACGCAGCCGGCCGGTGTTGAGACGGAACGGAAACCGCAACGAGACATCTTCATCCAAGGTTGGTCTTTCGCACGCCGCCATCCGGGCTTTGTGATCGGGTGTGAAGAACCTTCCGTCGGCGAAAAACCGCGTGTCACTGCGCGCTTTGCCCTCGCGCGCTGGCCACTGCACTGGATCGAGCGCGCTGAACGTCTCGTCGGACAGGTGCGCGAGCGCGCCAATGTCAAAATCGCGTGTTCCTTCGTTCTCGAAGGCGGACAGCGCAGCGTGTTCGCGGAAAACGTCCGCGGCCGACCGATAATTGAATGCATCGCCATAGCCCATCCGGCGCGCGATCTCTGTGACAATCCACCAGTCCGGCTTTGCTTCGGCGGGCGCCGCCAAAAATGGCCGCTGGCGCGAAATGCGTCGTTCGGAATTTGTGACCGTGCCGTCCTTCTCGCCCCAGGCCGTCGCTGGTAGAAGAATCTGTGCGCCAGAATTAATTGTGTCGTTTGAAATCACGTTGTCTGAAACAACGACCAGATCCAGCTTCCTCAAGGATTCGCGCACCGCGTGCGCGCGAGGGAGCGACACCGCCGGGTTCGTCGCCATAACCCATAACGCTTTGATCTGACCGCGCTCGATGGCTTCGAACATTTGAACGGCCTTCAGACCCTCGCGCTGCACAATGTTTTTCGCGCCCCAAAAGCGGCGAACACGATCGATCTCGGCGGGACCAAACCCCATATGCGCGGCCAGTTGATTGGCCAGCCCTCCAACCTCGCGGCCACCCATCGCATTGGGTTGCCCGGTCAACGAGAAAGGACCCGTACCGGGCTTTCCGATGCGTCCGGTGGCGAGATGGCAGTTGATGATGCTGACGACCTTATCGGTGCCCTGCGCCGATTGATTCACTCCTTGCGAGAAGCAAGTGACGGCATTTGGGATCGTGCGAAAGAGCTCGAAAAAGCGCACAACGTCGGGCTCGCCAAGTCCGGTGGCGGCTGCGGTCCTTGCTGTATCCGGCGCGATCTGGCGGGCGCGAGCCAGCGCATCCGTGAATCCGGACGTGTGCGCGTCGATGTAGTGGTAATCCAACACGTGAGCGTCGGCGAGGTACACCAGCAGGCCGGCAAACAACGCAGTGTCCATGCCGGGAGCGATCGACAGGAACAGATCAGCGTCAGCTGCAGTGGCCGTACGACGTGGGTCGACGACAACAATCTTGGCACTCCGCGCACGTTTGTTGGCAATCATGCGCTGATACAGCACCGGATGGCACCAGGCAGCGTTGGAACCGACCAGTACAATCAGACCCGCGACATCGAGATCTTCGTAAACGCCCGGCACTGTGTCAGCGCCGAAGGCACGGCGGTGACCCGCGACCGAAGACGCCATACACAGACGTGAATTGGTATCGACATTCGCCGAGCCAATGAAGCCCTTCATCAGCTTGTTCGCGACGTAATAGTCCTCAGTCAGCAATTGGCCCGAAAGATAAAAAGCGACCGCGTCGGGGCCATGCTGGGCGACGGTGCGGGCAAAGCCCGTTGCCACACGATCGAGTGCATTCTCCCATGTCGTGCGTGTGAGCGTTCCCTCCGCTTCTCGCAACATGGGGTAGAGCAGGCGGCCATCAAGTCCAAGTGTTTCTCCCAGTGCGGAGCCCTTGGAACACAGCCTGCCGGAATTCGCAGGATGCTCGGGATCTCCCACAATGATCGCGCCGCCACGTGCGTCAGGCTTGGCCAAAATGCCGCAGCCTACCCCGCAATACGGGCAGGTAGTGCGCACCGATGGCGGATGATGCGAGGGTGCATTCATCAGTAGACGTCCTGCTGGTACCGGCCTTTTTTCTTGAGCTCAGCGACGAAGGCCGCCGCGTCCTCCGCGCTGCGCGCGCCGTGTTGCGCGACGATGTCGACCAGTGCGATTTCGACGTCCTTCGCCATGCGCTTGGCATCACCGCAGACATATATATGCGCGCCATCCGTCAGCCACGCCCAAAGGTCACGGCCAACCTCACGCATGCGGTCCTGCACATAAATTTTCTCGCTGCCGTCGCGCGACCATGCGAGCGATAATCGGGTCAACATGCCGGACGCCTTCATCTCCTTGAATTCGTCTTCGTAAAAGAAGTCGCAGTTGGAGCGCTGGTGGCCGAAGAACAGCCAGTTGCGACCCTTCGCTCCGATCGCGCGCCGTTCCTGCAGGAAAGCGCGGAATGGCGCGACGCCGGTGCCAGGCCCGATCATGATGATCGGCACCGCAGGATCAGCTGGCAGGCCAAAAGCATTCGCTTTCTGTACGTAGACGCGGAGCCGGCTTCGCAGGGGGCAACGCTCGGCAAGATATGTGGAGGCCACCCCCAACCGCGTCCGTTTGCCTATGTCGTAGCGCACGGCGTCGACAGTAAGCGCAATACGGCCCGGATTGGTCTTGGGTGAGGATGAGATCGAATAGAGGCGCGGTTGCAGCGGATCGAGTGCTTCGATGAATGCTTCGGGGTCAGGTCGAATGCCAGGGAATTTCTCTATCGCCGCCAGAACATCAAGCGTCGCGGCATCGCCATCGGGATCTTCGCCAGTCGACAGCGCCCTCGCCTTCTTACGTCGTTCGCCGCCGCTGATATAGGAGAACAGCTGGAACAGCATGTCGGGCGCCGGCGACAACGAGACCCCGTCAGTCAGCACCTGACGAAGGGAACGGCCGCCAATCGGGAAATCTTGTGGCGCACTAAGCGCGTTGATGACTGCGTCAACCAAGGCTGAATCGTTTGCGGGAAAAAGCCCAAACGCGTCGCCTACAATGTAGTCGAGGCCGCAGACGGAAAGATCGAACTCGAGATGCCAGGTCTCTTTCTCGGAACCCGGCTTGTTCAGTCGCGTCCGCGATACCAACGCCGCTTCAACGGGATTATCGCGTGAACGACCTGGCAGTGCGACCGCCGGCCCGGCCTCAGTGGCGACCGTGCCAGGGATTGCCGCCGGCGGCGCGTTTTCGAACTCCGTAAACAGCGTCTTGAGCATGCGAGCGGTTTCCTTCCCACCCGGGACGCAAAGGTTCAGCCGCTCTTCCTTGCCGGAGAAGATCGCACCCGAATAGTTCCGGCAGTCATAGCCACACTGGCCGCAGTCCTGTTGCGCCATCGCAGCCATCATGCGCCAGCGCAGCGGCTTGCCATCGGCAAGCTTCATGCGTTCAGCGATCGGCAGCGCCTGGTCGTGCCACGGTGCACCGCCGTCATCGTCATCGACTGACTTGCTGCCTGCACCTGAAATCAGCGCGGCCGCCTGCTCGCCGGAGATCGGCGTGACCCCGAAACCATCGAGCGAGACCAAGCCGGCGAAAAAGCCGTTGAGCCAAGCGCGCTGCTCTTCGGAGAACGGTGCGGATTCGGGCACCAGTAAGGGAATTGGCGGTGGCAGGTTTTGTGTCATTCGCCCGCGTTTCCACCAAACATTTTTTTCAGCACATCGATCTCGTGCCGGCGCGCGAAAGCCAGGAAAGTCTCATCGCGCGAAGCGCGATAGGCGAGATAGCCCTTGAGCATCTGTTCGACCGCACGCGGCGCGTCCTGCGCCTTGACGTCGCGGTAGATTTCGCGACCTAGCGCGGCGTCGGGACCGAAGCCGCCGCCGACATAGACATGATAGCCCTCGATCTGCTCTTCGCCTTGCTCCACCTTGCAAGCGAGCAGGCCGATATCGCCAATGTAATGCTGCGCGCATGAATAGTGACAGCCGGTAAGATGGATGTTCACCGGGCCATCGAGATCGACCCGCGTCTCGCACCACCGCGCAATTTCCTCGGCGTGCCGTTTGGTGTCCGAGGCAGAGAAGCGGCAGCCGACATTGCCGGTACAGGCGATAAGACCAGCGCGGATCGAGGTTGCCTTGGTGGTCAGGCCGAGTTTCTCGATTGCGGCCTCGACCGCGGAGACCTTGCTGTCGGCCACGCCGGAGATCAGCAGGTTTTGCCAGACCGTAAGGCGGATATCGCCATCACCGAACTGTTGCGCAATCCCCGCGAGGCCGCGCATTTGATCGATCGTGAGCCGCGCGACAGGAAGCACCACGCCGATCCAGTTAAGGCCCGCCTGCTTTTGCTTGTGCACGCCTACGTGCGCACCGCGATCAAATTCCGGACGTGGCGCGATCGCTTGCATCGGCACCTTGGCAAGTTTGCGCCCGAGTTTTTCCTCAACATGAGTGATGTATTTCTCCAAACCCCAGGCATCGAGAACATATTTGAGGCGTGCTTTGTTGCGATCGGTGCGGTCGCCGTTTTCGATATAGATGCGCACGATGGCATCGGCGACTTGCGTCGTTTCCGCGGGCCTTACAATCACACCCGTATCGCGAGCGAAGTCCCTGTGCCCAGTGATTCCGCCAAGAACGAGACGAAACCAGATTCCCGGATCCGCACCGAAGCCGTCTTTCACCGCGACCGCCTGGAATCCGATGTCATTGGTATCTTCCAGCACCGGAATGCGACCGCAGCCGTCGAAGCCGACATTGAATTTGCGCGGCAGCCCGTAAAGCGCACGCTCATTGAGAATATGAAAGTGCCAATCGCGTGCGTAAGGCCGCGTATCGATCAGCTCCTGTGGATCGATACCGGCTGTGGGCGTGCCAGTCACATTGCGGATATTGTCGGCTCCGGATCCTCGCGAGCACAAGCCAAGATCCTGGATCGCCTCAACCATCGCGACCGCATTCTTGGGCTCGATTTCGCGCATCTGCAGATTGGCGCGCGTCGTGACGTGCGCATAGCCGCCGGCATATTTTTCCGCGAGCTCGGCGAGCCCGGACATCTGCCAATGCTTGAGAATGCCGTTGGGGATGCGCAACCGGCACATGTATGAGCTTTGCGCCGGAGCAACGTAAAACAACCCGTAGAAGCGCCAACGAAAATTGTCCGCAGGTTTGGGCGCCTCATTTTTGCGCGCCTGTTCTTTCAACCTCTCGTATGCGTCGAAAGGATGAAGCTCCCTTTTGAATCTTTCCTGATCGGCGAGCTTGCCCCCGGCAGCGAGCACGCGGCTCTGCGCCTCGAGGTGGACGGCGTCCGGTCCGGGCCCGTCTGCCGGCGCGCCGCCCGGCACCTTGCCGCGCGTGACACGCGCAGCGTTGAGCCCGGAGGCAAATCCTTCAAGATACCGCTTCTGATCGGGAGTGAAATCGCTCGACATCACGCTGCCCTTCGCTCAGCCAGCGCGCGTCCGAACATGATGTCGTCTCGTATCGACTCAATCGAGACACCGGAGCGAATGAGATCGAGATACCAGAGCCCATCGGCGGTATCGCCGAACAAGACCGCGCCAGCGAGGCGGCCGCCGGAGATGACCAGCTTCTTGTAAGTGCCGAGGCCGGTATCGGAGAGCACCAGTTGCTCGGTGCCCGGTGCACCAAGAAAATCTCCGGCAGAAAAAACGCTGATACCCGACACTTTAAGATTGGTTGCCAGCACGCTTCCCGGATATCGCGCGACCTCACCGGCCAAATGCGTCGCTAGCACACGCGCCTGTTCATACGCCGGTTCAACAAGCCCGTAACAAACGCCGCGATGCTCGGCGCACTCCCCGATCGCATGAATGCCGGGGCGACTGGTCTGTAGATAATCGTCGACCAGGATGCCGCGATCAATGCCGAGATCGGCAGTGCGCGCGAGTTCGACATTTGGACGGATCCCGGCCGCAACCACAACGAGGTCCGCTTCAATTTGCGCGCCGTCCTTGAGCGATACCGCTTGTGCACGCCCCTTCCCGCGAATGCCGACCGTTTCGGCATTGAGATGGACGGCGATGCCGCACGCCTCAACCGCTCTTTTCAGCATGTCGGCGGCGCGCGCGTCGAGCTGACGCTCCATCAGCCGGTCCATCAAATGAACAACCGTCACATGCGATCCAGCTTTGGCCAATCCGTAGGCAGCTTCGAGCCCGAGCAGGCCCCCGCCGATCACCACCGCCTTGATGCGCTTGGACGCCGCAGCCTCGATGGTTGCGACATCACCGAGGTCGCGAAAGGTCATCACGCCGGGTAAATCCATGCCCGGCACATTGGGCCGGATCGGGCGCGAGCCGGTGGCGAGCACCAGCCTGGCGTAAGGCAGCGTTGCGCCGTCAGCGAGTCTTACGCGGTAAATCGACGGATCAATCCTTGTTGCTGAGCGGCCATAGAGGAGCGTGACGCCACGGTCGCTCCACCAGCGTGCGGGCCGCAGTTCGATGTCCGAGCGCGACACTTCCTGTGCCAGAACCGCCGACAAGAGCACGCGATTGTATGCGAGCTGCGGCTCTTCTCCGACTACGGCCACCGCAAAGCGGCCGAGCGCGCGCCGTGTGAGTTCCTCCACAAGGTGCATCGCGGCCATGCCGTTTCCAATGACGACGAGTGGTTCGCCCATCAGTGCTTCCTCATGCCGCGGCGCCGCGCGCCATAAGCCTCTCCGATCATGAATTCCGACAATGTTGTGTAGGCCACCGTCCATGCAGCTGCGAGCTCGGGCGTCCACGCGGGACCGAGTCCTCGTTCGAGCGTCCACAAGAGGGCCGCCCCGACTGGCGCGTAATGCGATGCCTTTATTCCGTAACCAACGTGACGCTTTGCGAGCGCACTTGCTGCCGGCAGAATCGCCTCAAGATTGCTGAGACCGTTCACAACGACGGCCAGAGTCGCCATGAGCTTGCGCCCTTGCTCGGCGATATCGCTGCGAAATAGAGGCTTCACCTCCGGCGCAATTTCGAACAACCGGCCATAGAACAGAGCCGCCGCCTGCACGTATATCGGCTCGACCTTGATGAAGCTTTGCTGGACCAGCTCGATTTGGTTCGGTGTCACTACGATGTTCCTGTGCGTCGGTAATGTGCGCGTGGCTCGCGATTTCCACCGCGAACCACGCGCTGTGACTGCCCGCAGGCAAACGCTGCCTGCGGGTTTTTATTCACGCTCTTCTTACACGCGCGCCGCGGCAAGGCTCGTCGCGGTCGCCGAGAAGCTCTTGCGCAGGTAGTACCACCACGTGAGTGCGAGGCAGGCCGCATAGAACGCCAGGTAGATTCCGAGCGCTAATTGCGGACCGCCGGTGGCGGCAATCGATGCACCAAACCCGCGAGGGATGAAATAGCCGCCGCAGGCACCGATGGCGCCGATAAAGCCGAGTGCGGCGCCGCTTTCGATGCGGGCTGTTTTCAAGGC
>Ga0187785_10000238_pt1 | contig 21510 bp, 16 predicted proteins | sample 0815_BV2_4_20_MG_FD_132466 | JGI IMG/M metagenome (GOLD analysis project Ga0187785, IMG submission 132466) | Tropical peat soil microbial communities from peatlands in Department of Meta, Colombia - 0815_BV2_4_20_MG | ecosystem: Environmental > Terrestrial > Soil > Wetlands > Peat | place...
AGCCGTCGCGTCATCTGCCTCGCTCCGAGAGCGAGATCTTCGCGCCAAGCTTCCGGCTTCTTAACCGGCGTCCGTTAGAACCGAATCAGAGGGAGATTGCCGCGAATCCGCGCGCTCGCTCGGCACGGCTCAGGGCCGCCGAGCGCACCGCTTCGCCCGCCCATCCCCTCGACCTTGCCGCTCTCGGCGTCCCGCGGCTTGGTTTTTGCGCGTGAGGAAAAGACGTCCAGTTCGCGAGTATCAAGATGTTGCGTTTCGTGAATATCTGCCTCGTTCTCGGCCTCGTTGCCCTCGCTTATGTGATCTATCAGGTGAAGTACGAGGCGCGTGCGCTCGATGAGGAGATCGCCTCGCTCAACAAGGATATCGACACCGAGCGCGACGGTCTGGCCGTGCTCCGCGCCGAATGGAGTCTGCTCAATCGCCCGGAGCGCATCGAGCGGCTCGCCGAGAAATATCTAAAGCTCGCTCCGGTGCAGCCGCGCCAGCTCGTCACGCTCGACAGCGTGACGGACCGCGACTTCACCCGATCGCGCGTGGAGGTCGCCGCATCGGCACCCACCCCTGCCGAAGCGGCAGGGCACGGGGGCAAGCAGACCGTTAAGGTGACGGCGTCAGGCGCCACCTTGCCTGAGGTAACCTCTGCAACTCACGCTGCTGCGCCGTGGCCCACAGCAAAGATCGTCGCCCCGCTTCAGGCCGCCGCCCAATAGGCCCGTCCCCGTGCGCGACACCGCCAAATCAGATGCCGCCACATCGCGCGCCGAGCGAGCTTACCTCGCGCGCTGCCGTTATCGCTTTCGCCTCGCCTGCCTTTCGTTTGCCGTTGCCTTCGTGCTGATCGGCGGCCGGCTTGTCACGCTCGGCTTCGCCGAGGAGGAACTCGTCTCCGGCAGCCTGCGCGACATCTCCTCGACGGTTCACCGTCCGGATATTCTTGACCGGCGTGGCAGGCTGCTGGCGACCGACATCAAGGGCGCCACTCTCTACGCCGATCCCGCCAAGGTCGTCGACGTGGATGAACTCGTCGAGCAGGTTACGAGCATTCTTCCCGACCTCAACGTCGCCGAGCTTCGCGAGAGGATACTTGCCGGGGGCAGATTTGTGCGCATCAAGCGCGAACTGACACCGAAGCAGCAGGAGGAAATCCACGAGCTTGGCCTGCCGGGCCTCGCCTTCATCGACGAATATCGCCGCATCTATCCGATGGGCGCGACCGCAAGCCACGTGGTCGGTCTGGTCGATGTGGACTCGAAGGGGCTCTCGGGTATCGAGAAGTTCATCGACGACAATCCCCAGCTTGCCATGTCGCACCCTGAAACTATGGCGGGGGACGACGCCGTCACGATTTCTCTCGATCTCGGCGTGCAGCACGTTCTCCGCGAAGAGCTCTCCAATGCGATCTCGACCTTCCACGCGAAGGCCGCTGCCGGCCTCGTAGTCGATGTGCATTCCGGCGAGGTGGTCGGGCTCGTCTCTCTTCCCGATTTCGATCCGAACCACCGCGAGCAGGCTCTGGACAAGGACCGGCTGAACCGCGTCGGCTTCGGCGTCTACGAGATGGGTTCGGTGTTCAAGGTGTTCACCGTGGCGGGCGTGCTCGATTCAGGTCTCGCCAATCTGCACTCGGTCTACGATGCCTCGAGCCCCATCCATTACGCGTCATTCACTATCCACGACTTTCACAGCCAGGGGCGGCCCTTGAGCCTGCCCGAGGTCTTCATCTATTCGTCGAATATCGGCGCCGCCAAGATGGCGATGCAGATGGGTGTCGACCGCCATCGCGCCTTTCTCAAGAAGCTTGGCTTGCTCGATCGCGTCTCGACGGAGATCGGAGCGACCGCGGCTCCGATCGTCCCGGCGCATTGGCAAAAGCTGAACACGATGACCATAGCCTTCGGCCACGGCCTCTCGGTCACGCCGTTCCAGCTTGCCGCCGCCACCCTCCCGCTCGTTAATGGCGGTTATGCGGTGCAGCCAACCTTCCTGCCGCGCTCCCGTGAGGAGGGAATCGTCAACGCTCCGCGCGTGCTCAAGGCCGAGACGAGCGCCGCGATGTTGAAGCTGATGCGGCTCAATGTATTGAAGGGCACGGGCAAGCGCGCCAACGCCGAAGGCTATCGCGTCGGCGGCAAGACGGGGACGGCGGACAAGGTGGTGGGACACCACTATTCCAATACTGCCGTGCTCACGAGCTTCCTTTGCACCTTCCCAACCGATGCTCCGGAATATCTCGTGCTCGTCATGCTCGATGAGCCGCAAAGGGTTGAGGCAACCCGCTTCCAGGCGACTGCCGGCACCAATGCCGTTCCGACCGCGAGCAAGATCATCGAGCGGATCGGTCCGATCCTCGAGGTTGCACCGCGACGCGAGGACGATCAGCGCAAGTTTGACGCCAAGGTGCTCGCCTCCTATTAGAGGACGCGTCCCTCGTTTGGGATTAGCCAAGCCCTTGAGTTTTGCAAGGAAACGGGCGCTTTTTTGGGTCGCGTGTGGGAATGACTCTGGGTGAGTTGATCGGGTCTGAGGCGAAGCTGCCGCAGTGGTGGTCCGGCGTCCCGATAGCGGGGCTCGCCGCCGACAGCCGCAAGGTCATGCCGGGCTATCTCTTCGCTGCGCTTTCCGGCGTGAAGACGGACGGCACGCGCTTCATCGACGAGGCCGTGCAGCGGGGCGCTGCGGCAATCCTCATCGCCGAAGGAGTAAGCCCCCCCTCGACCTCGCTCCCGGTCATCGAGGACAAGGATCCGCGCCATCGCCTTGCCCTGATCGCCGCGCGCTTCTTCGCCCTCCAGCCCAAGACGGTGGTCGCCGTCACAGGCACCAACGGCAAGACATCGGTCGCCTCCTTCGTGCGCCAGATTTGGACGGGCGAGGGGCTTTGCGCCGCGAGCCTCGGCACGGTCGGGGTCGTCGGCCCGCACGGCACCAGGACGCTGAACCACACGACGCCTGATCCGATCGAGCTGCATTCGATCCTTGCTTCTCTCGCAAAGGACGGCGTCACCCATCTGGCGATCGAGGCGTCGAGCCATGGCCTGCAACAGCGCCGTGTTGACGGCATCACGCTTGCGGCAGGCGCCTTCACCAACATCTCGCGCGACCATTTGGACTATCACGAGAGCTTCGATCAGTATCTCGCGCAGAAGCTCCGCCTGTTCCGCGAACTCTTGCCGAAAAGCGCCGGCGCCGTCGTCGATGTCGACAGCGAGTGGGGCGAGGCGGTTGCCGCTGAAGCGAAGGCATTGGGGCTCGTACTCATCACCGTCGGACGCGCCGGCAAGACCTTGCGGCTCGTCTCGGCCGCGGCGAACGGGTTCGCGCAAGACCTCATCGTCGAGCACGACGGCAACCAATACCGAGTGAGGCTTCCGCTCGTCGGCGCCTTCCAGGCGTCCAACGCCTTGGTTGCCGCAGGCCTCGTGATGGCGACCGGCGGAGCGGCGGAGACCGCGCTGCCGATGCTGGCGAATTTGCGCGGCGCCCTCGGACGACTCGATCTGGCCGGCACAGCGAGAACCGGTGCGCCGATCTTCATCGACTACGCTCACACCCCCGATGCTCTGCTCAAGGCGCTCGACGCCTTGCGCCCTTACGTCGAGAACCGGCTCGTCGTGGTGTTCGGTTGCGGCGGCGACCGCGACAAGGGCAAGCGGCCTGAGATGGGGCGTGTGGCGGTGGCCAAGGCCGATCTCGCCATCGTCACCGACGACAATCCGCGCAGTGAGGACGCCGCCGACATACGCCGCCAAGTGCTTGCTGGAGCGAGCGGGGCGCGCGAGATCGGCGACCGAGCCACGGCCATCGCCGAAGCTGTTGCCCTGCTCGCCAAAGGCGACGTGCTCCTCGTCGCCGGCAAAGGACACGAGACCGGCCAGACCATCGGGGCGACGATCGTCCCCTTCTCCGATCATGAGGCGGTGGCCGCGGCATTGCGGAAAGAGGCAAGACATGGCTGAGCCGCTGTGGACGATAGGGGAGATCGTGGCAGCGACCGGCGGCTCCTGTCTCGGCGCCGCTACGACGCCCGTCACCGGACTCTCCATCGACAGCCGGAGCCTCGCCCCGGGCGAATGCTTCGTCGCGATTCGCGGACCAAATCGCGACGGACACAGCTTCGTTGATGCTGCGCTCCATTCGGGTGCCGCCTGCGCCATCGTCGATCGCAGCTTTCCGTCGGGCGATGAGGAGCGTCTGGTACGCGTCGGCGACACGCTCGAGGCGCTCAATGCTCTCGGGCGCGCTGCGCGTGCGCGCGCGCGCGATACGATCGTGATCGCGGTTACGGGGAGCGCCGGCAAGACCGGCACGAAGGAAGCGCTGAAGCTCGCACTCGCGCCGTCAGGCTCGGTGCACGCCTCCATCAAGTCGTTCAACAACCATTGGGGAGTTCCGCTCTCGCTCGCCAACATGCCGAAGGACGTGCGCTTCGGTGTGTTCGAGATCGGCATGAATCATGCGGGCGAGATCGATGTTCTGACGCGGCTGGTCCGGCCGCACATCGCCATCGTCACCACGATCGCGCCGGTCCATCTCGGCTTCTTCCGCTCGGTTGAGGAGATCGCCGACGCCAAGGCCGAGATCTTTCATGGGCTCGAGCCGGGCGGCACCGCGATCATCAACCGCGACAATCCCCATTACGAGCGGCTGAAGGCGAGGGCGCTCGAACAGGGCGCCAACATCGTGGGCTTCGGTGAAGCCAAGGATGCCGCAGCTCGCTCGGTGGCGTGCGAGCTGATGGCGGACGGGTCGCTGAGCACGGCTGACATCCTCGGCGAGACCGTGACGTACCGGTTGAATGTGCCCGGCAGCCACATCCTGCTCAACTCGCTCGCCGTTCTTGCCGCGGTCAAGGTCGCGGGCGGCGATCTCGCCGCCGCCGCCAAGGCTCTCGGCGACCTCAAAGCCCAGCCCGGACGTGGAGCCCGCACCGTCATTCCGCTTACGGACGGTGCGGTGACCATCATCGACGAATCCTACAACGCCAATCCAGCTTCGATGCGCATGGCGCTCGCGACTCTTCCGATGATCCCGCGCAGCGATTTCAAGCGTCGTGTCGCGGTCTTGGGCGACATGTTGGAGCTCGGTCCTGAGGGGCCGAAATTGCACGCCGAGCTTGCCCGGGTGATTGACGGGGCAGGGGTAGATGTTGTCTTTGCCTGCGGCGAGCTGATGGGCCTGCTATATCAGGCTTTGCCGGAAGGCCGCCGGGGCGGCTATGCCAAGACCGCCGAGGAGCTTGCGCCCTTGCTCGTGGCGGGGGTAGGCCCGGGGGACGTGATCATGGTCAAGGGCTCCTTGGGGAGTCGCATGGGGCCGCTGGTCGAGACGCTGAAGCGCCGCTTCGCTGAGAGCGGCAGGGCCTAACCGGGCCGCAAAGGGGGAAGGCGATGCTCTATTGGTTGACCGAGTTGACCCCCGAGCTCGCCGCGCTGAACATCTTCCGTTACATCACCTTCCGCACCGGCGGCGCGCTGATCACGGCGCTTCTGTTTGTCTTTCTATTCGGGCCACGGGTGATCAAGTCCCTGCGCATCCGCCAAGGTAAGGGGCAGCCGATCCGCAAAGAGGGTCCCGAGCGGCATCTCGTGCAGAAGCAGGGCACTCCCACCATGGGCGGCCTGATGATCCTCTCCGGCGTGACCGTCTCGGTGCTGCTGTGGGGCAATCTGCGCAACCCTTATGTCTGGGTCGTCCTTCTGCTCACCCTCGTCTATGGCGCCGTCGGGCTTTACGACGACTATCTGAAGGTGACCAAGCAATCAGCCGAAGGCTTCCGCGGCCGCATCAAGATCATTATCGAGGCCATCGCCGCCGTGGTCGCGACCGCCGTCATCGCCAAAGTCGGCGAACCTCCGCTCGCTACCGAGCTCGCCATTCCTTTCTTCAAGTATATTGAAATCAATCTCGGCTGGTTCTTCATCCCCTTCGGTGCCTTCATCATCGTCGGCGCCGGCAACGCCGTGAACCTGACCGACGGCCTCGATGGCCTCGCCATTGTTCCGGTGATGATCGCCGCGGCGACCTTCGGCTTCATCTCCTATCTGGTCGGCAACGTGCTGTTTGCCGACTATTTGCAGATTCACTTCGTGCCCGGTACCGGCGAGCTCGCCATAATTTGTGGCGCTTTGGTCGGCGCCGGCCTCGGCTTCCTGTGGTTCAACGCACCGCCCGCGCTGATCTTTATGGGTGATACCGGCTCGCTCGCTCTCGGTGGCGCGCTTGGCACCATCGCTGTTGCCACCAAACACGAGCTCGTGCTCGCCATCGTCGGCGGCCTGTTCGTTCTCGAGGCAGTGTCGGTGATTGTGCAGGTCGCCTCGTTTCAGTTGTTCGGCGTGCGCGTCTTCCGCATGGCGCCCCTGCATCATCATTTCGAGCAAAAGGGCTGGCCGGAATCGACGGTTGTCATCAGGTTTTGGATCATCGCCGTGGTGCTCGCGCTTGCTGGCCTCGCCACGCTGAAATTGCGCTAAGTTCCATCATTATGATTCCCGTGAGGATCTTCGCCGGCCGCGACGTTGCGGTTCAGGGCTTGGGCTTGAGCGGCATCGCCACGGTGAAGGCGCTTGCCCTTGGCGGCGCTAACATCTTCGCCTGGGACGACACACCCAAAGCGCGTGAGGCGGCGGAGGCGGTCGGTCTTCCTCTAAGCGATTTGTCGAAGGCCGATTGGTCGCGCTTTGCCTCGCTCGTGCTTGCGCCCGGTATCCCCCTGACCCATCCCGAGCCGCACTGGAGCGTGAAGAAAGCGCGCGAGGCTGGCGTCGAGGTGATCGGCGATATCGAGCTGTTCTTTCGTGAACGCGCGCGGCACGAGGCGCCCGGCAAAGTGGTGGTCATCACTGGAACCAACGGCAAGTCGACCACGACCGCGCTCACAGCGCACCTCCTGTCGTCTGCGGGCAAGCGCGTGCAGCTCGGCGGCAATATCGGCAAGGCAGTCCTCGATCTCGAGCCTTTCGCCCCCGACCTCACTCATGTGATCGAGCTATCCTCATTCCAAATCGATCTCGCTCCGGGGCTCAGGCCCGACGCCGCGGCTCTCATCAACATCACCCCGGATCATCTCGATCGCCACGCGACGCTCGCGAATTACGCGCGCATCAAGGCGCAGGTCTTTGCCCATCTCGGCCCGGGCGCCACCGCCGTCATCGGTGTAGATGACGATCCCTCGCGTGCCATCGCCGAAAGCCTGCACGGACCCGTCGCCGTGAAGCGCATCGCCGTGGGACGCTCCGTCGCGACCGGCGTCTTTGCCAAAAATGGGGTGCTGACCGAGGTGGAAGCAGGCGACGAGGTGGCGCGCATCGACCTCGCCGGGATCGGCTCGCTCCGCGGCGCCCATAATTGGCAGAACGCAGCCGTGGCGTACGCGCTCGCCCGCTCGCAAGGGATCGATCCCACGACGATTGCCCAAGGGCTCAAGAGCTTTTCCGGTCTGGCGCACCGCATGGAGCAGGTGGCACGGAGCGGCAAAGTGCTGTTCGTCAACGACTCTAAAGCGACCAACGCCGACGCTGCCGGAAAGGCGCTGGCGAGCTTTACCGACATCTATTGGATCATCGGCGGGCGCCCAAAGGAGGGAGGTCTTGCGGGCCTTGAGCGGTTCTTCCCGAACATTGCCCGCGCTTATCTCATCGGTGAGGCAGCCGACGCCTTCGCGCGCCAGCTCGGCGACGCAATTCCACACACCCACTGCGGGACGCTCGATCGCGCGGTCGAGGCTGCTGCGTCGGACGCGAGCGGATCATCGGGCAAAGAACCGGTCGTCCTGCTATCGCCGGCTTGTGCTTCCTACGACCAGTTCGCCAATTTCGAGAAGCGGGGCGAAGCCTTCCGCCAGATCGTGATGGGGCTCAAGGGCGCGGAAAGCGTTACCCCGGAGCAGGGTAGGGCAGCATGAGGATCACCCGCGCCGACAGAAGCGTGCTTTCGGACTGGTGGTTCACCGTCGATCGGCTGATGTTCTTCGCACTCCTCTTGCTGATGGGAGCGGGCCTCGTGCTCTCCTTCGCGGCAAGCCCGCCGATCGCGGCGAGATATGATCTCGAGCCGTTCTACTTCGTGCGGCGGCAGGCGGCGATGCTTGTGCCGGCGATCGCCATCATGTTTGCCGCCTCGACGCTGAACCCGAAGCAAATCAGGCGCGCGAGCCTTGTCATCTTTGTCACCGGCATCGCGCTCATGATGGTCATCCTGGCGGTCGGCCCTGAGATCAAGGGCGCCAAGCGCTGGATCGAGCTCGGGCCCTTCTCGCTGCAACCTTCGGAGTTCGTGAAGCCGGCCTTCGTCGTGCTCACCGCCTGGCTGTTCAATGAAGCGCAGAAGCGTCGCGACGTGCCCGGCATCGAGCTTGCCGTCGCGCTTTACGCCGTCTTCGCCGTGCTCCTCGTCATGCAGCCTGATTTTGGCCAGACGCTCCTCGTCACCCTGGTCTGGGGGGCTCTCGTGTTCATGGCCGGCATCAATCTCATATGGATCGGCGCGCTCGGTGCCGCCGGCGTCGTCGGTATATTCTCGGCCTATTTTCTCGCGCCCCATGTCGCCTCGCGCATCGACCGCTTTCTCAATCCGGCCTCCGGCGACACCTATCAGACCGACCGCTCGCTCGAATCCTTCCTTCATGGCGGCTGGTTCGGGCGAGGGCCCGGTGAGGGCACCGTAAAGGACGTGCTCCCCGACTCTCACACCGACTTCATCTTCGCGGTGGCCGCGGAGGAATATGGACTGATCGCCTGCCTCGTTCTCGTGGCTCTGTTCGCCTTTATCGTACTCCGCGGCCTCTCCAAGGCTTCGCAGGAGCCCGACGGCTTCATCAGGCACGCGATCGCGGGCCTCATCATGCTGTTCGGCTTGCAGGCGCTCATCAATATGGCGGTCAATGTCGGGATGCTCCCGGCCAAGGGCATGACCTTGCCCTTCATCTCCTACGGTGGCTCATCGCTGCTCGCCATGGCCCTGACCATGGGATTTGCGCTCGGGTTGACGCGCAAGCGGCCGATGGCGGGGCAACTGAAACGAAGCCCCCCTGGCGAGCCCGAGAGCGAAGCGCAGAGCGTAAGGGAGAAGGCCGCGTGAGTCTCCGTCCGATCCTCCTCGCCGCCGGCGGTACTGGGGGCCATCTGTTCCCCGCGGCGGCGCTTGCGCAGGAGCTTGCGCGGCGCGGCTACTCGATCGAGCTTGCAACCGACATCCGCGCCGAGAAATACGGCATCGAGTTCCCCGCGCGGGCCATTCACCGCATCCCTTCTGCTACGATGACGAGCAAAAACCCGGTCGCGCTGGCGCGAACGTTCTGGCAGCTCGGCACGGGCTATCTCGGTGCTCGCAATCTTCTGAAAGGCGTTGAGCCGCTGGCCGTGATCGGCTTCGGCGGCTATCCCACTCTGCCGCCGATCATCGCCGCGCGCAGTTTGAGGATTCCAACGGCGATCCATGAGCAGAACGCGGTCATGGGGCGTGCCAATCGGCTGCTCGCGCGCATCGTCGATCGCGTCGCGCTCTCGTTTCCAGAGACCAAGAAGTTGCACCGCAGCGCGGAGGCCAAGGCGCGCGTCACCGGCACGCCTGTCCGTGACGCCGTCGCCGCCTATCGCGACGTCGCCTACACCGCGCCGGAACCCGCGAGCCGCCTCCTCATCCTGATCTTTGGCGGAAGCCAGGGCGCCCATTTCTTCTCCGAGGTGCTGCCGCAGGCGCTCGGTCGCCTGCCGTCCCCGTTCCGCTGGCGCCTCACCATCGTGCAACAGGCGCGCGAAGAGGATCTCGCCTCATTGCGCCAAGCCTATAAGGACATCAATGTCGCCGCGCATGTTGCCACCTTCTTTCGCGATCTCCCCGAGCGCATCGCTACCGCCCATCTCGTCATCGCCCGCTCCGGCGCCTCGACGGTCGCCGAGCTGATGGCTATCGGCCGTCCTTGCATTCTCGTGCCCCTGCCGCACGCCCTTGACAATGATCAGCTCGAAAATGCAACTCGGCTGCAGGACGGCGGCGGTGGCTGGTGCATCCGGCAAGACGACCTGACGCCTGAACGGCTGGCGAGGGAGGTCGAACGGTTATTCGGCTCGCCCGAGCTTCTCGCCAAGGCGGCCGCCAAGGCGAAGGCGATGGCGGAGACGAGAGCGGTCAAGAAACTTGCCGATCTCGCCGAGGAGCTCGCGCGAGAGAGTCCCCAAGTGGTGTAGAGTTCGAGCATGCATCTCCCGGATCCCGACGAAGCAGGCCTGTTCCACATCGTGGGCATCGGCGGCATCGGCATGAGCGCCATCGCCGAAGTGATGCATACCCGCGGCTATCACGTGCAGGGCAGCGACCTCAAGGACGGCGCCAATCTCGATCGCCTGCGCCGCCGGGGCATCGCCTGCCTGATCGGCCACGACCCCTCGAATGTCAAGGGCGCGGGACATCTCGTCATTTCGAGCGCGGTCAAGCCCGGCAATCCTGAGTTCGAGGCGGCGAAGGAGCGGGGCATTCCCATCATTCGCCGCGCCGAGATGTTGGCCGAGCTGATGCGCCCCTGCGCTACCGTCTCGATCACCGGCACCCACGGCAAGACCACCACGACCTCGCTCATCGCCGATCTCCTCAAGGGCGCAGACCTCGATCCCACGGTGATCGCCGGCGGCATCATCAATGCCTGGGGCACCAATGCCCGCATCGGCAAGGGCGAGTGGATGGTGGTCGAGGCCGACGAGTCTGATGGGACGTTTCTCAAGCTTCCGACCCAGATTGGCGTGGTGACCAATATCGATCCCGAGCACATGGACTATTGGCCTTCGCTGGACGCGCTGCACCAGGCCTTCCACCAGTTCATCGAGGCGATTCCCTTCTACGGGCTCGCGGTCGCCGGCATCGACCATCCGGTGGTGCGCGAGCTCCTCGCCAAGCTCGGCGGCGCCGCTAACGGACGCCGCACGCTGACCTATGGCGTGGCGCGCGATGCCGATATCAGGCTGAGCAATCTTCGCCCCGATCACAACCGGATCACCTTCGACGCCGATCTCGGCCCGGCGGTGAAAGGCGGCGCCCGCAAGCTCGAAGATCTCACCCTTCCTGTGCTCGGCCATTACAACGCGCTGAATGCGCTCGCCGCGCTTGCCGCCGCGACCGAGGCTGGCGTGAGCGATGAGGTCATCCGCAGGACGCTTGCGGCCTTCTCGGGCGTCAAGCGGCGCTTCACCCGCGTCGGCGAATGGAACGGCGCGGCGGTCTACGACGATTACGCCCATCACCCCGTCGAAATTGCTTCGGTGCTCCGCGCCGCGCGCATAGCCGGCAAGGGACGCATCATCGCCGTGATCCAGCCCCATCGCTATACTCGCCTCCAGTCGCTGTTCAATGAGTTCTCGGCCTGTCTCGATGACGCCGATGTCGTCCTCGTCACCCCGGTCTATTCGGCCGGCGAGGCGCCTATCCCCGGGATCGACCGCGATGAGCTTGCCTCAGGGCTCCGCCGTCACGGTCATCCGCAGGTGATGACCGTTGATGACGAAGCGACTCTCGTCGAGGCGATCGCCTCTGTCGTGCAATCCGGCGACCTCGTGGTCGGACTTGGCGCCGGTACGATCACCGACTGGATGAACGCCCTGCCGACGCGCCTCGCCGAGCAGAGGGCGCGGGCGTGAGCGGGGTCGACCTCGAATACCGGCTGGCCGCGAGCGTTCCTGAGCTGCGCGGCAAGTTGAAATCGGATGCCCCGCTGAAGGACTTCACCTGGTTCAGGGTGGGCGGACCGGCGCAGGTGCTCTATTCGCCGGCCGACGAAGCGGATCTTGCGTATTTCCTGCGAGAGACGCCGTCCGACATCCCCATCACCGTGATCGGGCTCGGCTCGAACCTTCTCGTGCGCGACGGCGGCATCGAGGGTGTCGTCATTCGCCTCGGCAAGGGCTTCGGTGAGATCAAAATCGAGGACGGCTCGCGGCTCAGAGCTGGCGCCGCGGTTCCCGATGTCAAGGTCGCGCGCGCCGCGGCCGATGCCGGCATCTCGGGCCTCTCGTTTTATCGTGGCATTCCGGGCTGCGTCGGCGGCGCGCTGCGCATGAACGGCGGGGCGCATGGGCGCGAGACCAAGGAGGTCGTCATCGAAGCGCGCGCCGTCGACCGCAAGGGTGAGGTGCATGTGCTGCCCGTCGTGGAGCTTCACTACGAATACCGCCATTGCGGCGCGCCCGAAGATTTCATTTTTACCGAGGCCCTGTTCCAAGGTGAGCCGGGCGAACCTGCAAAGATTCTCGCCGAGATGGACGGCATCGCCGCCTATCGCGAGCAGGCGCAGCCGATCAAGAGCAGGACGGGCGGCTCCACCTTCAAGAACCCTCCCGGCAAGAAGGCGTGGCAGCTCATCGATGCGGCCGGCTGCCGGGGTCTTGCCGTCGGCGACGCCAAGGTCTCCGTGATGCACTGCAACTTCCTGATCAACGAAGGGAACGCGAGCGGAGCCGATATCGAGGAGCTCGGCGAGACGGTGCGCGCGCGGGTGAAAGAAGATAGCGGCGTCGACCTCGAATGGGAGATCAAGCGCCTCGGCGTCCCCCGCTGAAAAGGCCTTTCCTCATTGCACCAGGTCGTCGTCGGGCTTGACCCGGTTGATCCCGAACCACTGGCCTGGAGCGTTTGGTCCTGGATGCCCGGCTCAAGGCCGGGCATGACGAGCGGATGCGAAGCGGCTAATCCAATATCCAACGATCGCCACGCCCGGTTCGAGCGGGCGATGACGCGTTCAAGGGAGGGGCACATGCCTGATAAGCAAGTTCATGTCGCCGTTCTGATGGGCGGCTGGTCGTCCGAGCGGGAGGTGTCGCTCCGCTCTGGCGCCGCCTGCGCGACGGCACTCGAAGGTGAGGGCTACCGCGTGACCCGCCTCGACGTCGGCCGCGACGTCGCCGCCCGGCTTGCCGAGATCAAGCCCAATGTCTGCTTCAATGCGCTGCATGGGCGCTACGGCGAGGATGGCTGCATCCAGGGCGTGCTCGAGACGCTTGGCATTCCCTATACCCATTCCGGCGTGCTCGCCTCGGCTCTCGCCATGCACAAAGAACGCGCCAAAGCCGTGCTCGCTGCCGGTGGCGTCCCGGTGGCGGAGAGTATGATCGTCTCGCGCGCCGAGGCGGCCAAAGCCCACGTCATGAAGCCCCCTTACGTGATCAAGCCGCCGACGGAAGGCTCGAGCGTCGGCGTCTTCATCGTGCGCGAGGACCAACGCCACCCGCCCCAGGAGCTGACGAGCGCCGATTGGACCCTTGGCGATGAGGTCATGGTCGAGCGCTACATCGCCGGCCGCGAACTCACCTGCGCGGTCATGGGGGACGAGGCTTTGGGGGTGATTGAAATACGTCCGGCTGAAGGGCTCGCCTTCTACGACTATGACGCGAAATATGCGCCGGGGGGCTCAATTCACGTCCTCCCAGCCCCGCTTAAACCAAATGTTTACCAATTGGTACAGAAGCTGTCGCTAGCGGCTCATAGGGCACTGGGCTGCCGGGGGGTCAGTCGCTCCGACTTCCGATACGACGACCGGCCAGAAGGCACCGGGGAATTGATCTGCCTCGAGGTCAATACCCAGCCTGGCATGACGTCGACGTCGCTGGTGCCCGAGCTTGCTGCCCATAGCGGCCGCTCGTTCGCCGAGCTGGTCGGCTGGATCGTGGAGGATGCGTCGTGCAATCGCTAGGCTCCGCAAGGGGTGATGCCAGGAGGAGGAGATCCGCCGATGCGCTTCTTCAGCGCGGCATCGCCGCGCCGCGCACCGCTTCTCGTGGCCTGCCCGTCCTCGCCGGAGCACGGCGCCTCATCATACGAAGCCCGAGATCTGTGCGGCTCGGTAAGCTCGGCCGCGATCGCGTGCGGGGGAAATGGCTCCTCGTCTGCGTGTTCTTTCTGGTGAGCGCGCTCCTCTACGGCGCCTGGATCGGCGGTGAGACGGAGCGGCTTTTCGACGCGCTCGGCGGCGGCGTCGAGAAGCTCGCGGTGACCGCGGGCTTCGGCGTCAAGCGCATCACCGTCCAAGGCCAACAACACGCGACCGATGCGGAGATCACCGCGGCGCTGCATGCCGGTCCCGACACGATGATGCTCGGCTTCGACACCGATGCCGCCAAGGCGAGGCTCGAAGCAGTGCCGTGGATTAGGCACGCGCAAGTGATGCGCCTTCTCCCTTCGACCCTCCAGGTCTTTCTCGAGGAGCGCGTCCCCTATGCCATCTGGCAGAATCACGGTCAGACCTATGTGGTCGACGCGGAAGGGGTGATGCTCTCTCCGGCCTTGCGCGAGGCTTATCCCGACCTTCCGCTCGTCGTGGGCGAAGGAGCCGCCAAGGCCGCTCCCGCCCTTTACGATGCGCTCAAACCTTACGGCGATCTGAAAGAGAAGATGATCGCTGCGCTCCGAGTGGGCGACCGGCGCTGGACGTTGAAGCTCGCCTCTGGCCTCGAGATCATGCTGCCCGACGACAATATCGACCAAGCGCTCGCATCGCTGACCAAGCTCGATGAGGAGCGCGGCGTGCTCAAGCGCGACATCGCCTCGATCGATCTTAGGCTTCTCGATCGCGTCACGGTGCGGCTGCGCGAGGAGGCCGATGCCTCTACGCCGGCCGCCGAAGCCGCACAAGAGCCGCCGACTTCGAGCACCAAGACGCCCGGCAAGGGCAAGACCTGAATCAAGGGGCAGGGGGATGGGATACACGACCACGATCAGGAGCAAGCGCCAGCGCGTCGTTGCCGCGCTCGACATCGGCACGAGCAAGATCTGCTGCCTGATCGCCAAGACTTTGCCGTCGCCTGACTGGTTCGAGGGCAAGGGCGATGCGGTGCAGTTCGAGGTTCTGGGCTGCGACCATAGCCGCGCCGAGGGCCTGAAGGCCGGCATGATCGCCCATCTCGACAGCGTCGAGCATTGCATCCGCCAGGCCGTCGACTCCGCCGAGCGCATGGCTGGCGTCACCGTCGAGGACGTGCACGTCGCCGTCACCAGCGGCCGTATCAAGAGCGAGTGCTTCTCGGCAAGCGTGGCGCTCCCCTCGGGCGCCGTGCGCGAGGACGACGTCATGCGGCTGCTTGCCGGCGGACGGCAATATGCCGGCCGCGACAAGCGCACCGTGCTACACGCGTTGCCGATGAGCTACCGCCTCGACGACAATGGCGGCATCAGCGAGCCGCACGGCATGTGCGGCGAGCGGCTGTCGGTCGATCTCCATGCCGTCACTGCCGACGACGTGGCGATGCGCAACATCATGCTGTGCGTCGAGCGCTGCCATCTCGGCGTCGCGAGCCTGATCGCGGCGCCTTATGCGAGCGCGCTCTCCGTCATCACCTCCGACGAGGCCAAGCTCGGTGTCGCGCTGATCGATTTCGGCGCCGGCACCACCACGCTCTCGGTGTTCGCCGACGGTCATTTCGTTCACGCCGACGCCATCGCGCTCGGCGGCAATTCTATCACCACCGATATCGCGCGCGCTCTTGGCGCGCCGATCGAGCACGCCGAGCGGCTGAAGACGCTGCATGGCAGTGCCTTCGCCACGCTCTCAGACGAACGCGAGATCATCACCTATCCTTGCGTCGGCGGGATGGGGCAGGGAAGTCTGAACCAGATCACCAAGGCCCAGCTTGCCGTGATCATCCGCCCGCGCATCGAGGAGATCCTCGATCTGATGCGGCGCCGGCTTGCCGCGAGCGGCCTGGCGGCCGAGGTCACGCAGCATATGGTGCTGACCGGCGGCGGCAGCCAGCTCACCGGACTGCCCGAGCTTGCTGCGAACATGTTTGGGCGCCCGGCGCGGCTTGGCCGCCCGCGCGCCATGAGTGGGCTGCCCGCGGCGGCGGGAGCACCCGATTTTGCGGCGGCGATTGGTCTCCTCCTGCAATGGTCGCGCGGCGACGACAGGCTGAGCACCCGCGCTGAGCAGCGTTTCTTGCGTACCGGCACTGGCTATTTCGCCAGGGTTGGCGAGTGGATAAGGGACAATTTCTAATCGGACGAGGAGGCTCGGGGCGAGCGCATCGTGGGGAAGCGCTGCTAGGGAGCCGGAGCAAGAGCAATGAACGATCGGAAGGCCACCATGACTATCAACCTCAGAGTTCCTGATCTGACCGAACTCAAGCCGCGCATCACCGTCTTCGGTGTTGGCGGCGCCGGCGGCAATGCCGTCAACAACATGATCGAATGCGGTCTCAAGGGCGTGGAGTTCGTGGTCGCCAACACTGACGCGCAAGCCTTGGCGAGCTCGACCGCGGAGCGCCGCATCCAGATGGGCGCGAACGTCACCGAAGGTCTCGGCGCGGGGTCGAAGCCCGAGGTGGGCGCGGCGGCGGCGGAGGAGGCGATGGCCGACATCAAGGCCCACCTCGTCGGCTGCCATATGGTGTTCATCACCGCCGGCATGGGCGGCGGCACCGGCACTGGTGCTGCCCCCGTGATCGCGCGCGCCTCGCGCGAGGAAGGCATCCTCACCGTCGGCGTCGTCACCAAGCCGTTTCAGTTCGAGGGCACGCGTCGCCTGCGCGCGGCAGAGGTCGGGATCGAAGAGTTGCAGAAATACGTCGACACGCTGCTCATCATCCCCAACCAGAATCTGTTTCGCGTGGCCAACGAGAAGACCACCTTTACCGACGCCTTCGCCATGGCCGACGACGTGCTTCGTGGCGGCGTTGCCTGTATCACCGACCTGATGGTGAAGGAAGGCCTCATCAATCTCGACTTCGCCGATGTTCGTACCATCATGGCGGGCATGGGCAAAGCGATGATGGGCACGGGCGAATCGAACGGCGATCGGCGCGCCATCGAGGCGGCCGAAGCTGCCATTTCCAATCCGCTGCTCGACGATGTGTGCATGAAGGGGGCAAGCGCACTGCTCGTCTCCATCACCGGCGGCAACGACCTCACCCTTTACGAGGTTGACGAGGCGGCAAGCCGCATTCGCGCCGAGGCTGACCCCGACGCCAACATCATCGTCGGTGCGACCTTCGACGACGAGCTCGATGGCTCGATCCGCGTGTCGGTGGTAGCGACCGGCATCGGGCTTGCGCCGCAAGTTCAGCACCACGCACCGCCCATGCCCCTTCAGGCCGCCGTTGCTCAGGATCGCGGGAGGCTGAGCGAGCGACTCGCGGGGTTGACCGCCATGCCGCCCCATTCGTCCATGGATGCCGACGAGGCAAGTCTCGTCCTCGGCGCGAACGAGATGGTGAAGGAGCCGCAAGTGTGGCGCGCTCCCGGCAATGTGACGATCGAGAAGCGCCCCCTTCAGATGCAGGCAGCGTCGCTCCCGCTCGGCGCCGCCAAGCCGCAACCCGCCGCGCCCCAGATGACCTTCCAGCCTGCCCCACCCGCCATGATCCGCCGCCCAGTGCGGCGCATGCCTGCCGTGGAGGAGCTGCCGCTGGTGGCCCAGAACGAGATCAAGGCGCAAGCGGGCCAAGCGCCTCAGCTTGGACTTGCCGCGCAGAAGCGGCGCGTAGGCTTTCTCGAGCGGCTCGCGGGCGTCGGTCGCGCACGCAAGGAGCCTGAGCCCGAGATGCGCCCCGTGAAGCGGGAGCCGGAGTTCGGCCAGCAATGGCAGTCGCTTGAGACGACGCCGAGGATGCCGCCGCAGATGCAGGCCCAGGCCCAGCCCGACCCGGACCCCCAACCGCAGGCGCAAGCGGCCCCGAGAGGGGTGCGGATCGAGCGTCCGCGACAAGCTGCGCCAGCTGCATTGGCGCCGAAACGCGTCGAGCCCCAGCCGCGCCTGGCCCAACTGGAAACCGCTGGTGCCGTGGACGAATCACAAGGCGACGACGACCTCGAGATTCCGGCCTTCCTCCGCAGGAGAGTGAACTAGATGCCGTGCAATAGGTTAACGGCGACGCGTGAGCCGATCGCAGAAATCGGAGAAAAGCAAGAAAAATCAACTAATTAACGAGGGGTGTGGACGGTAATACAGTGAAAGAAACCGTGATTTGTCGCTCCCAGGTCCGAGCGTTAAGGTTCTTCACAGATTGATCGACAGGACCAAAAAGGCACAAGCCAGGGCCGGCGATCGATGGGGGGCTCGGGGTTCTCCTCGAGCTAGGGAACTCAAAAAGACGGCTTGGGGGCCATCGGGGGCCATGAAGGGTTTCATCGGGGCGCGGCAAACAACGCTTGCCGGAGAAATTTCACTAACCGGTACCGGAGTCCATAGCGGAGCGCCAGTCTCCATCGTTCTTTGTCCCGCCGACGGCGACACCGGAATACGCTTCCTCCTTTCCAATGGCGACGCTGAAGGCACTGAGATTGCTGCGGACCAGCGCTCGGTGACGGGCGTAACGCTGTGCACCGTGCTCGGCGACGGCAACGGCGCCTCGATCGCCACGGTCGAGCATTTGCTCGCCGCTCTGCGCGGTCTCGGCGTCGACAACGCCATGATCGAGATCGATAGCTGCGAAGTTCCGATCATGGATGGCAGCGCCGCGCGCTTCGTCGAGGCGATCGACGAAGTCGGCCTCGCCGAGCTCGAATCTCCGCGCCGTTTCCTCAAGGTGCTGAAGCCAATCCGCGTTGAGGAGAATGGCGCTTTCGGCGAGCTTGCACCCCATAACGGCTTCCATCTCGATGTCGAGATCGACTTCGACACCACGCTGATCGGCACCCAGAGGATCGAGATCGACGTAAATCCCGGTTCCTTCCGCCGCGAGCTGTCGCGCGCCAGGACGTTCGGCTTCATGAAGGACGTGGAGCGGCTGTGGGCTGCCGGCCTTGCACTGGGCGCCTCGCTCGAAAATACCGTCGCCATCGGCGACGACCGCATCATCAACCGTGAAGGCCTGCGCTATCGCGACGAGTTCGTGCGCCACAAGGCGCTCGATGCGATCGGCGACCTCGCCCTTGCGGGCGCGCCCATTCTCGGCGCGTTCCATTCTCGTCGCGGCGGCCACCGCCTGAACACGCTCGTGCTCAAAGCTATGTTCGCCGATACCGACGCTTGGACCATGATCGAAGCCCCGCGTTATCGCGAGGTTCGTCATGCGGAGCTCAGCCACCGTCTCGCCGCGGCCAATTTCGCGGCAGAGCGGAGCTGAACGGCCCTTCGCGCTCTTGGCGGTAGCCCTGCAAGAATGAAAGCGCGTTTTCGCGCCGCGAAGGGTCTTGCCCGCTTGCTTCGGGCGGATCACTGAGAATCGGGCAAAAAAACACCATAATCAGCTAGTTGGTTGGCGGTAGTCTGCGCTAGTTTCACCGGCGGCGATGATCTCCGGCGCGCACGACATTTTGCGCGGGGGACGGGTCTTGAGGGGTGGCATGTCCGGTCAGGCAGGGAAGGGGCGGGCTCCGACGCCTTTCGCACGAAGGGCGCGGACCCTGCGGTTGCCTACGGCGCTGCTCGGCGTGGTACTGGCCGCAAGCGTGCTGTCGGGCTGCAGCTCCTTCTGGGGCAAGAAGGAGGTCGCCGAGGACAACGACCCGCCCGACGTCATTTACGGCAAGGCCGAGGTCATGATCAACAAGGGGGCCTATGGCGACGCCGCGAAGGAATACGAAGAAGTCGACATCAATCATCCTTATTCGCAGGAAGCCCGTCGGGCCATCGTGATGGCCGCCTATGCCTATTACAAGGCAGGCAAATTCGAGGATGCAGTCGCCGCCGCTGATCGCTACCTCACCCTCCACCCCGGCACTCAGGAATCGGACCTCGCCCAGAACATCATCGGCATGTCCTATTACGACCAGGCGCTCGATCCGAAGCGCGACCAGACATTCGCCCGCAAGTCGCTTACCGCTTACGAAACTCTGCTGCAGCGCTATCCTGACTCGCGCTATGCGGCCGAGGCCGCCAACCGTGCCCGCATCCTGCGCGACCTGCTCGCCGCGAGCGAGATGAATGTCGGGCGTTATTATCTTCGCACCAACAACTATCTTGCGGCCATCAATCGCTTCCGCACCGTGGTCACCTCCTACCAGACGACCGAGCAGGTGGAAGAGGCCTTGATGCGCCTGACCGAGGCCTATATGGCGTTAGGCATCGTCAACGAGGCTCAGACGGCGGCTGCCGTGCTCGGCCATAACTTTCCGGACAGCAAGTGGTACGGCCACGCTTACGACATCCTGCAGCGATACGGCGTGCAGCCGCAGGAGCACGAGGGGTCGTGGATCACGCAGACCTGGAAGGGCAACGCCCCACCGGCCTGATCCTCCCGCCATGCTAGCGGCACTCTCGATCCGCGATATCGTCCTGATCGACAAGCTCGATCTTGAATTCGGACCGGGATTGTCCGTGCTCACTGGCGAGACCGGCGCCGGCAAATCGATTCTGCTCGACGCTCTCTCTCTTGCTCTCGGCTCAAGAGGCGATGTGTCGCTCGTCCGGCGTAGCGCGGCCCAAGGCCAAGTGACGGCAACCTTCGAGCTCGATCCATCGCACCCCGTCTTCGCGCTGCTTGCGGAGAACGGCATCGAGGCCGAAGGGACTGTCATGCTCCGCAGAGTGCAGGGGGCTGACGGGAGAAGCCGCGCCTTTCTCAACGACATAAGCGTAAGCGTTCAACTCTTGCGCCAAGTCGGGCGCGGCTTGGTTGAAGTCCACGGCCAGCATGACGAGAGGGCTCTGATAGACCCGAGTGGCCATCGGGACCTCGTCGATGCCTTTGGCGGCTTGACCGCGGATGCCGCGCGCGTCGCCGAAGCCTACGCAGCCTGGCAGGCGGCCGACGAGGCCAAAGCGCGCCATGCGGGCGAGATCGCCGCTTCCCGAGCCAACGCCGACTATCTCAATCATGCGCTTGAAGAGCTCCGCTTGCTTGACCCCCAATCTGGGGAAGAGGATGCCCTCGCCTCCCGCCGGCAGTTGATGATGCATGCCGAGAAGATCGCCGCGGAGCTCGCCGAGGCGCTCGATGTCTTGCAAGGAGAGGGGACCGACGGCGCAAGGCTTGCCGCAGCGCTCCGCCGCATCGAGCGCCAGGCGCAGCTCGCGAGCGGGCTGCTTGCTCCCATCGCAGAGGCTCTCGAGCGGGTGATTGCCGAGACGGATGCTGCCCGCGCCAAAGTCGAGGAAGCCATGAGAGAGACGGCATTCGAGCCAAGGGAGCTTGAAAGCGTCGAGGAACGGCTGTTCGGGCTACGCTCAGCGGCCCGCAAGCACAAGGTCCTGGTTGATGACCTTCCGGCGCTCAAGGATCGGCTGGAGGCCGAGCTTGCCGCCCTCGACGTGAGCGAGGGCCGTGCGGCGGAGCTCGAACAGGCCACAGCATCCGCCCGCAAGTCCTATGAATCGGCCGCACTTTCCCTGAGCAAGGCACGCAAGGCGGCCGCCGCAAGGCTCGATGAGGAGGTGACCCGCGAGCTTGCTCCGCTAAGGCTCGAAAAGGCGTCCTTCATCACCCATATGGAGACTGTGCCTCTCACCGACGGGGGCCCGAGCGGTATCGACCGCATCGCCTTCTTGGTCAGGACCAATCCCGGCACTGAGCCCGGCCCCTTGATGAAAGTGGCTTCGGGCGGCGAGCTTGCCCGGGTTATCCTCGCACTCAAGGTCGTTCTCGCCGCGCG
>Ga0187785_10000239_pt1 | contig 21472 bp, 18 predicted proteins | sample 0815_BV2_4_20_MG_FD_132466 | JGI IMG/M metagenome (GOLD analysis project Ga0187785, IMG submission 132466) | Tropical peat soil microbial communities from peatlands in Department of Meta, Colombia - 0815_BV2_4_20_MG | ecosystem: Environmental > Terrestrial > Soil > Wetlands > Peat | place...
AGAGATCCGTTCGTTTCCACGAGAACCGTCCGGCCTCGTTTCAAAAGGGCTGCAACAAGACTCGGAGTTTGGTCCTGAAACAGGGGCTCACCGCCGGTAATTTCTACGAGGTTGGTACCGCAACGTTCGACTCGGCTAAGAATGGCATCCAGGCCCATGTCTTCGCCTTTCTTCTCTTGGGCATAGCGCGTGTCGCAATAACGACAGCGCAGATTGCACCCTGAAAGTCTCACGAACGTGCACGGTAATCCCGCGTGAGAGGATTCGCCCTGTATACTGGTGAAGATTTCACAAACGTTCAAGCTCATGGTTTCTCTGAATTGGCGACAACCAAAGAATGTATCAGAAAATCTTGAAATGCTCATTCCCGGTGATAAGATACCATAGCTTACCGCCGAAAGCCAGTGCGCTCGGTCTGATCGGTTCCATTCCGGAGGGACTTTTGGAAAAAGCTCGGATTCGTTTTTTGCCCGATGACATCACCGTAGAAGCTGAGGTCGGCCAGTTGCTGTTGGACGTGGCGCTGGAAGCAGGCATCTTCATTCCGGCAGCCTGCGGGGGATCGGGTGCCTGCGGTCAGTGCAAGGTGCGAGTGGCCGAAGGCTCGGTCGAGATACTGCAGATCGAAAAAATCCGGGCCGAGGCCAGAGCGGAAGGGTACGTTCTGGCGTGCCAATCAAGACTAACCGGAGACGTAGTCGTCGAAATTCCGAAAGCAAAACTCGGGCGCAAGGTCATCCCGCGGGACGAGGCACAACGCATGCGGGCTACCGCCAAACCCATGGAATCTCCGGTTATCCCCGAGATAAACCCTATGACAATTCGGGTACTTATGGAGCCACCGGTTCCCACTCCCGAGGACAACCTCAGTGACTACGAGAGAGTCTTGCGCACTTTGAAGACGGATCACGATGTTTTTCCCGTGACTGCAAGCCTGGACGTTCTCCGGGATCTTCCCCAGAACGTGCGAAAGGAGAACTGGACCGTTACCGCGTGCTTTGAACTGGAAGACGTACCTTGCCCCGACAGGGACGCCAAAATCTATCGCTTGGGCCGAATGGCACCCGGCCACCTGCATGAGCCGGCCACAGCTCTTGCCGTAGACATAGGCACCACTTCGCTGTGGGGGGAACTGGTCGACATCGATGCAGGGACGGTACTCGCGAGGGCATCCCGGTACAACCCGCAAATTTCCATGGGAGACGATGTCATCAGCCGGATCGTGTTCGCATTGAAAAAAGACGGTTTGGAGAAGCTCCAACGGCATGTGGTCAGAGGACTGAACGAAATAATCGATGAGCTCCTTCAAAAAACGGGCATGTCTCGCGAGAGCATCGGTTACCTGGTGGCCGCGGGTAATACGGTGATGACGCACCTGCTTCTGGCGCTGTATCCGAAGTTTCTCCGGGAGGCCCCCTACGTTCCGGCTGCTCAGTACGTGGGGTCTGTTCCCGCGGTCTCGCTGGGCCTCAATCTTCTACCTCATGCATTCGTCAAGGTGTTCCCGGGTGTTGCCTCCTATGTGGGAGGGGACATCGTCAGTGGAGTGCTGGCGAACGGGATGTGGGATTCCGATGAAATGACTCTATTCATTGACATCGGGACAAACGGCGAAATCGTTGCAGGAAAACGCGATCTGATGATGACGGCATCGTGCTCGGCCGGTCCGGCTTTCGAGGGTGGCGGATTGGAATACGGCATGAGGGCAGCTCCCGGGGCAATCGAAAGCATATTGATCGATCCGGAAACGTATGAGCCCATGATCAAGACCATCGAAAGCAAGCCGGCAATGGGGATTTGCGGCTCCGGAATCATCAACGTCATTTCTCAAATGCTTACGATCGGCATTCTGAACCAGAACGCCAAGTACAATGAAAACGTGAGTACGGACAGGATTCGCGCGGGTCGAAGCGGACGTGAATACATAATCAGCCGGGCAGAGGAGAATGCACTGAATCAGGATATCGTTCTCACGGAAGTGGATCTGGACAACATCCTGCGGGCAAAAGCCGCGATGTTTTCCGGGTACACCTGTTTGTTGGATAAAATAGGGGTCGACGTGCACTCTCTGGACAGGGTCATCATAGCCGGCGCTTTCGGCAGCTTCATCAATCTGGATTACGCTGTCACCATTGGACTGCTGCCGGACATCCCGAGGGAAAAGTTTTCTTTTATCGGCAATTCTTCACTCAAAGGGGCTCGCCTCGCCGTGCTGGACCGCAAACTGTTCGAGAAATCGCGGGAAATCGCCCGGGCCATGACCAACGTGGAACTCTCCGAAGACCCGTCCTACATGGACAATTTCATGGCAGCGCTTTTTCTGCCGCACACGAGGGCCGAACTCTTTCCGTCGGTACGCCTTGGTTAAGTATTCCCCGACCCTGGCATACCTCTTCGGTGCAACCGGCGCATGATAGAATTCTCTGGGAGGGGGGTTGGGCGGCACACTCTTTACTAAAGAGTGTCCCGCTAATCTTCCTTGTTTGAAAACGCATTCGGAAGACAGTTATTTCACGTAGTAGCCTGCGCCTATGACAACATTTTGGCCTGGTACGTTTCTTATGTAGGATCGTTTCAGGGTGGGTTCCTTTTCGCCGTGACGAAGCCACCAGTAGTCCACCCAGCCCGCTCCCTGAGTTTTGGCCACCTCGATGAACTCCCGCGAGAAGAACTTTCCGTTGGCATCTTTCAAGTCCATGACAGACTGGCCCACCAGATCCCGGTTCACCGGATGCGCCAGCGTGATGCCCTCCATATTGATTGCGAAGACGTACACTTCGCCCTTACGAAAGGGTCCAGAGCTCGAATTCAGCAACTTGAGCGCGTAATCATTTCCTTTTTCTGCGAACAGATCGGCGGCTTTGTCTACCATTTCTTTGACTTCCTCCGCCTGATCTGCCAAGGCAATCGAAGCAGCGCAGAGGACTAACAATGCTCCCAAGAGATAGTATGCCAGTTTCTTCATTCCACTCCTCTTCGTTGTTATTCGCGGTTAGCGACCGCTCTGATCGCCTCATTTCACGGGATCTCGCTCCTGAACCGCCTGTTCGATCACAATTTTGGAGGCCTTGTCAGCCCCGCGTTTCAGCTTGTCCCGAGGTACGGCCATGAGGGTTATCATGGCCTTGGCAACCTGAACTTTCTTGTCCCGACGAAAGTCGAAGACCTCCGATTCCGCAATGATAATCTGTCGTCCTTCTCTGATCACCCGGGAAGAGCACGCGAGAGTTTCGCCGAATGCGGGACGAAGAAAGTTGATTTTGAATTCTATGGTCAGGATCTGCATGTTCTCCGGAACTGTAGTGAAGGCCGCATATCCGGCCGTGTGGTCCGCCATGGTAGCCATCACGCCGGCATGAATAAAACCGTCCTGCTGCCGATGATCTTCGTCAATATCGACGGTTGAATGAAATCTACCCCAATCCGCGTGCACGGCTTTGAACTTACAAAATGTGATGAAGCCGCGCTCGTAGTCAGCCTTGAGGAACGCGGCTCTCTCCTCCGTGATAGTGTGCTGGGACATGTTTCACCTGAATGGGATGGCCACAAAAATTCCAACGCGAATCGGTCCGCGTCGAGGAATTAGATGCGACCGTATGGATTCTCGAAAATTGAGTCGGATTCGCGCGTGTGCTCGCCCACGTTCCACATGGCCTAACCACGTCATTGCGAGGAGACGAACGACGAAGCTATCTCATTTCTGGCTAATTCGAGATTGCTTCGGGCTTCGCCCTCGCAATGACATTGGTGAATAGTTTCGCGCACCCAAACCGACATTACTTTTGAGAATTCATATAACGTATCGGTTTGACGGAAACAATATCAAGCGATATTGCGAACGGATGGCGACCGTTCACCCACGCGGGGGAGGCGCTATCAACGTGTCGATTCGCGGCAGAATGCGCCTGTCCGGGACGCGGGACTTCTTGTCGTCAGTCCATCGGAAGACTGAACGGGTTTCACATCGGGGTTGCGTCAACGCCAATCGTTGGCATTGTAATCCGGCAAGCTGAACGTTCGACCGGTTCCATAGTCCCAATCGTACGGGATTGGATAGAATGGAAACGCAATATTCGTCTCTCGGCTCATCAAGGCATCCCAACGATACCTTTCCGTGCGTTGTCCTGGAATGAGTTCGGTAAAGAATCGCTGGGCGTCATACCACATCCCGTAAAATCCGGGCGGATAGTTACGAACAAAGCGGGACTCGTAATCAGCAGCCCAGCACGACGAGGAAACCAGAATTGCCAGCATCACAACACATATGAGTAAGATTGAGCGCATGGTCACTCCTTTGAACTCCGGTCCGGACGGATTCCTGATAATAATAGCAGAAAACATAAGTTATTGTCAAGGCTTGTAATGTTAAAATCAAGTAGCTTCGAGATAAATAAGGCCGCGCTCCAGGCCGTGGGGAAACGGGCTGCCGGCTACAGTTCAGCTTCAAAAACGATTCTTGTCGCCGACGCAATGCATGCCGTTCACCATATCCCATATGACGCGGTGTATTTCGTCCGGGTCCCGTGTTCCGTCAATTCTTGTTATGCAAGGGTCGGTAAGGCCCCGGTAGATTCCGTCCACCAGCCGGAGATTCTCTGTCGCTTCGAAGAGGGAAAAGCCTTCTGCCCGCACGGAGCCTATTCGTGCCATTGCCAGATCGATAGGGATTTCCAGCAAAAACACGATATCCGGCTTTGGGGCAAAGGACATGCTGCTCCTGATAAGCACGATCGGATCGAGTCCGCGCGCGCCCTGGTACGCGGCCGAAGAATGAATATACCTATCACAGATTACGGTTTTTCCTTCCTTCATTGCAGGAAGAATGGTCCGGTTTACGTGATCGCGGCGGTCTTCGGTGAAAAGACGCTCTTCCTCTTCCGGCTCAGGTCTGGTTGTTAGCGATCTTATGATTCTACCGACCGGACCGTGCGAAGGCTCGCACGTCAATAGGATGGGAATCCCCAGTTTCGTCAACCGTTGTGCGAGCATGGCCGCTTGAGTGGATTTTCCGGATCCATCAATTCCTTCGAAAACAATGAAACACCTTTTTTTCAGTGTGTTTTCCACCGAACGTCCACTGTGCTCATAATCGAGCCTTTCATTGCCGCAGTACGAAGGACTTCAAAAGCTTCAAGTCGGCTGGGGTCCGGGGGAGAGTCTCCGAACCAAAGACATCCAGCTTCACCTGGTCGCCTTCTACCGTCACCAGGCTCCAACCCCAGTACGATTTCCGTCCGTCATCCCATGGCCAGTTTACCGACGCTCGCGGGTTCTGAAATTTTCCGTCATACAGGATGGTGTTTCGTTTCGTATCAACATCCGCTCCGTTGAGATGGTAGAGCTTGGGAGTGAGCCCTCCGGATACGACATGCCAGACCCCGTCCACTTCCTGCACCTGAAGCAGGTGCTCGTGGCCGCAAAAATAAGCAACCACATTGTATTTTTTCAGAATGTTCCAAAAACGATCCCTTTCCGTGCGGCGATCTATTCCGAAACGGCCGTCGTAACCCTGGCAACTGTAGGTCGGGTCGAAATAAGGAAGAGAATCCCACATGTGGCCTCCCCCGGGGAACGCGGGAGGATGCGAAGCAACGAAGATCTTCTTCCCCGTGCGTTCAGCTTCCGCCAAATCCTTCTCGAGCCAAGTGATGGTTTCGTTTGAAAAGGAATTGTTTTCGAAGAGAGTATAGGCAGTGAGAAGGACGAAATGGCAGCTGTCCAGGTCGAATGAATACGTGAGGCCCAGATCCGAGTCCGGCCCCTTATTGCCTTCCATCAAATCATCCATCGCCTCCCGGAAAACTCGGAAACTCTGCAAATCAGGCGTGTACGGCCACGAAGATTTACCGCAGCGAACTGCCGCCACCAGGGGATCTGTCGAGAGTATTTCGTGATTTCCTGCCGTAATCCTCAAGAGGATTCCTTTGTTCTGGAGCGGATTCATAGTTTCTCGCCATTGGCCCAATGACGTCCGGTTGCATTCCGCCACCGAGGAGGCTTCTCTGGGCAGGCCGCCGGTGATCAAATCTCCGGGGAACAGCACCAGTTTTATTGCTTCTTCATCATTGCGCGCGAGGATATCCCGGACCACCACCGGCAGAACAGGTGATACTGCCGAGGAACATTGGGCAGCAGACATATCTTGTCTGCTGTCACAGAGAACCGCGAAGCGAAGAACTGCCCCGGCGTCCGCCTGACACGACCAGGACAACGCAAAGAATAAGGCGAATATGTTTAGTATGGTTCTAGTCCGCATATGCTCTTCCTCGCCCGAGATCGGTTCAAAGGGGATTCATCAACCAAATTCACGATTGATACGCATGCGCTTTTCGAATAAGCGAAATCTGGCCACTCTTTGTAAAGAGTGGCCCGCCCGATTTCACGTATTTGAAAACGCATTGGGGTAAGACACTTGCCGAGATGAACGAGCCTCCTGAAAGGACTGGTGTCCCGACGGATTTCCCCTTCGGGGAACCTGAGTGGTTCCATTGCACGTGAGGATGAGCATCTTTCAGCCGGTAACGCCACGGGTTCACGCAAAGAAACTACGAGAAGGGAACTTCGCGAATCGAGCACAAAAAAAGGCGGCCCAGACGGTCGCCCCTTTCTTTTTCGAACTAACACGATCCCAACGCTCTATACGCCGATACTCGGAATGTTGATCATATGTTTGCCTGCCTGTTTTTGTATGATCAATTCCAGGCTATCGTTCCTTACGCCGAGGGCTATTGTCGCCTGACCGGCAGGCCCTTCCAATCCGCTGATCTCTCTCAAAATTTCGAGGCCCCTTGCAATAATGTGCGGTGGGGCTTTGGGCAACATGCGCTCGGAATCGCCGTATACAGTAACTCCTTCGTCTTTTTCGATAGCGATCCGGGTAGCCCTGTCCTCGATGGCATCCAAAAGCACGAGTGCCATGTATTTCAGGGGAGCTTCATCCACGTCGGTTCCCGGTTCGTCTTTCCATCCGGCTTTTTCCCACGTCTTAAGTGCGGCCGACGGCGTAATCTCCAGTTGGCAGTCAATTTGCTGTTGTAAGCGCACATGAGCGCGTTCCATATCCACCATGTTGAACCTCCTTTCGAGAAGGCGAGTTAGTGGCAAGTAGCGCAGGACGTGGCCGAACAGCTGCTGCACCCGGATTTTCCGGTGCCCGAAGTTTTGAAATCTCCTGCACCGCTCTTGAAGCTGCAGGCCGACATCAGCTTTTCTACTTGTCCGCCGCATTTGGGGCAAACAACTTCGTCTCTGCCGAAAACGAGCTTTTCGAAAACATCCTCACATTTGCCGCATCTATATTCGTAAATTGGCATTCAAACCTGCTCCTCTGCGTGTCTAGTCCTACCATCAAGATGCGCTCTTGAGGTAAAAGTTGCAAGTGCTTTGCACAAAACCGAGTCCGGCTGCGCTCCGAAAACAGAAACCTTATTCGCTGGCGGTATTCTGATAATTCAAGCTGTCGCCTCCCGGAAACGTCAGGGTACTCCCTTGATTCGTTTCAACGTATCGGGCCGGCTCATTGACGTGTTTGATGGCGGTTTCCATATCCTTTGGGATGTGTTCCGGCTTTATGCGTTTCCAGTTTGATTTCCCGTCGGCGTACCGCAGGAAAATGCCGCCATCCGGCGAAACGTGGGTGACAGTGGCCCATCCGGGACTCGCCAGCTTGCCGCCACACCCCGCGGCCGCGAGCATCAGGATTCCAGTTAATGATAAGAGTATTCTTGTGCTCAAAGTATCTTCTGTCCGCAAGCGAAATACAGGAGTCTTGTACCACGGGCAGGCTGTAAAAGTCAATGTAATTGCAGGAGAAATCAATTGGGTGTAGTATCGATACATGGTAGTCGAACCCCGTTGTCCGCGGCCGTGGCCTCCCAGAATACAGGCAGCGGGCGTGTCTTCGCTGGAAGAAGCCCTCTTTTGTTCACGAGTGGGAGTGGATACCCTCGGGCTCACCCTGGAGCTGCCGGACGGAGTACATGACGGACTGACCCGGGAGAAAGCCGCGGCCATTGTGCATCGCCTCCCAAAACACCTCCTGGTCGTTGTCATTACCTACCTGAACGAAGCGGATTCAGCTTGCGATCTTGTTCATGCAGTCCCGGGAACAGCCGTCCAATTCCATGGAGGAATCGACAAAGCCGAATTGATGCGCTTCCGCAAAGCCTGTCCCCACATCAAAACCATAGGACGGGTAAGCGTAACCGGAGAAGACGCCCTGTCCGAAGCACGTGGCTTCCAAAGACCGCTGTGGGACGCAATCATACTGGACAGCCTGGATCCTGAAACAGGGCGCAAAGGAGCAACGGGCCTCGTGCACGACTGGAACATCAGCGCGGCCATCGTGAAGAATACTCGCCTTCCGGTGATCCTCGCGGGCGGGCTCAATCCGACAAACGTGGGTCGTGCCATAGAAATGGTGCAGCCTCACGCAGTGGACGCCCACTCGGGACTCGAAGAGCCCGACGGATCGAGGAGCTTCAAGAAAATTCAAGAATTCGCCACCGCGGCAAGAATTGCATTCCAAAAGACAGGTGTTGCATAATAACGTAATCCGCTCGTCGAATCGCAAATCGGTAAGGCTTTGGTTACTCGGGAGAAGTGCCCATACTCTGTTGCGAGGAGTGAAACGACGAAGCAATCTCGATACGTAGAGGCGAGATTGCTTCGCAACGCCCGCAATGAAGATCTTTTTCCACCCGTAACCGAACGGATACGGAAATGGAAGAGTTTTACTTGACCGGTCGGAAACGAGCACATATCATCATTTATTGCCGCGTCGGGGTAAATTTCGTTTTCTGAGATCGAACTGACAAGATGACGCAATCGAAACGGTACGTCTGCATTCACGGACATTTCTATCAGCCGCCACGAGAGAATCCCTGGTTGGAATACGTTGAAATACAGGATTCGGCCCATCCTTTTCACGACTGGAACGAGCGGGTAACGGAAGAATGCTATAAACCGAATACCCATGCGCGCATACTCGATCAATCGGGCCTTCTTGTGAATATCGTAAATAATTATGAACAGATAAGCTTCGACTTTGGTCCCACGCTCCTCTCCTGGCTTGAAGAGCACACAACCGATACCTACCAGGCCATACTGGACGCAGACGCCGCGAGCATCCAGGCGAGATCCGGGCACGGGAATGCGATCGCTCATGCTTACAATCACATGATCATGCCGCTGGCCTCGTCCAGAGACAAACTCACGCAGATAAGGTGGGGAATCGAAGACTTCACGTCACGTTTTCGCCGCGATCCCGAAGGGATGTGGCTTCCTGAAACTGCTGTGGACAGGGAGTCCCTGGAAATCATGGCGGATCACGGAATTCGATTCACGATTCTGGCTCCGAGCCAGGCAAAAGCGTTTCGACTCGGTCAAATGGCCGATTGGCATGTGCTGGATTCGGAATCTATCGACCCCTCTCGCCCGTACGTGTGCAGATTGTCTCAAGGCCGTTCCATAGTGCTGTTCTTTTACGACGGTCCCATTTCTCGGGCCATCGCGTTCGAGGGGCTGCTCAACAGCGGAGAAGAATTGAGAAACCGGCTTCTCGAGGCCTTTTCAAACGATAGATCGTGGGCACAGCTGGTGCATATCGCGACAGATGGGGAGTCGTACGGTCACCACCACCGATTTGGAGAAATGGCGCTGGCTTATGCTCTGAACAAGCTGGCCTCCGATCGATCGGTGCAGCTCACCAATTACGGGGAATACCTGGACAAGCATCCTCCTGCGGCTGAAGCGGAGATCGTCGAGAATTCGGCGTGGAGCTGCGGCCACGGTGTGGGAAGGTGGTCCGAAGACTGCGGATGCTGCATCAATCACAAGCCCGACTGGAATCAGAAATGGAGAAAGCCCCTGCGTAAGGCTTTCGACCTGGTGAGGGACCGGATAGACGTTATCTTCACGGAACAAGCTTCACTGGTTCTCAAGGATCCATGGGCTGCTCGCAATGAGTACATTCGCATGGTACTGAAAAAGCATCCCAAAATTGGGCCATTCCTGGAAAGGCACGCAACTCGAAAATTGACGAAAGAGGCATGCACCGCCGCTCTCAAGCTGCTCGAAATGCAGCGCAACCGCATGCTTATGTACACAAGTTGCGGGTGGTTTTTCGACGATATCGCAGGAATCGAATCTCTCCAGATCCTCAGGTACGCAGGAAGGGCCTTGCAGCTTGCACAGCCGTTCGATTCTTCTCTCATTCATGCATTCTTGGAGGTGCTGTCGGAAGCGAAGAGCAACGTTAAGCCTTACCTCAGCGGAAACCAACTGTTTACCCAAAAGATTGCGCCCCAGGTCACGGCTCTTTCCAAAGTTGCGGCTCACGTGGCAATTTCGTCGATTTTCGAAAAATCACGGCAAAGGGCAAAATTATACTGCTACGACGTGAAAATCATAGATTCAGCGAGGGAGCGTTCCGGAGAAAGGACGTTACTCTTCGGCCGTATGTCGGTCCTGAGCCGCATCACCACGGAACGCCAGGCATTTGGCTTTGTGGTATTCCATCACGGCGGAGTGGATCTGCGGTGCTCCCTGGGAGATTCCGCCACTGACGCCATGAAACAGGATCTCTTCCGCACGTTCAGGGTTCCGTCTTCCACCGCACTCATCCGGAAACTCGACGAATACTTTCCCGGGGACTATTTCACCATCGGAGACCTCTTCGTAGACCAGCGCCGCAAAGTGCTGGAAGCAGTCACGCACAAAATGTACGAGGAGCAGGCCGTATATTTTGAGGAATTCTATTGGAAAAACAGGGAACTAGCCAGTTTGATCATGGATCGGGAAGCAAATCTTCCGGACACCTTCGTCGCGGCAGCTCGATTCGTCATCAATAGAAACATCCGCAAAGAACTGGAAAAAGTGCCCGCGGGCATTTTCCCGGACGGCTTGGAAGCCGTTTTGAAGGAAGCCAGATTCTGGAATGTAACACCGGATCTGAGCGCTGCCGAAAAATTGCTGGGGAGCCGGATTCTCGGGCTGGTGAAAGAGCTGAGCTTGAATCCCGCTGACCGTAATAAAACCCTGGAGATCGTCAAATTTCTCGATCTGGGGAGGGATCTGGACATTCATACTCATTTCGGAGAAGCACAGATTTGCTTTTTTCAAATGATTCGTTCACTCCAGCCCCGGATGCGGAAAAAACTTCCGTCGGACATCCACGAGCTCGCGGAGAGGCTCGGCGTCCGTCTGAGGTTTGAATAGAGCGGTAAAATCTTACCAAAATTTTAAAAGTATGGAGCATCTGCATGAACGTCCCTACAGTAGCTATCGTTCGCTATGATAAACCCCTGGAGTCCGTGAGAACAGCCGTTGATTTGTCCAAGGGTCTGGATCACCTGCCCGCAGGAGCAAAAGTTTTCATCAAGCCCAATATTGTATTCTGGACGGCAGCGGCACAATTCCCGAAATGGGGAGTCATAACAACCTCCCGCGTGGTGCAGGATATGGTGCTTTTGTTGAAGGAGCGCGGGATCGACGACATCACCATCGGTGAAGGCACGGTGGTTTACGATCCCAAGGATTACGAGACTGCCGCTCACGCTTTTGAAACACTGGGATACCATGTGCTGAACAAACGGTATGGAGTCAAATACCTAAATGTTTTCCAGAGGCCTTTTGAAAAAGTGGATCTGGGCGGAGGAGTCGAGCTTCATTTCAACACGGATTTTCTTGCAAGCGATTTTGTGGTCAACATTCCGGTCCTCAAAACTCACGCGCAAACCGTTGTGAGCCTCGGAATCAAAAACATAAAAGGGACCATCGACATCAAGTCCCGGAAGAAATGCCATTCCGCGGATCCGGAAAAAGATCTGCACTATATGATTTCGAAGCTTGCCAACAGACTTCCTCCCTCATTCACGATTCTCGACGGCATTTTTACCAACGAGCGGGGGCCGGCTTTTGACGGCAGGATCAGGAGAAGCGACATACTTGTGGCTTCCCGTGACGTTCTTTCAGCGGACAAGGTTGGAGCAACGATTCTCGGATACGAGCCTTCCCAGGTTCCTCACCTGGTCCACGCTGCCAGGGATGCCGGCAGGACTATGGATCTGTCGGACCTCGAGATCGTGGGCGAACAAATCCAGAACGTGGCAATGAATCTGCAGTTCGATTTCACATACAACGAAACCAACACCCTGCCCGTAGCCATGGAAAAAATGGGAATACAGGGGCTGAGCTATCCCAAGTACGACCTGAGTCTCTGCACGTATTGCTCCGTATTGACAGGCCTGGTGCTCGCGTCCATAGCTTTTGCGTGGAAAGGAGAGCCCTGGAAGGACGTCGAGGTGCTTACCGGAAAAAACATGAAACCCACACCGGGAAGAAAAAATACGATCCTGCTGGGAAAGTGCATGTATGAAGCGAACAAGAAGAATCCGGACATACAAAATATGATTGCGGTGAAATCGTGCCCGCCGTCGCCGGAAGCAGTCGTGAAAGCGTTGCATCAGGCGGGTATCGACGTGAACTCGGCTATTTTTGAGCACATGGACAAAGGTCCGGCCATGTACATGCAAAGGTACGAGGGCAAGCCCGAGTTCGACGAATCGCTCTTCCGAATTGAGTGAAATCGTATAACAGTTCTTGAAAATTCTGTCGGATTCGTTCATGACTCTCGCCCACATTCGAATGATCCAATCATGTCATTGCGAGGAGTTGAACGACGAAGCAATCTCTGTTTTGGTCAATTGGAGATTGCTTCGGGCTTCGCCCTCGCAATGACAGCCTTTCCCCATCCCCAACGGAATGGATACTCCCCGGCACTTCATCGCCTTGAATGGGAGTTGCTGGCACCACAACCTGAGACGAGAACCGATTCAAAGCCGAACCGCTCACGGATTGCATCGACGATCCTGTCCCGTTCCCTTCTCAATTGCCGGTTCGGATCGAAGAGGTCGGTCTGTAGTGCCGGGCGGCCGACTCCCGAGAATTTCACGCCGATTTGGCGAACCGGAGACCGTTTCTTTATGGTGAGGAAGAACAACCGATCGAGAGTGTCGATGATTTCCGAATTCAGATTGGTGGGTTCTTTCAATGATATCGAACGGCTGACATCCTTGAAATCGTGGTACCGCACTTTGAGCGTCACCGTGGTCGCTCCCTTGCCGTCGCTGCGTAATCGAGCCGCAAGCTTCTCAGCCAATTGTCTCACCAGAGTCCGCAAGAACACATAATCTGTCGTATCCGCTTCCAAGGTGCGGTCTTTTGAATAGGACTTCTGGCCGTCCGGTGCATCCGCGCGGATCTGTCGGGAGCTCGATCCGGTGGCTATTCTCATCAGGCGATCTCCCCACAGGCCAAGCAACCGACGTATGGACTCCCGCGGGGTGGTGGCAAGATCGGCCACTCTTTGAATTCCCGCTCTGTTCAAAATGTCTTCTGTTTTCTTCCCCACGCCGGGTATTGCCGACACGGGCAGGCATCCCACGAGCAGGGTTGCTCGCGACGGTTCCAGATAAAGGAGGCCGTTCGGCTTCGCCAGACCGGTGGCCATCTTGGCCCATGCCCGTGTGGGCGCAGCCGCGGCAGACACATTTATCCCGAGTTCCGACCGTATCTCTCTCAGAATGCGGTCTGCAACCGTCCAGGCAGGAGCTCTATGGAGCTTCAGGGTGCCGGAGAGATCAACATAGCCCTCGTCGACACTGGTTACTTCCACCAGAGGTGAATACTTCTCCAATATGCGAAACATTGCTGTCGAAAATTCCCGATACGCTCGGAAGTTCGGCAAAAGAATTACGGCGTGGGGACAGCGCTTACGAGCCTGAACCATAGGCATGGCAGAATGGACGCCGAACTTCCGGGCCTCGTACGACGCGGCAGACACCACACCCCTGTCACTCCCACCCACGATGACGGCCCGACCTTTCAGTCGAGGATTCAGCGCTTGTTCAACTGAAGCAAAGAACGCGTCGGCGTCGACATGCAGGATGACAGGCTCTGGGGCCGGAGCCGGAGGTTCCTGCAGCTGCCCTGGCGTTTCTGGGTCCCGATTCCGATCTTCAAGCGACATGGTTTTGGGCCGTCATCTCCCGTATTTCCTCAAAATTCCGACTACCACGCCCTGGACGATCACGTCTTGCTCGTCGTAGATCTGAACCGGAACGGTAGGATTGGCGGGTTCGAGCCTGATGAGGTTGCGGTCCCGATAGAATCTTTTCAGAGTGGCCTCAGAGCCCCGTATCAGAGCCACCACCATATCGCCGTCTCTGGCGCTGTTTCTTTTGTCCACAATGACGTAGTCACCGTCCAATACGTGATCGTCCCGCATGGAATCGCCGCTGACTTTCAAAACAAAGGTTTGATTGCGGCCGAGCAGGTCCACGGGTATGGCGATGGATTCCCGGTCCTCAATTGCCTCGATGGGGAGGCCCGCCGCGATGCTGCCGGACAATGGCACTTCGATTGCAGAAATTTGCGAGTTGTCCTTCACCGGCAGATCTATCGACCGGTTTGCATTCCACTTTTTTGTCAAATACCCCTTTAACTTAAGGTTCTCCACGTGTACGTGGATGGTGGACACTGAGGATAGTCCCAATCCGTGGGCTATTTCTTCGTAACTGGGGGCGTGCTCGAATTTCTTGATAAATTTCTTGATATACTCCAGGACCAATTTTTGTTTTTTCGTCAGCGTAGGCATGAGTCCGCTCTCACTCTGCGATTTGTCTTATTCTATAGAATATAAACCGAAAGTCAAACGAAATTGCACCAAAAGTGTAACGGCCCGATCACCGGCCACTATCCATCACATTTGACAAAAATACCCTGCAATGTTATCTATTGAGAAAACATGGCATAATGCGAATACGGAATAAAGGGAATTGCCACTGTTGTCACACGAAACGGTATGAAAGGAACCATGAGCCCGCGCAAGGCTTCGGCCTCCATCTGTATCGTCTTGCTGCTGCTTGCGTGTGCCGCGTCGGCGCACAAGGTTAGCCTTTTTGCCTATGTTCAGGGAGAAACGATCGTAACCGAAGCGTTTTTCGGCGGGAAGGCAAAGGCTGTGGATTGCCTTGTGGAAGTGTTCGATACGCAGGGACGGAAGATCAAAGAAGGAAAAACGGATGCGAGTGGGATCTTTTCCTTTCCTGTCTCGGATCTCCGTGAGGCACCGGGGGATGTGAAGTTCGTTCTATCTGCCGGAATGGGACACAGGGCTGATTATGTGCTGCCGGCCACGGATATGAAATCGGCAGGTGGCACAGCGTTTCTCCCGAACCCCAGTGGTGTAATCCAAGGAGATGTTGCTGCTGCAGAGGTCCAACCGCAGAATTCCGCGGTGCTCAAAAAGCTCGTGGAAGATTCGGTGAAGGCCCAGCTCGAACCGGTGGTGACCATGTTGGGTTTGCAGCAGAAACTCCTTCTGGAGCAGAAGGAAAGATCTGCCTCAGTGGTCGAGATCATAGGCGGTATCGGTTGGATATTCGGAATAGTAGGGGTATGGGCCTATTTTGCCGGCCGGAAACAAACGGCCGAAAAATGACGGTCTTCGAGGCATTGTCATGGATATAGAGGAATTTGCTCTCGGCTCATCGTTTGTTCATGCACTGGATCCCAGGGTGAAGATAATCGCGGCCTTGTTGTTTTCGCTCGTTGTGGCCCTCAACAGCCACATTACCACTGCCTCCATTGCATTGGTTTTTCCTGTTGTGCTGATACTTGCCGCTGGCATCAGCATTAAACGTGTTTTTTTCAGGCTTGCGGTGGTAAATACGTTTGTGCTTTTCCTTTGGGCCTTCTTGCCGTTTACCTATCCTGGAGAGGTGGTGTTTACTCTCGGACCGTTCGCTGTACACAAACAGGGCCTCGAGTATGCGCTTTTAATAACGCTGAAATCCAATACCATCGTGCTGACGGCCATTGCTCTGTTGGGAACTTCGAAGGTGTTTAGCCTGGTACACGCGTTGAGTCATATGTGGGTTCCGGATAAACTCGTTCACCTGTTCTTCTTCTGTTTTCGCTATATTCACGTGATCCATGAAGAATACCACAGACTCGTGACCGCCATGAAAATACGGAGCTTCAAGCCGGGAACGAACATGCACACGTACAAAACGTATGCTTACCTCGTGGGCATGCTCCTGGTAAGGAGCTTCGACCGGTCCGGCAGAATTTTTGCCGCAATGAAGTGCCGTGGTTTTCGGGGCAAATTCTACATCCTCCATCACTATGAAATGAAAAGGAGCGATTACTTGCTTGCTGTTTCGAGTGCCGTTCTGTCGGCCATGCTCCTGGTGGTCCGATGATTCGTCTGAGAAATATTCGTTTTTCTTATAATTCGCGGTTTGTGCTGAACGGACTCGATCTTGACGTGGACCGGGGAGACCGCATCGGGCTCGTGGGGCCCAATGGATCGGGAAAGACCACCCTGTGTCACATTATCATGGGGCTGCTGGCTCCCGTTGCCGGCTCTGTGGAAATATTCGGCAAAAAGAGAGTAACCGAGGCCGATTTCAAAGAAATACGGGGAAAATTGGGTTTCTTGTTCCAGGATGCGGATGACCAGCTGTTCTGTCCCACGGTGCTGGAAGACGTCGCATTCGGTCCGCTCAACATGGGCAAGCCCCCCGAAGAGGCCAAGCGCATCGTTTCATCCACCCTGGATTCGCTCAAGCTCACCGGCTTCGAAGACCGGATCACGTACCAGCTTTCCGGGGGTGAAAAAAGGCTGGTATCACTGGCCACCGTGCTCGCGATGGAGCCGGAGGTCCTGATTCTTGACGAGCCCACCAGCGGCCTGGACGAGCAAACCACCGAACGTTTGATAGAAATACTCAAGCAATCCGACCTCACCTACATTCTCATTTCGCATGACCGAGAATTCGTGCAGCAAACCACCAACAGAATTATGAGAATCAAGGACGGCATCCTGGTGGAGGACGACACGGAAAGGACGGGCCCAACTGCAGGAATTGGAAATTTCACGCACTGAGGCAGAAGCGACCCCACGTTTGTTCGGCAATGACGAGCCGTCAACCGCATCGTTGATCACGAAGCCTGATACATGCAAGCGAGTTCGCTTGGGTCTAAATTGCAAGAGAACCACGCTGCCTGCATCTATGATCGAATGTATACCTTCCCACAATCTTTTCCTTTCATGGCTCAAGCATGATGCCGTCTACAGGAATTCTCAAACGTAGTGTCGGCTGTGATTACGCAAAAAGATTCGAAGACTGTCATTGCGAGGGCGAAGCCCGAAGCAATCTCCAATTAACCAAAACAGAGATTGTTTCGTCGTTCCACTCCCCTCAATGACATGATTGGATCGTTCGAATGCGGGCGAGAGTCATGAACGAATTCGACAGAATTTTCAAGAACTGCTATATGCCGCGAAGCACCCTCTCGCAAGCTCTCCTGTGATCCGGTCCCACTTTCCAGATGACGGGATGCCACGAGCGGCCTGGCAATGACGCTCTGTCTCCACAAGTGCCTGCACTTAAACGCATGGATTGCGGGTAGCGTCCTTGACCTGATAGAATAAACAGTTTATACAAGCAAGGTTAAGCACGGGTCGCTTTTCGTTCCGCCCGGTACACATTTCCGCTGCGAGTGATGTGTCGACCGATTTATTCGGGAATTTCACCGCTTCCTCGACGAATTGACCCAAACGGTGGGAGGACATCAATGGACTACAAAGATACCCTGAATTTGCCGAAAACGTCTTTTCCCATGAAGGCAAATCTGCCCAAAAAAGAACCGGATATGCTCAAACGATGGGAATCCGAACAAATATATCGCAAGATCCTGGAAGCGAGCAGCGGCAGGGAAAAATATATTCTTCACGACGGTCCACCGTACGCAAACGGCCACATTCATTTGGGAACGGCACTCAATAAGATCCTCAAGGACATGATCGTCAAATCGCGGTTCATGGCGGGGTATGATTCGGACTACGTGCCCGGCTGGGATTGCCATGGATTGCCCATCGAACACCAGGTGGACAAAGAACTCGGTGAAAAGAAGCTCAGCATGACCAGCGTGGAAGTCCGTCAAAGATGCCGGGCTTATGCGGAACGATTCATCGATATCCAGAGAGAGGAATTCAAACGACTGGGTGTTTTCGGCGAGTGGGAAAATCCGTACCTGACCATGAACTACCGATATCAGGCCACCATCGTGAGGGAGCTCGGCCGATTCTTCCAAAGCGGGGCAGTGTACCGCGGCAAGAAACCCGTGTACTGGTGTGCATCGTGTGTTACGGCACTTGCGGAAGCGGAAGTGGAATATATGGATGCGTCTGCGCCGTCCATTTATGTCCGGTTTGCTGCAAAGGACGATTTCTCTGCGGTTATCCCAGAACTGAAGGACAAGAAGGTCTTTGTGGTGATCTGGACCACGACTCCGTGGACCATTCCGGCAAACCTCGCCATCGCGGTGCACCCGGACGAGTCCTATGCCGCTGTGGAAGCCGGGGATGTGGTGTATATCCTGGCGGAACGGCTCGTGGCCGTCAATATGGAAACCTTCGGCATACGGGATTACAAGATTGTTACTACCTTCCCGGGACGCGTGCTCGAAGGGCTCACAGCCACCCATCCGCTCTACCCCAGAGATTCGAAACTTATCCTCGCTCCGTTCGTCACGCTGGACACCGGAACGGGATGCGTCCACATCGCTCCGGGGCACGGCCAGGAAGACTATGAAATAGGCCTCAAGTATCATATCGATGTGTATGCGCCTGTTGACGATCACGGGGTATACACGCCCGAAGTGGACTATTTTGCCGGAACGTTCGTATTCGACGCAAACAAGGACGTCATAGCGAAGCTCCAGGAATTCGGCGCCTTAATGGCGTCGGAAAAGATGGACCATAGCTATCCGCACTGTTGGCGATGCAAGGAACCGGTCATCTTCAGGGCCACTCACCAGTGGTTCATTTCCATGGAAAAGACGGGGCTGCGGGATAATGCCTTGAAGGCCATCGACACCGTCACGTGGATCCCCAGGTGGGGAAGAGACAGAATCTACGGCATGATCGAGCACAGGCCCGACTGGTGCATTTCCCGGCAGAGAAGCTGGGGAGTTCCCATCACGGCCATTCGCTGCGCCGATTGCGACGACATAGTGGCTCCACCGGAACTCTTCGAAAAAGCCGCGCGACTCTTCGAAGAAAAAGGGGCGGATGTATGGTTCGCCGCGGGAGTGGACGAACTTGCCCCCGAAGGGGCGGCGTGCCCATCCTGCAGTGGCTCGAAACTGGTCAAGGAAACCGACATCCTGGATGTGTGGTTCGATTCGGGAGTAAGCTGGGCAGCAGTGTGTGAGGAGCGGAAAAATCTTGCTTATCCGTGCAATTTATATCTGGAAGGTTCGGACCAGCATCGAGGCTGGTTCCACAGTGCTCTGCTCACCTCCGTGGGAACGCGAGGCAGGGCGCCCTATCACAGCGTACTCACCCACGGTTTCGTCGTGGACGGCCACGGAAAGAAAATGTCGAAGTCTCTGGGCAATGTAAGCCAGCCGCAGGAAATCATCGACAAATTCGGTGCGGACATACTCAGATTGTGGGTTTCCGCAGAGGACTACCGGGACGATATCAGGATTTCTCCGGAAATCCTGGAAAGGCTTTCCGAAGCATACAGAAGAATTCGCAACACGTGCAGATTTCTCCTGGGCAATCTTGCGGATTTCGATCCGAAAGAGCACGCAGTGCCTTTCGACCAGCTACGGGAATTGGATCGCTTTGCGTTGGACGGATTGAACAAGGTCATCCGTAGAGTACGCAAAGCGTATGACGATTTTGAGTTCCATGTCGTTTTTCATACGATCTACAATTACTGCACCGTGGATCTGTCATCTCTCTATCTGGACATTCTGAAAGACCGGTTGTACGTGGAAAAGAAGGACGGGTTGTTGCGCCGTTCCGCTCAGACTGTCCTGGATCTGATCGTTACGGCGCTGGTAAAGCTCATGGCTCCCATTCTCACGTTTACGTCGGAGGAGATCTGGGCGAACTTTTCCAACGAGGGGATGGTCTCCAGCGTTCATTTATCGGCATTTCCGGAACCCATCGAGGAAGTTCTGTTGACAGATGAAGAACGCGGCCGATGGGATATCATGCTTGCACTCAGGCAGCAGGTTTCCAAGGCCCTGGAAGAATCCCGAGCTGCAAAGACCATCGGTTCCTCTCTGGAAGCACAGGTCCTGATCCAGACCCCGGAAGAAGTTGTTCGGATGATTTCCGCCATGCAGGACCCGGAAGGGTTCTTCATTGTTTCTCAGCTGGAGATTCAGTCCACAGGACCTGCTGCATCAGCGGATCAGGTGAGTCAGCCTGCAGCCCAGGTGACCGTTTCCCGTGCGCAGGGCGGCAAATGTCCGAGATGCTGGACGTGGAACACCCAAACGGGTACGGACGAGACGTATCGCGACGTATGCCCGAGATGCGCCGGTGTCCTGAAAGAATCGGGAGTCGAAGTTACGGAGTAATCGTACGAATTCGCCGTCAGGGCAGTAATTTCGGGGCCCCTTTTGTAAAAGGATCCCCGCAATCCTTCCCGAAAACGTTCAACACGCTGGAATTCAGCGCTATCGTCTGTCCGGCGAATTTCAACAGGACATGATCCGGTCCTGAAAAGGAACCCGGGAAAAAGGATTACCGTGTTTGCGGGAAAGAAGAAATTCTTGGTATTTGCATGTATTGCGTGTGCCATTGTGGTTATCGACCAGGTGACGAAATATGCGATCAACACCGGAATTCCCGTGGATGACGGATTCCAGCTCGTTCCCGGCTTCTTGAACATTGTTCACGCGAGGAATCCCGGGGCAGCATTCGGGATTCTTGCCGATTCGGCTTCGTCCTATCGGTCACTTTTTTTTGTTCTCGTCTCCGTGGTTGCAGCTGTTGCAATCATCGGCCTGATTGCTTCAGCCAAGGAACTGGACCGCTGGCTCCTGTTAGGCTATTCGTGCTTCTTCGGGGGAGCGCTGGGAAACCTGCTGGACAGGATTCGTTTCGGCGAGGTCGTGGATTTCCTGGATTTTCATGTGGGCCGGGTTCACTGGCCGTCGTTTAATGTGGCCGATTCCATGCTGTGTGTGGGAATCGGATTTTTCTTCATTCATTTTCTCACCGCGAAAAACAGCTGAAGCGAATGCGCACGTACAGCTGTAGTTTCAGAAAGCCTCTTGTTTCAAGAAGTGCCCACCTGAACCACACCCTTGAACGAACTTCTGCATGAGGATCGTTTGTGCGCTATACAGGCATTCTCAAAACTAGTGTCGGTTTTGATTACGCGAAAAGATTGGAAGACTGTCATTGCCAGGGCAAAGCCCGAAGCAATCTCCAATCGTCCAAAATCGAGATTGCTTCGTCGCTCCGCTCCTCGCAATGACATGATTGGACCACTGCTATGCGGGCCAGAATTATGAGAAAATCCGACAAGACTTTCGAGAACTGCTATACGGTGTCACTTCAAAGTGTCATTTCTTGGTGAAAAGCCCGCATCCCCAT
>Ga0187785_10000240_pt1 | contig 21453 bp, 18 predicted proteins | sample 0815_BV2_4_20_MG_FD_132466 | JGI IMG/M metagenome (GOLD analysis project Ga0187785, IMG submission 132466) | Tropical peat soil microbial communities from peatlands in Department of Meta, Colombia - 0815_BV2_4_20_MG | ecosystem: Environmental > Terrestrial > Soil > Wetlands > Peat | place...
AAGATTGCCGGGCTGGGGGCTCTCCTGAGCGAAGTGATGAGACGGCTCTGCGTCGTCCGCAGCGAAGGAGTGCCCCCAGCCTGTGCCCAGAATCGAGTTACCTGCAAAAAAGCGAATCCGTATGAGATATGTTCAGTATGTATTTCATGCCGACAAATTCGTCACCCCCCACCTGTTGAAAGTGAATAGCATTCTTTTGCGTTCGCGAAAACATGCTCGCTCCACAGTCTTCTCAGCATCTATTCAATATGCTAAAATGCAATAGTGTTCGTAATGAGCGGATGTGAACAATAGTGCGCGCGAGTGTTGTGTCCCGCAAATAGCTTTCAAATCACCGACTTGGTCGGGACGCGAATCAGTGTCATTGCGAGGAGCCACGCGACGAAGCAATCTCCAGCCCTTATTCTGCAACTAAGCGAGATTGCTTCGCTGCGCTCGCAATGACAAAACCGGCTTCGCTTGCTCGATGAAAACTTCGGGAGAGCCCCAGATGGCCGGTTACGTAAGTTACTTGTGGGACAGCACGCTTGGATATTTTCGCAATTTGTGTGGAGGCTGCCGCTTATGAATTGTGGAGCCCTGTCCGGTAATAAAACAGAAAGAACCTGCCTTATTGCAGATCTCGGCCTCTTGGGGGTCACTGACACGGAACGATTCATGTCCGCCGCAGCAGAATTCCGGCTGCGGAACGAGTGTCCAGATATCGTTTTTTTTCTCGTGCATCCTAAAACTGTTGCGCTCGGCCTTCGGGACAGACGTTGCGAAATCCCCAAAGATCTCCTGGTGACCAGGAGACGACTCGAAGAAGAAGGTATAGCACTGACTCGCTCGGTACGGGGGGGCGGAATCACGTATCACTGGCCCGGGCAGGTGGTCTGCTATCCGGTCCTCGCGCTCGGACCCGGCGAACGAGATCTGCCGGGATTCATGACAAAACTGGAACAGGTTGGTATGCAGAGCCTCGCCCGATTCGGGCTGGCTGCAATGAGAAGACGGGACAGCGCATCGCACGTAGGGCTCTGGCTGGACGGAAAGAAGATCGTGTCCATGGGAGTGAGGGTCAGTAACTGGATCACGAGTTTCGGATTCGCGCTCAATCTTGAGGGAGACCATTCCCAGTCGCGCTATGTTCGCCCGTGCGGCCTGGAAGGGGTCGAACTCACCACTGTACAGGAAGCCCTTGGACACGCGCCTCCAAGACAATGGCTCATGGAAACGATATGTGACTGCTTCGGTACCGTATTCGGCCGCATCCCGAAGAAGATGCCGGACGATCTATTCGCCGGCATATGTTCATTGGCACATTCTAAGGACGTCATGAGGACAGGATCAGGATAATGAACATGCAAAAAGACAATTTGATTCAGATCATGGACCAGGACGGCAATGTGGACGAGTCTGCCATAAAAGGCATTTCCGATGAGGAAATTTTAAAGATGTATCGATTGATGGTGTTTACTCGTCTGTGGAACGTCAAGGCGTTGAGCCTTCAACGCCAGGGTCGTTTGGGAACACTGGCGTCGGTTCGGGGGCAGGAAGCGTCCAACGTGGGGATGGGGCTCGCGCTGGAGCCCGAAGACTGGTTCGCTCCGGCCTTTCGGGAATACGGAGCCCAGTTCGCTCGAGGTATGGACCCTGTGGCCATGTTCCAGTACTGGGGCGGGGACGAACGCGGAAACAAACCCCCTTCAAGGACGCTGCCCACCTGTATCACCGTGGGCTCGCACCTGTGTCACGCCGTGGGGATTGCTTTCGCAGCAAAAATCAGGGGGGACAAGATTGCGGTCATGTCCAGTTCCGGTGATGGTTCAACGTCTCAGGGAGATTTTCACGAAAGCCTCAATTTTGCCGGGGTATTCAAACTCCCGGTCGTTTTTGTCATTCAAAACAACTTCTGGGCTATATCGGTTCCCCTGCACAAGCAGACAGCCTCTGTCACGATCGCAGAAAAAGCATGCGCCTATGGTTTCGACGGTTTTCGAGTTGACGGTAACGATATTTTTGCCGTGTATCTCACGCTGAAGGAGCGCCTGGCAGATGCGAGAGAGAATTTCCGTCCCTCCCTCGTGGAACTTGTCACGTACCGGCTAGACGACCACACCACATCCGACGATGCCAGCAGATACCGGACTGAGGAAATGATAGGTCCCTGGAGAGGACGAGATCCCGTTGACAGACTCCGGAAATTTCTCTCGGCAAAGCGCGGGTGGGATGAAAAAAAAGAGACCGACCTCCAGGCGGAACTTGCGGCCGAGGTAGAAACTGCAGTGCAACAATTCGAATCGCTATCGCCGCCGGACCCAATGCACATGTTCGATCACATGTATTACGAAATGCCCTGGCACCTCAAGGAACAACGAGAAGAGATGCGCAGGCAGATCGGCGAGGAGAGGTGAAGCATGGCCCGTCTATCAATGATCGAGGCGATCAGCTCCACGTTGAACGAACTCATGGCCAAGGACGACAGGATCGTGGTTCTCGGCGAAGACGTGGGGGTCAATGGAGGCGTGTTCAGGGCAACCGTGGGGCTGATTGAAAAATTCGGAGACATGAGGGTCATCGATACCCCTCTTGCCGAGAGCTGCATTGTGGGGGCCGCAATCGGAATGGCTGTCTATGGAATGCGGCCCGTAGCGGAAATACAGTTTGAGGGGTTCATGTTCAAAGCTTACGACCACGTGTACAGCCACGCCTCAAGACTCAGGAAACGATCCCAGGGACTCTACGGTGTTCCGCTCGTAATCCGGGCCCCGTACGGTGCAGGAGTGAGGGCTCTGGAACATCATTCCGATGCACCTGAAGTCCTGTTTGCACATCTCCCCGGCTTGAAAGTAGTGATTCCCTCCACCCCGGCCGATGCAAAGGGTTTGTTGACGTCTGCCATAGAAGATCCCGACACGGTCATATACCTCGAGCCGAAACGTTTGTACCGCCTCTTCAAAGAGGAAGTCCCGGAAGGAGAGTACCGGGTTCCGCTGGGGCAGGCTCGTCTGGTGCGCGAAGGCAGCGATATTTCAATCGTCACCTACGGTGGAATGGTGTCCGTATGCGAAAAAGCCGCACAACATGTTGCCACGGAAGGCGTAGATGCTGAAGTCATCGACCTGAGAACTGTCTGGCCCTTCGATATTGAAGCAATCGTCGAGTCCGTGACTAAGACAGGACGCCTGGTTATCTGCCATGAAGCGCCTCGCTCGTTCGGAGTGGGCGCGGAAATCGCCGCACAGGTGAGCGAGAAATGTCTCCTGTCTCTTCTGGCTCCCATCAGAAGGGTCACGGGTTATGACGTGATCCCCCCGCTCTCGAAGTTCGAAGAATACAATTATCCTGATTCGGACCGTGTTGTGAGAGCAATTCACGAGAGCATGCAGTACCAGTAATTGAATAAGGAGGAACCCGCCATGAGACAAGCATTCAAGCTCCCGGATGTGGGAGAAGGAATTGCTCAGGCCGAGATAGTCGAATACCTGGTAAACGTTGGGGATCAAATCAAAGCCGATCAGCCGGTGGTTCGTATAGAAACCGACAAAGCCGTGGTGGAACTTCCGTCTCCTTATTCAGGGACTGTAGTGGAAATTCCGCATAATCCGGGAGATTCCGTGAACGTGGGAGAAGTGATTCTTGTGGTGGAGACCGAAGCCTTGGCAGAGGCTTCCCCGAGAGAAACACCGGAGAAGGCAAAACCCCCGGCAGAGCCGAAGGCTCCCGCGGCAGGCGCGATTGCGGAAGAACCGACAGCCGAGAAAAAAACCAAAGCTCCTCCTCGAGAACCTGTGCAGGCTTCGCAGGCAGAGCCTCAGCGAGTTCTCGCCACTCCTCATACCCGCAAGCTGGCCCGGGAACTCAAGGTGGATATCACGACAATTACGGGCACGGGAACCAACGGACGAATCACGGACGAGGACGTCAAGCGAGCGGCTGAACAGCCGGTCGCTGCAGCGCCGAAAATGCCCGAGGCCAAAGCCCCCACTGCCGCAGCGGTGCAGGCTCCGGCCACGGCGGGATTCGATTTCGAAAAGTACGGTCCCACAAAGCGTACACCGCTCAAAGGAGTCCGCAAACGCACTGCCGAAGTCATGGTGCGCTCAGTGTCCACGATTCCGCACGTGACGCACTTTGACGATGCGGACGTTACCGAATTGATGCATGTGGTGGAGCGGGAACGGGCTCTGGCCGAGAGCCGCAACGTAAGATTGACCATACTCGCGTTCGTCGCAAAAGCCGCTGCATCGGCACTAAAACTGTATCCGATTCTGAACTCCTCCCTGGACGAGGAGACCTGCGAGTTGGTGTTCAAGGACTATTACAACATCGGTTTTGCCACTGACACCGAAGCGGGTCTCATGGTTCCGGTGGTCCGGGACGTGGACAAGAAATCGGTCCTTCAGATCGCGTCGGACTTGCAGGATTTGAGCAAGAAAGCGCGGGACCGAAGCATAGAACTCGACGATATGCGCGGTGGTACTTTCACCATCACCAACATCGGATCGGTTGGGGGAAAGTGGGCAACGCCCATTATCGTCCATCCTCAGGTTGCCATCCTGTGCACCATGCGGGCGACTCCACAGCCTGTGGTTCACGAAGGTGACGTTGTGATCCGGACAATTATGCCTCTTACTTTGTCCTTCGATCATAGAGTGCTGGACGGCGCGGAGGCGGCCCGCTTTACGAATTTCGTCAGAGGGCTGCTGGAAGATCCCATGCGCATGCTCGTGGATATCAGCTGAAAACTCGTCTCGTGTATCGAAGCGGGAAACTTTTTATCGGAAACAGTCTCTTAGGATATGGATTTGACTGCCGCAGGCACCATTGTCAGCGGAAAATTGTTTCATCGTCGAGAGCTTGCGCGGCGGCTCAATTGTTATAGGCCAAGGAGGATCTTTCCATGGTAGTGGGAGACTTCGCTCAAGGGACGCAGGTTGCGGTGATAGGCGCCGGTCCGGGCGGTTATGTGGCGGCCATTAGGGCAGCGCAACTGGGGCTCGAGGTGACACTTGTCGAAAAAGATCTGCTGGGTGGCGTCTGCTTGAATTGTGGCTGCATACCGTCAAAAGCCCTTATCTACGTGGCAGATCTCAAGAATAGAATCGAACACGCGGACAAAATCGGACTCATTGTTGCTGACGTCAAGGTGGACCTTCCGAAACTCGTCGGGTGGAAAAACGAGGTTGTGGACAAACTCAGGAAAGGGGTGGTTTCCCTCCTGGCCCACCACAAAGTGCAGGTGGTAAAGGGAACCGCGCACTTCACGAGCGATCATTCATTCACCGTTGAAGGACCGGACGGCGTCCACAGGTTCGAGTTCCAGGGCGCAATTCTGGCCACCGGTTCAAGCGCAGCGCAACTTCCGGGAATTCCCCATGACGGCGAGCTTGTTATCGACTCTACGGAAGCCCTTGACCCAAAGAACATTCCCGAGCGCCTGGTAGTGGTGGGAGCGGGGGCTGTGGGCCTGGAACTCGGCACTTTCTATGCGAAAATGGGAACTGACGTCACCATACTGGAGGCAGCGGAAAAACTGCTGCCCGCGCTGGATAGCGACATCGGCAAAGTGATGGAAAGAGCGCTAAAAAGTTACAACATCAAACTGATGCTTGGGGCTCGGGTACTTGGGCTCAATCGGAACGGATCGCGAGGCGAATTGAAGTACTCCATCCGAGGCAGCGAGCAAACCATTTCCACAGACCGCATCCTCGTCGGAATCGGGAGGCGGCCCAATACGACCGGCATCGGCCTGGAAAAAGCCGGAGTCAAGTTGGATTCGCACGGGTTCGTTGAAGTGGATGCCAGGATGCAGACCTCGGTTCCCGGGATATTTGCCATTGGAGACATGGTTCCCGGGCACATGCTGGCCCATAAGGCTTCCTTCCAGGGCAAAGTCGCAGCTGAAGTGATCGCGGGGTTGCCTGCCGCATTCGAAGGGGTGGAAGTTCCAGGCGTCATTTTCAGCGATCCGGAGATAGCCACGGTCGGTTTGGGAGAGGAAGAAGCCCGGGCGAAGCATGTGGACGTGAAAGTGGGCGTATTTCCTTTCAAAGCACTTGGCAGAGCCATGACCATGGGCGAAGAACGCTTCGGATTCTCGAAAGTGGTGTCCGACGCTCAAACCGGAACGGTTCTCGGAGTCCACATCGTGGGTCCCCATGCATCGGACCTCATTTCCGAAGGAAGCCTCGCGGTGGCCTCCGCATCGCATGTAGACGATTTGGCACTCACCATACATCCTCACCCCACGCTCCCGGAAAGCATCGAAGAAGCGGCGGAAGAGGTGGAACACAGAGCCATACACATCTTCTCGCCTGCGCAAAGCAAGAATGAGCGACCCGAGTAATCATTCAGTCTCACGGGGAACCATCGTTTCCCTGTCGTTGCGAGGAATGAACCGACGCAGCAATGTCGATGTTCAAGGCAGAGATTGCTTCGCTTCGCTCGCAATGACATGATTGGCTGGTTGGAATATGGGCGAACGTCATGAACTATGGTACTTCTCGAAAATATTGTCGGATAGATAAGCCTTCCCTCGCATGTACAATGTCAAAGCAGGTCATTGCGAGGAGCGTAGTGACGAAGCAATCTCGCTTTGGCGAACGAGATTGCTTCGCTTCGCCCGCAATGACAGTCTTCCAATCTATTCGGCCAATCAAAATCGACGGTACTTTTGAGAATCTCCATAGTCCGGCAGAATGTTTGAAAACGGCTATAATCGAACGGATACCTGTCCGAAAGAATCACGAACAGGCTTTCAGGCAGCTGAAAAGGCGCGTATCACACCGCCCGGCTGCTTTCCTTACGGAAAGCGGGCAGCTCAAGAGCGTATTTCATAAGATTTTTCATCACCACATCCATGAACACGTCCGATTCCTCTTTTGTGAAAAGCTTGCCCGAGGCATGCAGGACTAGGTTCAATTTATTCCGGAACGCGTAAACAATCAGGAGTATCGGCGTGTTGGAAAGAAGCTTGTAACCGACCCCGTGAATCTCACGGATCTCGAGATTGCCGGCACTCGTCAGACAACTTTCAGCTGTGAGTTTTCCGTTCTTCGTAGCCGGCCACACGACGCCCAGCAGGGTGACCGCAACAGAGAACTGGTGGCGGTTCATCAGGAAATTGACTATCTTACGCCGGATCGGAAACGGGAAGAGGCGAAACGAGGAAACCATCCTACTGACATTCTGGACAAATTTGAAATCCATGTGGTTGCGGAAAAACTTGATTCGTGTCAAGGCCATGGCTCTCGCAAATGCTGCCAGATCCTGTCTTTCGTCCGGCCTGGATTTAAAAAACATCAAGGCACTGTTGTTGGCTTTGTTGAATCCCTCAAACCTTCCTTTCATGTTCACGGACATGGATGTGGTCAGTATTCCGGGAGTGACGTTTCGTGCCGTATTCCATTCGTCCACGGCAAGGTTTGTTCCTGCAACCAGGATGTCAACGAGCGACACGCCTTTTTCCGAACAGATCTTGCCGATTCGTTCAGTCTCGTCAACCGACAGAACTCTTTTCGCATGAAACTGTTTTGTTTCCTTGGGCGATCCTCCTCCGGCCGGGAATCCGGGGCTTTCGAAAAGGTGCGTTACCGCCTCGCGAAATTCCACCATGAAGTCTTTGAATTTCGGTTCTTTCAGTTTCACCATTCTCTTCTTGCTGCTGGACATGGCGTGTTCTTGAAAAAACCAATCAGGTGTGTTTCCCGTAAGGATTTCGTGATAATGAGCGAGGGTCTCCCGGCCGAATTCCGATGCAGTGCCCGCATCGGCCGCAACGTGGTGTATGACCGGCGCAATGATATGGTGGTCCGGAGAGAATCTAAGCACGTGTAATTCTGCGGGGCCTTCGTTGAAGAGATTCAACTGCTTGTCCAGGTCCGGTCGTATGCATTCCAGAAAACTCTGAAAAGCCGGGCCGCACTGGCCGGAAGACGAGGCGGGAACATTCTTCGTTTTTACCGGGACCCTCAAATCCGGATCGAGATGCCATACAAGATGATGCCGCTGCTTCGCCTTGATTTCCCGGATTCGGCCGGCAAACTGGGGATAATGTTTCGCAGCTTGTTGAACTGCCGACGTCAGAGCTTCTTGGTCAAGAGGACCTTTGACGTCGATGGCTGTTATGAGGAGATTTTTGGTATTGGCGTAACTGGAGAGAGCCATCATTTCCGAGAGAGCATCAAGTCTGGCAGATTCTTCCTGCATTCTCGCTCCTTATCAATAGAGTACCGGCAACTTACCAGGTTGTTCGGCACCCATCCGCTTCGTTCTTGCCCCCGTTCACATCCTCTCTGCCGATTCAACTCAACCCGCAACGTGGAAACCGCACCCCGATTCAATCCGAGGGATGTTGCTCCTTCGCTTGGGCCATTCCCTTAAATATAACCTTCATCGTGATCGGAGCAACATTCAAGTGCGTTAATTCCTCCCGGTTCGCCCACCTGACTTCTGCAGCGTCCGATCCTGCAGCCAGCACGCCGTGCGCGACCGTGCAAAGATAATCCGCCAACACGTAATGGTACTGCACCCTGCCGCGATCATCCCGAAATATTCTTTCCAGGAGTTCCACGAGACGTACCGGTTCGACGTGAAGTCCGCATTCTTCCCTTACTTCCCGGATCACTGCTTCATGAAGCGTTTCCCCCACCTTTACCAGTCCGCCCGGGATACTCCACTCATTCGCTGAAGGCGGTGATCCTCTCTTCACCAGGACCGCACGATTCCCGTCAGTTATAATCGCTCCTACTCCCATCAACGGCGTTAAAGGATATTCTCTCGATATATCAGTCATGTTGGTCAATTTCGCTGTCAGTCCCGTAACCGGAGCTGCTCGTTTCAAGAACATAAAACGAACCTGAAACCGTATCGGATTTCAGGTTCGTTCATGGGTGTTGAGTATAGACGAACGTGTAACGTTGCAGGCGAGGGCTCACGTGAGCACTCCGCCACGCTGGCCGAACCAGCGGCATCAGACCTCGGAAAAGAAATACGGATTCAGACACCGAGTGCGCTCTGTATAGGTTTCCGGATCCAGGAACCAGCATACCGCACTGAAGGAGCTGAGCAGGGAGTTCCCATCCTGAGGCGTAAAACAGAAACCTATCACATCATGGCCTTTACGCACTTCAACTGAGGGCTCCACTATCACCGTTTGGTTCAAAATTCGGCCGAAGTAACCATGATCGCGACCGAAGGAGAACACTTCGCAGGCAGATTGCTTCTTGGTCGTGCTGATACGATCATCCGCCCGGAAGCGCCCGACAATTTCCTCTCTCGTGACGGCTCTCTTGAGTTTCAGCGTGAAATAGATGCAATGCATGTACTGGGTATTTAGCTTGAGCGCCGAAGACCACAGGTTCAATTCAAGACCGAGTGTCCTGAACAAATGGTATGCGTCCCGGGCATGGTGCGTGCCGAAAACAGGATCGCCGTGTTTGCCCACGTCCGGAGACGGCACAAATCCTTTGACCTGGCTTATGTCGTTTGATCGCCGTATGCACAGAAAACGAGCTTCTTCGAGATTGTCCGTTCCATCCACGAGCGCCACGGAATTGATCAGTGCGCAGAGATTGTGCGTATTGCAGCTCACCACTTGAAGGAATCGATCCTTACCCACCTCCAGCGCGTTGTCATTGATGCCGCGGGCATACATTTTACCGAAGCCGAACTCGCTTCCCTGCGCGATGAATCCCCTGCAGCTGGCAAGATAATTTTCATAAAATTCATTCTTATTAGATATTCCAACCCCTGAAGGGGTGCAATCAACGACCACGTTTGCCTTGGCCAAAGCTTCCTCGTGAATCATGGTCGGCTTCAAGCCAAGAGCTTCGAAGTCACTGATTTTGTCCTCGTCTACGCTTAGTTTGGCGCCTCTGGCGATCAGAGCCCTGAGTTTAGGCAAGTCCCGGGGAAGGGGCGAGCGTTTGTGGAAGGTAATCTCGGAAAACCCCGCCTGGTCCTTAAACGAGCAGAGCAAACCAATGAGAGGCTCGCCTATAGTCCCGGTTCCCACCACATGAACCACACCTTTATCCTTACCCATTCCTCTCCTCTCCTTTCCGATAAAGCCGGTTATGAATTTTGTTTGACTCTAGCATATTTTTGTCCAACTTGCCTGCCTACGAAAAAGGGAGATAGCTCTGCAAGAGTGATTTTCGCGGAGCCGTCTTCTTTTCGCTTGCAGTCTCCTTGAGCGTTTCAGCCTCGGACTCGGGTTGCGGAGCTGAATCGCCCGCTTCCGGTTCTCCGGACAGCTCATCTTGTTGCGAGGCCGCGACCGGCGGAATCTCTTCGGCTATGCTCCCCGCAGAGCCAATCGCTTCGCTCGTCTCCGATTCTGCTCCTGTGTCGTCCTGCAGATCTTCCGATTCGTGCATTTCCGGTCTCAACAGGACGGGCATTTCCCGCATCTCGACTAAATGAACTATTTCTTCGGCAGTGATTTCTTCCGCTTCATTCGACGGCGATTCCGTCGGAGGAAGCTCGGTCACCAGGGCTGAAAGGAGCTCAGCTTCGAAGGATTCCAGTGGAACTGGCCCGTCTTCGTCAACATCGCCTTCCCATTCCTGTTCACCGGGTAGTTCGGCTAGAGTCTCCTGGCCAGTCTCCTCCGGGACGACCGTTTTCTTCTTGCTTCGGCGACGGCGGCGACCCGTCTTTCGCGCTCTTGAGCTGTCTTGTTCCTGAACGGCCTCTTCTTCGATTGCTGTCTCGAGCTGGGGAGCGCTTGCAGCGGCTACTATTTCCAGAGCGGGTTGCTCGCTGACTTCTTCTTTGATTGATTCCACAACCACGTCTTTATCCGGGAGGTTTTGCCTGACGAGAATATTGACTTTGGCCGAATAGAGGCCTTCTATTTCCACAAGTTGGGAACGCATGTTGTTGAGCAGGTACTCTGCCACTTTGGCAGGCACTGTGGCCCGAACCTCAGTGACGTCCTGTTTGATAAGCAAAGATTTGATCCGCCGGAATACGGAGAGCGCTGAAGTTTCAGGAGATCGAATTTTTCCGCGGCCGTCGCACAAGGGACAATCGAGATATTCCCCCGTTCCCAGGGAAGACTTCAATCTCTGGCGAGACAGCTCCAGCAAACCAAGCAGTGAAATGCGGAGAACCTTGCTCTTCGCCCTATCATCCTTGAGAACCGCTTTCAGGGCCCGTTCAACCTCCTGTTTGTGCTTTTTCTGAGTCATATCTATGAAATCTATAACAATGATGCCGCCTAAATCCCGGAGTCTCAGTTGACGTGCAATTTCGGGTGCGGCTTCCATATTCACCCGGAAGGCCGTCTCTTCAATTCCCTTTTCTTTTGTGGCGCTGCCGGAGTTCACATCCACGGTGACCAGCGCTTCGGTCGGTTCAATGATGATGTATCCACCTGATTTCAGCTTGATTTTTCTACGATAAACCTGCTCAAGCTGTTCTTCAAGCTGATATTTGTTGAATAACGGACGTTTCTCCTGGTACAGTTTCACAAGGTCTTCGTATTTCGGCATCACCTGGTGAAAGAAGTCCCGGATCTTCTTGTATACCTCTTTTTCGTCCACCAGAATCTCGGTTATGTCCGACGAGAAATGCTCTCGGATTGACCTGATCACCATGTCATGCTCTTTGTACAGGAGCACCGGCGCCAGTTGTTTGGCTACGTTATCTTCTATGGATTTCCATAATTTCAGGAGATATTCGAGATCGCGGGCAAGCTCGGTCTTGGAGCGCCCCATGCCAGCCGTGCGTATGATGAACCCCATGTTCTCCGGGAGCTTCAGTTGCTGGAGAATCTCCTTGAGCTTCTTACGCTCTGTTTCATCCTCTATTTTTCTGGAAACTCCGTACAGGTCCGTTCCGGGCATGAGGACAAGATATCTGCCCGCCAAAGAGATGTTTGTCGTGAGGCTTGCGCCTTTGGTGGCTCGCTCTTCCTTGTTCACTTGAACCAGGACGTGATCGTCTTTTTTGAAGACGTCTTGAATCCTTGGCCGCCTTCGGCTTCCTTCGAACGATTCCGGGAAATAGGACGGGTGCACGTCGTTAATAGAGAGGAACCCGTTTCTTCCGGCGCCATAATCCACAAAAACAGCCTGAAGGGAAGGTTCGATCCGGCTGATTACCCCTTTGTAAATATTTCCCAGCGTTGCCTCACGGGTTCTCACCTGGACGTCGAGTTCTTCCAGAATTCCGTCACATACCACCGCCACCCTGCACTCTTCGGGGTGACTGGCGTTGATAAGCATCTTTTTCATCATCAGGATCTTCTTTTCTTTCGGATTTTCCGAAAAGTGACCGAGGGATGCCGTTCTACAGATCAATTGCGATGTGAACGACCCCACTCTATAAGATTTTTGATCTCTTTCCACAATTGATTTTTGCCCAAACCGCTCACCGCGGAAAAAACAACCACTGGTGTGTGTTCCCCGAATTGCGCCTCCATATTTCTTTTCATGGCAGTTATCTGGCCGCGGGTGAGCTTGTCCGCTTTCGTGGCTACAATGATGGAAGAAATCCCGTGGGCATGCAAAAAGTTTATCAGGGTGGTATCCGATTCCGTCGGGGGTCGCCTCGCGTCGAAAATGGTCACGACACCGGCTAGTTCTTTTCTCGCCTTGAGATATGTTTCGATCATCGGACCCCATTGCCGTTTGACTTCCAGTGGTACGCGCGCAAACCCGTACCCCGGAAAATCTACGAAAATGAAGCGCTCATTGATGAGAAAAAAATTCAGGTTTCTCGTGTGGCCCGGAGTCTTGGATGTTTTCACCAGGTTTCGCCGTCCCAAGAGCCTATTAATCGCCGACGACTTTCCCACATTGGAACGACCGGCAAAAGCTATTTCCACCAGACCGCCCTCAGGGTAACCATCTTTATCCTGTGCAGCGCGGAGAAAATTTGCACTGATAACTTTCATATTTGTTGCGTCTACAGACCCGACGAATCAGAGCTCAATTTCGGAGGGGGTATAATGACACCCGCAATTCTGACTAAGAACTGAGACCCTATCCTCATTTACTCGCGATTCATTTTTGTCCGGCGTATTCTCCGAACCCATTACCGGGCCGTGAAATTATATTACCACTTTTTTTGACTTCCTGGGTGAAGATCTTTATGAGTACGACATTTTAATCGGCCGGACGTGCCATATGATCTTTACCCGTCTGTTTGCATCTGAGAGTGCACGCTCCATACCATTTCGATTTCAAGTACCTGAAATGAAGGATGAACTTCTCACAAGAAGCTCCTCTGCAACTCCACCTCAAGAACTTATAACACGCTCTACGGAGAGAGTCCGCCAATTGTACTTTTTCGAAAGCGCATTCGTATCAGCCTCTGCCCGACTCACCTCGCCCGGGAAACCGATTTCGTCGATTGTCCCTCGAATCCAAACGAATCTGCGCTACAAATTCTTGGCAACCAGATCCCCAACTTCAGAAGTCGAATGTCCCATGCGCCCTGCGTCCAGGCTCCTGATGTGGCTGGCGAGTACTTTCTCCACCGAAGACTCGATCCGCCTGCCCGCGGCCGACTCTCCCAGCGTATCGAGCATGAGCGCTGCGGCCATTATGCAGGCCAGAGGATTGATGACGTTTTTTCCGGTGTACTTGGGAGCTGAGCCGCCGATGGGCTCGAACATGGACACGCCCTGCGGATTTATGTTGCCGCCTGCGGCTATTCCCATTCCTCCCTGTATCATGGCTCCCAGATCCGTAATGATATCGCCAAACATGTTGTCCGTTGCGATCACATCAAACCATTCCGGATTCTTCACCATCCACATGCAGATTGCATCCACGTGCGCGTAGTCTGTCGTTATGTCCGGATATTCCTTGGCGATTTCATCGAATGTTCGGTTCCACAGGTCCCACGCGTATGTCAGCACGTTCGTCTTGCCGCACAGGGTGAGCTTATTCTTCTTGTTCCTCGCGCGAGCAGCGTCGAAGGAATATCTCAAAAGCCGTTCGATTCCCTTGCGCGTATTGATGGATTCCTGAATCGCTATCTCGTCCGGCGTTCCTTTCTTAAAGAGCCCTCCGGAGCCCACGTAGAAGCCTTCGGTGTTCTCCCTGACCACCAAAAAGTCAATGTCCGCGGGGCCTTTGTCCCTGAGGGGAGTTTCCACATGCGGATACAGCTTTACGGGCCTCAGATTGACATACTGATCCAATTCGAAACGGAGCCTGAGCAGAATGCCTTTTTCCAGAATTCCCGGAGTTACTCCGGGATGTCCGATGGCCCCGAGATACATCGCATCCGCGTGTCTGAAATCGTCCACAACCGAGTCCGGTAAGATTTCGCCTGTTCTGAGATATCGCTCGCCACCGATGTCAAAATCGGCAAAATGTATCTTGAATCCCTCAAGAGACGCCGCTGCGTTCAAAACTTTCTGCCCCTCGCGAATCACCTCGGGACCTGTTCCATCGCCTGGTATAACTGCTATTTCATACGATTTCGACATGCCTTCGCCTTTCCGGACTTCCAGATATGTATCAGCAACACCTCGCTGCGCGTCACAAAAGTGCGTCAGAGATCATACACCAACCGGAAAGATAATAAAATGCCGACCTTCCTCAAGGACCGCCGGTACATATTGACCGGTTTCAGAGCAACATAATCCTCTTATGGGGTATTTGGAATACCCAATACCTATGCAACTATTATGTGTTGACAATACTCGATATTCGCCTATTCTGCGTACAAACGGTTGGTATCAAAGGTTCCGGGAGTCATTGGGTCGGCCCCTGCGGTCTTTTTTTGATCGCGGGGGTTGACTTTTTGGGAAACTGGCGATATTTTATGGGACGAAAGGCCGTCTTCCATTTGTATCATGACTCCCCCCCCTTGATACCTTACCGGAGACGGTCTTTATTTTTGTGTCACGCCAATTTACTGATATGACGTATGTTATTGATTCATCGATCCCTGACCGGACTTGCTCCAGAATCGACAAACTGCCGGACAAGATTGTCTACCCATGAAATAGGAATTGCTGCGATGGGAATGCATAGACTTCCTCCATGGTTGCGAACCCGGCTCCCCAGTGCATCATGCCTCGGCGAAATCACGGGAAAAACGTATTTGCGCGGCCTACGCACCGTGTGTCGCGAAGCAAGGTGTCCCAATGAGGGAGAATGCTCCTCCAGGCGTGAAGCCACTTTTCTCATATTGGGAGATACCTGCACGAGGAACTGTGGTTTTTGCGCAGTCAAGCACGGCTTGCCCGAAGCGCCGGATCCGGACGAAAGCACCGAAATTGCACGTTCCGTAACCGAATTGGGGCTGAAGCACGCGGTTGTCACCTCCGTCACCCGGGATGATCTACCCGACGGAGGAGCGGCGGTATTTGCCGCGACGATCAGGGAGATCCGCAGTGTTGCTCCTCGTACCACCGTGGAAGTGCTCATTCCCGATTTTCGCGGGAATTGGAATGCATTGGACATTGTGGCCGATGCAAAACCGGACGTCCTCAACCATAATCTCGAAACCGTGCCGAGATTGTACGGTTTTGTTCGTCAGGGAGCCTCTTACCAGCGATCTCTCGAGCTTCTCAGACGCACGGCAGCGCTCGACAGCCGAATAATTACAAAATCAGGGTTAATGGTCGGCTTGGGCGAGACACGGCAGGAAATCGCGGCAGTGGTAAAGGATCTCGTGGATGCGGGATGCACAGCGCTGACTGTGGGGCAATATCTGAGGCCGACTCCGCAGCATCTGCCGGTCCGTCGATTCGTGCCGCCTGAAGAATTCGCGGAGATCCGCAGCTCGGCATTATCTCTCGGCATGATTGAGGTTGCGGCCGGGCCTTTGGTCAGGAGTTCGTACAAAGCGGGAGAGATTCTCGCACAATTGAGAGCTGGACTGCGGGATTGACAGGGTCTCTTGTTCGTTCCAATGACGAAACTTTTGCTGGAAGAAGTGTTGTCTCACTGAATCTCGACCCGACAGCCGGGGCTTGAAAAAATCGACAGCCATACTAGCGGCCCGCCGTGCGCAGGGCTGTTTCGATTTTCATACCTACCTCAGTGGCCACATCGGAATCCGATTCCTTGAGAACAACTGCAATTTCTCGCCATTCATCTTCATCGCCCGTGAGCGTGATCTCGATAATTTCGTCATGGGTACCGCTTGCTAATGCTTCTGTCAGTTCCATCTTTCCAACTCCTCGGAGCTTATCACACCGATGGGGGAATCCCCCCGTGGCCCATGCCCGGGTTTCCTGCCACAGCACCCTTTCTTTTCGTTCCACAGCGGACCGTGTTCAATTGCCCCCGGTCGGCGGTGGAGCCCCCTGCTCCTGAAAAATCTATTAGATCGCTTTTGAAAACGCAACAATCTTGTCTGGGCATTTGGGGAAACCTGCTGGCGGGGTGAAGCTCTTCCCAGGAAAAAAACAAAAAAAAAGCAATCCTAAGTAGGAGGATTGCTAAGAGGGTATGGTTAGGAGTCGTTGTTCGCTTTTCTAAGTAGCAACTAACGTGCCATGAAAAAAATGCGCCTAAATCCTTCCAAATACGAGGTTCGAGATTTTTGAGAACAGCGTGCTGCCGCGCCCTTTTTACGCACTTACCGTTCTCCGGGAACAGGGGTGAGAAAATTTTTCGCAACCCCCCGCCAGGTAGGCGATCACCTGCCAAAGAATCACGTGGGCTAACGCGGTGAGTGCAACGCGAACTGTGTTCAGCCAAGCCCGGAAATGCGGATAGGCCTGGCGCGAAATCGGTTCTGCGTTGCTTCTCGACCCCCCGTTATTTCATTTTTTCGCCCCACATAAGGGAGTCTCGAGAATTGTGTCGGATTCTCTAACAATTCTCGCCCGTATTCCGGTGGTCCAATCATCGAGAAGTGCAACGACGAAGCAATCTCATACGAATGCGCTTTCAAAAAAGTAAGATTGGGGGGACCCTCTTTGTGAAGAGTGCCCCGCCCAAACCCCCTCCCAGAAACTTCTATCATGCGCCGGCAACTTCATTTGCGCAGTGGAAATGCAGATGCCGGCGAGTGCTAACAGTTCTTGAGGTGGGGTTCGGGGAGGAACGTCTTCCAAGAAGTTCCTCCCCGATTTCACGTATTTGAAAACGCATTGGTATCAGTTGTGGTCAGTTGGAGATTGCTTCGGGCTTTGCCCTCACAATGACAATCTTCCAATCTTTTCGGATTGATAAAAACCGACATTACTCTTGAGAATCCCTGTAAAGACTTTGGGAATTACCGTGCATGAAGCTCGTATCTGCTGCATGCAGCTTATTTTGTCAGATTCTTCGGCGGAACCGTGCTGCGAAAAAACCATCCAGGGGTTCATCGCCGGGCGGGGGAAACGAGCTAAAAAAGCCGTCAGGTCCTACCAGCGAGGGCGACGGGGTTTCCGCCGGATCAATGGGAAACAGCTCAAAGTCATTCCGGTTCGCAAGGAATTGGTCTGTTACACCCCGAGTTTCTTCATGCGTTATGGTGCACACCGAGTAGAGCACTATTCCTCCCGGCTTCAATGCGGCTGCCGTGGCTGCAAGCATTTGCAATTGCATCCTGGCGAAATGGGCCGGAGTCTCCGGCCATGTTCGGTATTTCACTTCCGGATTGTGCCTGAGAACGCCAAGGTTGGAGCATGCGGCATCCACGAGGATGCGGTCGAACATTCCGAGACTCGCAATAAATTCAGGGCTGGTAACATCGCCACGAACGATCCGGGTGTGCTCGACTCCAAGGCGCTTCACATTCTCGCGAGCTGCTTCCAGTCTAACGCGATCCGCATCCGTAGCGGTGATTCGGGCGTTGTTTCCGAGTAATGCAGCAAGATGAGCAGTCTTTCCTCCGGGCGCGGCACACGCGTCGAGAATGTGATCCCCGGGACGCGCTTTCAGAAGAGGGGCTATCGCCTGGGACATGCTTCCCTGTACCGCGAACAGTCCTTCTGCGTATCCTTCCAGGGCGGAAACCGGATTCCTCAAGGACAAAATCTTCACGGCTTCATTCATGCCGGCGATTCGTTGGTAGCGCACGCTCCGCCGCTCCAAAATTCCGATGATTTCTTCCGTACTCGATTTCAGCGTATTGACTCTTAATTCGAGAGGCGCAGGGGTGTTGTTCCACCCCAGGAATTTCCGCGTGGTCTCGGGACCGAATCTGTGCAGCCAGTCTTGAACAAGCCATACAGGGTGAGAGAAAAAAGCGGCGAGCGAAATGGCGTCATTTTCAGGGGGGAAATCAACTGCGCGAATATTGCGCAGCGCGTTTCTGAGCACCGCGTTTACAAATCCCACCAGCTGATTCCCGCATCTGCTTCGAGTCTGGATCGCTGCCTGATCGATGGCAGCATGGGCCGGAATTCTATCGAGGAGCACCATCTGGTACAGAGCGATTCGCAGAATTTCACGAACGTCCGCCTGGATCCTTTTGTTCGGCCGGTTCAGACAGCGGTGAACAATCGTGTCGAGTCTGTCCCGCCAGCGCAGCACACCATAGATCAGTTCCGTGGCGAGGGCCCGATCTTCGGGAGAAACAGTTTCGCTGCGAAGCCGCTCGATCAAAGCGTGCTCGGCAAATGCCCCCGTCCGCACCCTTTTCAAAACATCGAAGGCGATTTCTCTAGCGGCCGCGGCACGCGGCAGACGGTTTGGATTAGGATTGGACAGTTTCTAGCTTTTCTCCATGTGTTCAAGCCGGGCAATTCTTTCTTCAATCGGAGGATGGGTTGAGAACAGGCTTGAAAGACCACCGCCGAAAAACGGTTGAACGATGAACATGTGGGCTGTGGCTTGATCCGCCTGCATGGGAATTGCTTCGCTTCCGCGTCTCAGTTTGTCCAGTGCGTCTGCCAACCATATCGGATGGTGGCAAATCTTGGCTCCCGTTTCATCGGCAATATATTCTCGTGACCGAGAAATGGCCATCTGGATGACAGCCGCGGCCAGCGGCGCAAGTACGACCATGAGGATTGACCCCACGAGAGATCCGCCACGGTCGTCTTCGTCCGACCTGCCGCCGAAAAAGAATCCGAATTGCGCCAGGTAGGTAATTGCGGCTCCGATGGTTGCGGCAACGCTTTGAATCAGGATATCCCTGTTTTTGACATGTCCCAGCTCATGTCCTATGACGCCCGCCAACTCCTCGTACGACAGCAACCTCATGATTCCCTGGGTCACAGCGACAGCCGCGTGCTGCGGATTTCTTCCGGTTGCAAATGCGTTAGGCGAGTCGTCGGGAATGATATAGAGCCTGGGCATTGGCAGGCCTGCCTGGAACGCGAGCTGCTGTACCAGGTGGTAGAGCTTGGGATCGTCCTGTTCTGAAATCTCCTGTGCGTTGTACATGCGCAGGACGATCTTGTCGCTGAACCAATAACTCCCCACGTTCATGATGACGGCAATGAACAGCGCAATCTGGGCGCCGCTCTTTCCTCCGATCGCTCCTCCGATGAGCACGAACAGCACCGCCAGACCTGTCAAAAGCACTATCGTCTTAAGCTGGTTGGCAATCATATTTCGCTCTCCTTGGTCTCAAGTTATCTCAACAGAAAAAAGCTCGGTTGAATGTGCCTGTTACATCTCCAAGTCATAGTGCCGGCCATTAAGAATGACGTCACCATCCGCGTGTCATTTCCGCTTCGGGCGGTCGGCCTGAATGCTCTCCTGAGGCAACCTGGCTGACCTGGAGTGGAAATAGCCATTTTCAATTCTCAGCGATACCGCTATTCCAGGACGTCTCCTTCTCGGAGCCGGCGACTTCGAGCAAACTGTCCGGCGGATATCCGCTTTTTACCGGGAGCCTGGACCTCTCTTATCAGGAGACGGCCTCGTGTAGTTCCTACTTCAAAGCCATCGCTTCCCAGGGAGCTAATGATGCCCGGAGTGCCGGTGCCCGGGATCGAAGACGCTCCCCAGACCTTTATGTATTCCCCGGACAGCACGAAGAATGCTGCAGGCCACGGATTCATGGCTTTCACCAGCCTGTCCAAGTGAACGGCCCCTCTATCCCATGTGAGTCTTCCGCTCTTGCGTGTCAAGAGGTCCGTGTATGTTGCCCGGGACGCGTCCTGGGGTATCGGACTAATATTGCCTTCGGCAATTCGTCTCAAGGTTTCGACTACCAGATCCGCTCCCGGTTTCATGAGCTTGTCGTGCAGCGAACCGGCCGTGTCGTCTTTCGCTATGACGATTTCTCTTTGGAGGAGAACTGCGCCCGTATCCATGCCCTCGTCCATGAGCATGGTACATACTCCCGTGACTGAATCACCTACCAGTATTGCGGTTGAAATGGGTGAGGCTCCCCGGTGCCGGGGCAAAAGAGATCCGTGAAGATTTATGCACCCCAGTCGCGGAAAGTGAAGCACGCTTCTCGGGAGAATCTTTCCGAAAGCGGCAACCACCAATACGTCGGGCTTCCATTCCCGAAGAATGTCCATAAATGCTTCGTCGAACGTATCCGGCTCCACGACGGGGAGCTTCAGTTTCAGAGCGATTTCCTTCACCGGCGTCGAAACAATTTTGCGCCCTCTGCCTTTTGGCTTATCCCTTTGGGTTACTACGCCGACAACACGGAAGTGTTCGTGGAGGGCGGCCAGGGTCGGCACGGCAAAATCAGGAGAGCCCATAAACCCAATATTGAGGTTCACCTGTCTCTCCTGCCTTTTTTTCTGACTCGGCGGTGGTAAAGGCTTCGTTTGAGTGCCGATGCATGCTCGAGAATGGTTTTGCCGTTGAGATGATCAATTTCGTGCTGCAGTGCACGGGCCAGCAAACCGTCGGTTTCTATCTTGACGGGGTTGCCGGCCACATCGACAGCTTCCACCCGAACGCACGCCGGCCGTTTGACTTCCAGCCCGAATTCGGGAACACTCAAGCACCCCTCTTCTTTCACGCACTCGCCTTCGCATTGCGTTATCGCAGGATTTATCAATACGAGCGGATTCTTCTTTTTTTCGTTGGGCTCTGCGTACGGGTATATCACGTCTATTACAATAAGACGCACAAGCTCGCCCACTTGATTTGCCGCAAGTCCTATACCTGGTGCCTTGTACATGGTTTCGGCCATATCCGCAGCCAATTTGCGAATGCGGCTGTCTATCTCCGTTATTTCTTTAGCCTTTTCGCTGAGCGCTTGGTGCGGAACGACCACGATGGATCTCAACGCCATATCCGAGGCCCTCACTTTCTCTCAATAAATATGTCTACATTGCCGGGCCGGTGTCAAGATCTCCCGCAAACCGACTGTCACCCCTCCAACGCATTGTACGCCGAACACCCATTTTCATTGCTATTCCGAAGCCCGTTGCCCGTGGAAAAGGGGCGGAGGGAAGCATAACAGGATGGCGGAGCGGAGGGGCTCATACGAATGCGCTTTCAAATACGTGAAATCGGGGAGGAACTTCTTGTAAGACATTCCTCCCCGAACCCCACCTCAAGAACTTTTAGCACTCGCCGGCATCTGCATTTCCGCTGAGGAAATGCAGATGCCGGCGCATGATAGAAGTTTCTGGGAGGG
>Ga0187785_10000241_pt1 | contig 21444 bp, 20 predicted proteins | sample 0815_BV2_4_20_MG_FD_132466 | JGI IMG/M metagenome (GOLD analysis project Ga0187785, IMG submission 132466) | Tropical peat soil microbial communities from peatlands in Department of Meta, Colombia - 0815_BV2_4_20_MG | ecosystem: Environmental > Terrestrial > Soil > Wetlands > Peat | place...
GCTACGTCGACATCCCGGCGGTCGTGCGGCGCACCGTCACCGACGTCGGCTACACGGACGCGAAGTTCGGCCTTGACGGCGAGACGTGCGGCGTCGTCACCGCGATCCAGGAGCAGTCGGCCGACATCGCGCTCGGCGTCGATCACGCCCTCGAGTCGCGCGGCGACTCGGGCGCGGATCAGCTCGACATCCTCGGCGCCGGCGACCAGGGCATGATGTTCGGCTACGCGTGCCGCGAGACCGACGAGCTCATGCCGGTGCCGATCGCCGTCGCGCACCGCCTGTCGCGGCGGCTGTCGGACGTCCGCAAGGCCGGCGTGATCCCGTACCTGCGACCGGACGGGAAGTCCCAGGTGTCGGTGCGCTACGAGGACGGCCGACCGACGCGGATCGACACCGTGCTGATCAGCGCGCAACACCGCGAGGAGGTCGACGTCGAGACGCTGCTGCGGCCCGACGTCGAGGCCGAGGTGATCGATCCGGTCCTGCGCGAGTTCCCCGAGCTCGCGAACGAGGGCGTCCGCGTGCTCGTCAACCCGACCGGCCGCTTCGAGATCGGCGGACCCAAGGCGGACACGGGACTGACCGGCCGCAAGATCATCGTCGACACGTACGGCGGGATGGCCCCACACGGCGGCGGCGCGTTCAGCGGCAAGGACCCCACGAAGGTCGACCGCTCGGCCGCGTACATGACGCGCTACGTGGCGAAGAACGTGGTGGCCGCCGGGCTGGCCGACCGGTGCCTCCTCCAGGTCGCATACGCGATCGGCACCGCGCACCCGATGTCGCTGATGGTCGACACGTCGGGGACCGAGCAGGTCGATCCCGCGAAGCTCGAGGCCGCGATCTGGGAGGTCTTCGACTTCCGGCCGGCCGCGATCATCCGCGATCTCGACCTGCGCCGCCCGATCTACCTCGAGACCGCCGCGTACGGCCACTTCGGTCGCAAGGAGTTCCCGTGGGAAGCGACCGACCGTGCCGACGCCCTCAGGAGCGCCTGCGGCGTCTGAGGTCCTCGCCGGCCCGGTCGAGGTCTGCGTCGACCGGCCGATCCTCGCGCTCGACCGACCGTTCACCTACGACCTCTCGCCGGAGCTCGAGGCCGGCGTGGGATCGCTCGTTCGGGTCCGGTTCGCCGGGAAGCTGACGCGCGGCTGGGTGCTCGGTCCGTCGGCCGAGATCCCCAGGCGGATCCTTCCTGTCCTTGCCCGCGTCGCACCGGTCCGCGCGTTCGACGATCGCGGCCTCGCGCTGGCTCGATGGATCGCCGAACGGTACGTCTCGCCGCTCGCGACCGCGATCGGCGCGATGTCGCCGCCCCGGGTCGCCGGGGAGGAGGACGTGCAGGCCGCGGCCGCGGCCCCGATCCCGCCCGTCGACCTCGTGTCCCCCCGGCTCACGTCCTACCGCGGTGGATCGGCGCTCCTCGCGGCGGTGTCGGCCGATCCCGGAAGCTTCGTGCTGCGGCCGTCGCCGGAGGACGAACAGGCGCTCGTGGTGGAGACCGTGGGGGCGTGCCTGCACGCCGGTCGGCGCGCGATCGTGGTGGTGCCCGAGGCCTCGCCCCTGCCGGCCACCGCGGCCGCGCTCCGGGACGCCTTCGGCGGGGCCGTCTGCCTGTTCCTCGGCGGGGATCGGCGCGGTCGCTACCGGAGCTGGCTCGACATCCGCGCCGGCGCCTTCGCCGTCGTGGTCGGGACCCGGCCCGCCGTGTTCGCTCCGCTGGAGGATCTGGGGTTGCTGTTCGTGTCGCGCGAGTCCCATCCCGCTCACCACGAGGACCGGGCGCCGTACCACCACGTCCGGGAGGTCGCCCTGCGTCGAGGTGGGGCGGAGCGAGCGGCCGTGGTGCTGGCCGCCGCGTGCCCCTCGTCGGAGGCGGCCGCGCTCGGCCTGCCGATCGTCACACCTGCGCGGCGCCGCTGGCCGCGGGTCGAAGTGGTGCGCCCCGGCGTGGAGGGCCGGGCGCCACGGCTGCTCGCGGCCCTACGGGGAACGCGGCGTGGCTTCGTCTACGCGCCGGTCCCCGGCGCCGGCATCGCGCAGATCTGCCGGACGTGCGGCGCGCCGGCGGCCTGCGCGGCCTGCGGCGGGCCGCTCCGCCTGGAGGAGGGAGCGATCCGGTGCATCGTGTGCCAGGCGCCGGGACGATGCGCCGTGTGCGGCGGCGCGGACTTCGGCATCCGGCGCGGCGGCGCCGAACGCGTCGAGGCCTGGGTGCGGGGTGTCGCGGCGGTGCCGGTGTCCCGTCCGGCGCGCCCACGGCTGCCGCACGCCTCGGGGGAGATCGTGATCGGCGGCGCCGAACGGGTCCGGGATCTCGGCGTCGGCGGGCTCGACCTGGTCGCCGTGCTCGACGCGGACGAGGCCGAGCGCCGCTCCGGCCTGGCCGGTCCCGAGCGCGCGCTCACGATCTGGATGGAGGCGGTGGGCTGGGCGCGCCCCGACGCGCGCGTGATCGTCCAGAGCTCGCATCCGGGAGATCCCGCGCTGCAAGCGCTCGTGCGCGGCAACCCCGACCGCTTCTGGGAGCGCGAGCGGGAGCGTCGTGCCGCCGCCGGTTTCCCGGTCGGCGCTCCGGTGTTCCGGGTCGTGGGGACCGCCGAACTCGATGCGACCCTCGCGGCCATCGAGCCGATCACGGCGCTCACCACGACCCTCGGAGATCGGACGGTATGCTTGCTCGCGCTCGAGCCCGGCCGGGTCCCCGCGTTCGGTCGCGCGATGCGCGACCTCGCCGGCCGGGGCGTCGTGGAACGTGTCGAGGCCGAGCCGCAGCTGTGAGGGGCGCACCGTGATCCTGCCGATCCGAACCCTGGGCGATCCCGTCCTGCGCGAGGCGACGAAGCCGGTCGAACGCTTCGATCGCCGCCTCCGCCAGCTCGTGAAAGACATGACCGAGACGATGTACGCGGCGCCCGGGGTCGGGCTGGCCGGTCCCCAGGTGGGCGAGTCGATCCGGCTGTTCGTGTTCGACGATGGGCAGACGGGCCCCATGGTCGCCGTCAACCCGGAGCTCGACGACGGCGAGGGCGAGGCCTCGGAGGAGGAGGGCTGCCTGTCGATCCCCGGGCCCTACCATCCGACGCCGCGCTACGAGCGCATCCACCTCCGTGCGCAGGACGTCAAGGGCCGGCCGTTCGAGTTGGTGGGGGATGGCTTGCTGGCGCGCATCTTCCAGCACGAGACCGACCACCTGAACGGCATGCTGTACATCGATCGGCTGGACGACGAGGGCCGCAAGCGCGTCCTGGCCGAGCTTCGACGGATCGAGCTCGGTCTGCAGGAGCCCCGGGTCCGCAAGCGCACCTGACGTCGCTATCCTCGCGCCCGTGAGCCTCCGCGTGGCGTTCCTCGGCAACGACGCGTGGTCGATCCCTCCGCTGGAGGCGATCGCGGCCGAGCCGACGATCGAGCTCGCCGCGGTGATCACGAACGAGCCGAAGCCGGCAGGGCGTGGATCCGCCCTGCGTCCCACGCCGGTGGCCGAGGCCGCCCGAGCCCTGGGCGCGCCGGTCGTCGAGGCCGCCGGGGTGCGCGACGGCCGGGGCTGGCAGGCGCTGGTCAACGCCCGACCTGACGTGCTGGCCGTGGTGGCGTACGGCCACCTCCTGAGCCCCGACGTGCTGGCCTCAGCGCCTCACGGTGGGCTGAACCTGCATCTGTCGCTCCTGCCGCGGTGGCGGGGAGCGGCACCCGTCCAGCACGCGATCCTCGCCGGCGACCTCGTGACCGGGGTCACCGTGATGCAGATGGACGAAGGGCTCGACACCGGTCCGATCCTCGGGCAACTCGAGGAGCCCGTCCGCCCCGAGGACGACGCCGGATCGCTGGGTGCGCGTCTCGCGGCGGTCGGGGCCGAGCTCCTGGTCGGCGTGCTCCGGATGCTCCCGTCCCACCGGGTGCCGCCGCGGGCGCAGGATCCCACGGCCGCGACATGGGCGCCCCGATTGGGGCCGGCCGATCGGACGATCGCGTGGGACGCACCGGCGGTCGAGGTGACGCGTCGCGTCCGCGCGCTCGCGCCGGAGCCGGGCGCGGCCACGTCGTTCCGCGGCGCGCGCCTCAAGGTGCTCGCCGCCGCCGCAGACATGCGCGCGACGACCGGGATCGCCGAGCCGCCGGGCACGATCGTGCGGACGGACGACCGCGGGGTACTGGTCGCCGCCGGTGAGGGATCGGTGTGGCTTCGTGAGGTCGCTCCGGCCGGCCGCGTGCGGATGCCGGCGGCGGCGTGGGCGCGCGGTGCCCGATTCGCGCCGAGGGAGCGGCTCGGCGATCCCGGCGGATGAGCGCGTCCGTCACCGCTCGCTCGATCGCGTTCGCCGTGCTCGGCCGCGTGATCGACGAGGGCGCGTACTCGAACCTCGCGCTGCCGTCGGCGCTCGCGCGCTCCGGGCTCGACGCGCGCGACCGGGCGTTCGCCACCGAGCTCACCTACGGAACCCTGCGCCGCCGGCTGCCGCTCGACGCGGCGATCGCGGCCCGGGCGAGCCGGCCGGTCGGTCGCATGAGCCCGGGTGCGCGTACGGCGCTGCGCCTGGGCGCGTACCAACTGCTCGTCGCCGGCGTTCCGCCGCACGCCGCGGTGGCCGAGACGGTCGCCCTGGCCGCGCCACGAGAGCGCGGGTTCGTCAACGCGGTGCTGCGGCGCCTGGCCGACGACCCGCCGGAGCTGCCGGCCGGCGCGGACGAGGACTCCACGTCGATCCGGACCGGCGTCTCCGCCTGGGCGATCCGGGAGCTCGGCGTGCTCCTCGGTGCCGAGGCCGAGGAGGCGGCGGACGCTCTCGCTCGCCGCGCACCGGTCTGCCTGCGCGCGAACCTCGCGCGGACGGAGGTGGAGATCCTCATCGAGCGCCTGCGCGCCGCGGGTGTCGAAGTCCGGCGCGCGCCGGTCGACCCGGACTGCCTGCTCCTGGAGGGCGGCGGGGATCCGGCGGCGCTCCCGGGCTTCGACGAGGGGTGGTTCGCGGTCCAGGACCAGGCGTCGGCGTTCGTGGTACGGGTGCTCGATCCCCGGCCGGGGGACACGATCGCGGACGTCTGCGCGGCGCCCGGCGGCAAGGCGATGTTCGTGGCGGCCCTCGCAGGCGACGGCGAGGTGGCCGCCGGCGACATCGCGCCGGCGCGGGTGGCGCTGATCCGTCGGCACGCCGAGCGCCTCGGGGTACGTCCGGCGCTGCTCGTGCACGACGCCCGGCACCCCGGACTCCGGCCGGGGGCCTTCGACGGGGTCCTGGTGGATGCGCCCTGCAGCGGGATCGGCTCGGCACGACGCCGCCCGGAGCTGCTGTGGCGGGTGCCGAAGGAGCGGCTGACACCCCTGGCGGCGCGCCAGTTGGCGATCGCGACGGCCGCGGCCGATCTCGTGCGCACCGGCGGGCGCCTGGTCTACGCGGTCTGCACGTTCCCCCGCTCGGAGACCGATGCGGTCTGCGATGCGCTCCTGGCGCGGCGTCCCGATCTGGAACCGGAGGCGACGCCGGGGCCCGACGGCGCCCGGGAGCGGCACCGCCTTTGGCCGCATCGCCATGGCTGCGACGGGATGTTCGTGGCGGCGTTCCGGCGCAGGTCGGGGGTCGCCGCAGCGTCCCGGGCGGCCGGGTCGCGCCGGGTACGATAGGCCCCGACATGGGGAAACTGTCCGCGTCGATCCTCGCGGCGGACCTCGCGCGCCTCGGCGAGCAGGTCAAGCTGGTGGAATCCGCTGCCGAGGTCATCCACGTCGACATCATGGACGGACACTTCGTTCCCCCGATCGCGCTGGGCGCGGTCGTGGTCAAGAGCCTGCGCCCCGTGACCGAGCTGCCCCTGCACGGTCACCTGATGGTCGACGCCCCCGAGGGGTTCTTCGACGAGCTGCGGGATGCGGGGCTCGACATGGTCAGCTTCCACCTGGAAGCGGTGCCGGAACCGGCCCCGGCGATCCGGAAGGCGCGAGACGCCGGCTTGGGCGTCGGTCTCACGATCAACCTCGAGACCCCGGTGGCGGCCGCCGAGCCCTATCTGGACCAGATCGACGACCTGATGCTGATGAGCATCCGCCCGGGCTGGTCGTACCAGACCCTGAACCCCGAGGTGTACGGGAAGCTCGAGGAGGCACGGGGGGGGATCGATCGCAGCGGCGCCGCGGTCGAGCTCGAGATCGATGGCGGGATCAAGATCGACAACGCAGGGCGGGCGATCGACGCCGGCGCCACCGTCCTGATCGCCGCCTCCGGCATCTTCGCCCAGCCCGATCCCGCGGCCGCCGCGCGAGCCCTCGCCGAGATCGCGGAGGGAGCCGGGTCGGATGCCTGAGACGATCCTCGTCGTCGACGACGATCCGGACATCGCGCGGTTCGTCGAGGTCAACCTCCGCTCCGCCGGGTACGACGTGACGGTCGCCGGGGACGGCGAGGAGGCGCTCGAGAAGGCCTCCGTGATCCGTCCCGATCTCGTGCTCCTGGACGTGATGATGCCGCGGATCGACGGGTTCGAGGTGGCACAGCGCCTGCGGAAGAACCCGCAGACCGCGAACACCAGCATCATCATGCTGACCGCGAAGGCGCTGTCCGCCGACAAGGTGACCGGCCTGCAGTCGGGCGCCGACGACTACATCATCAAGCCGTTCGATCCGATCGAGCTGCTGGCCCGTGTGAAGGGGACGCTGCGGCGCGCGAAGGAGATGCGCAACCTCTCGCCGCTCACGGGGCTGCCGGGCAACATCCGGATCCAGGAGGAGATCGAGCGTCAGGTGCGCGAGAGCCATCCCTTCGCCGTCCTGTACTGCGACCTCGACAACTTCAAGGCCTACAACGACCAGAAGGGCTTCGTGCGCGGCGACCGGCTGATCCAGTCGGTCGCGCGGATCATCCAGGACGCCGTGCTCGACCGGAACGGCACGGAGGGGTTCATCGGGCACGTCGGCGGCGACGACTTCGTGGCCGTCGTGGATCCGGATGCCGCCGAGGACGTCGCGAAGCGGATCTGCGAGCGGTTCGAGGACGCGCGGGCGGACTTCTACGAGAGCGAGGACCTCGAGCGCGGCTTCGTCCGGATCGAGGACCGCAAGGGCGTGATGCAGGACATCCCGCTGGTCGCCGTGTCGGTCGGGATCGCCTCCACCGCGAAGCGGCAGTTCGCCCACTACGGTGAGGCGGTCGCCGTGGCCACCGAGATGAAGTCCTTCGCGAAGCGCCAGCCCGGCTCGAGCTACGCGGTCGACCGCCGCGCCGAGTAGCCGACGAACGCCCGTTCCGGGCACCGGCGTATACTCGCGGCGAAGCCTGTTTCCGGGGCGGGGTGCAACTCCCCACCGGCGGTGACAGTCCGCGACCCCACGGCAGCCGGTCGTGGGTGGACCCGGTGCGATCCCGGGACCGACCGTGAAAGTCGGGATGGGAGGAACGGGCGCGTCGAGCGGCGCCGTGCGCGGCGTCCGCCGAACGTGTCGTCCACGCCCCGGGTGGGGAGCCGATGGACGAGCACGAGCAGCTGATGCGGCGGGCCCTCGAGCTCGCCGAACGCGGATGGGGCCGCGTCTCGCCGAACCCGATGGTGGGGGCCCTCGTCGTGGCCGACGACGGATCGGTCCTCGGCGAGGGATGGCACGAAGGCCCCGGCACGCGCCACGCCGAAGCGATGGCCCTCGAGATGGCGGGCGACGCCGCCCGGGGCGCCACGGTCATCACGTCCCTCGAACCGTGCAACCGCGTTGGCCGCACCCCGCCCTGCACGCGTGCCTTGCTCGGCGCCGGCATCCGCCGCGTCGTGATCGGCGCCACCGACCCGAACCTCGGGGAGGGGGCGCCGGGCATCGCCGAGCTGCGCGCCGGTGGCGTCGAGGTCACGAGCGGCGTGCTCGAGGCCGACGCGCGGCGCCTGAACGAGGCGTTCGAGCATCACGTGCGGACGGGCCGACCGGTCGTCGTGATGAAGTCTGCGGCCACGCTCGACGGCAAGACGGCCGCGGTGGATGGCTCCTCGCGGTGGATCACATCCGAGGACGCGCGCGGCGACGTGCAGCGCCTCCGCGCCTGGTCCGACGCGATCCTGGTCGGGTCGCGCACGGTGGCCGAGGACGATCCGGCGCTCACGGTCCGCGATCCGCGCTACGCCGACGCGCGGCCCCCCCTGCGCGTGGCAGTGGACTCGTCGGGGCGCCTGCCGCCGGTCGGGCGGCTGTTCGACGGCGCCGCTCCCACCCTGATCGCCACGACCGACCGGACGACCGATCTGCGGATCGCGGAGTGGCGGACCGCCGGGGCCGACGTCGTCGTCCTCGATCGCGACGAGGACGACGGGGTGTCGCTCCGATCCCTGTTGGCGCTGCTCGGCGAGCGCGAGGTGCAGGGTGTGCTCGTCGAGGCCGGCGCGAACCTCGCCTGGGCGTTGCTGCGCGAGGACCTCGTCGACCGGATCGTCCTGTACGTGGCGCCGAAGGTGCTCGGCGGCGCCTCGGCGCCCGGCGTGGTCGACGGGCGTGGGTTCGCGCCGGTCGGGGAGGCGTTGGAGCTCGCGTTCGAACGTGTGGAGCGGATCGGCCCGGACCTGAAGGTGGAGGCGCGTGTTCACCGGGATCGTTGAAGAGGTCGGCGCCGTGCGGCGGATCCGGGACGGCTCACTGGTCGTGGGCTGCGCGACCGTGAGCCTCGACAGCGGGGTCGGCGCCTCCGTCGCTGTGAGCGGCACGTGCCTGACGGTCGTGGAGCGCGGGCCGGACGAGCTGCGGTTCGATCTGTCGCCCGAGACGATGTCGCGGACGACGCTCGGATCCCTTGGGCCCGGCGATCGGGTGAACCTCGAGCGGCCGGTGAGCCTCGCGGCGCGGATGGGCGGGCACCTCGTCCAGGGTCACGTCGACGGCGTCGCCGACGTCGAGGCGCTCGATCCCGACGGCGCCGGTGGTGCGGTGCTGCGGGTCCGCCTGCCCGGCGGGCTCGACGCGGGCGTCGTGCCGAAGGGTTCGATCGCGTTGGACGGGGTGAGCTTGACGGTCGCGAGCCTCGACGGGGACGCGATCGAGATCGCGTTGATCCCCCACACGCTCGCCGCCACCACCCTGGGGGAGCTCCGCGCGGGGGCTCGCTGCAACGTCGAGACCGATGTGATCGCGAAGTACGTCGAACGACTGATCGAAAGGGCCCAACGATGAACGAGCACCAGACGCCGAACGGCGAGCCTCCCTTCGCGGCGATCGATCGCGCGCTGGAGGACATCCGCGAAGGCAAGATCGTCCTCGTCGTGGACGACGCCGACCGGGAGAACGAGGGCGACTTCATCATCGCCGCGGAGCGCTGCACCCCGGAGGCGCTCAACTTCATGGTCACGCACGGGCGGGGCATCGTGTGCCTGCCCGTGGCGTCATGGCGCCTCGACGAGCTGCAGATCCCGCAGATGGTCTCGTCGAACGGCGGTGACGAGACCGCGTTCACGGTCTCGATCGACTTCGCGCCCGAGGTCACCACGGGCACGAGTGCCTTCGACCGGGCGGCCACGGCCCGAGCGATCGCCGACCCCGCCACGAAGCCGCAGGACTTCCTGCGGCCTGGGCACGTGTTCCCCCTCCGCGCGAAGGAGGGCGGGGTGCTTCGGCGGGCCGGGCACACGGAGGCGGCGGTCGACCTCGCGACGATGGCCGGGTTGTTCCCCGCCGGTGTGATCTGCGAGGTGATGAACCCGGACGGCTCGATGGCGCGGCTGCCGGAGTTGATCCGCGTCGCTCGTGAGCACGACCTGACGCTGATCTCGATCGCCGACCTGATCGAGCATCGCCGCAAGCGCGAGGTCCTCGTTTCGCGCGTCGCCGACGCGGCGATCCCCACGGCGTGGGGCGAGTTCCGCGCCTACGCGTACGAGAGCCTGATCGACGGCCGCACGCACGTCGCGCTCGTGCGGGGGGAGATCGGCGAGGGCCGCGACGTGATGACCCGGGTCCATTCCGAGTGCCTGACCGGCGACGTCTTCGGGTCGCTCCGCTGTGACTGCGGACGACAGCTGGATCGCGCGCTCGAGCTGATCGGCACCGAGGGCCGGGGCGTCGTCTTGTACGTCCGCGGCCACGAAGGTCGCGCGATCGGGTTGACGCACAAACTCCGCGCCTATCAGCTGCAGGACCAGGGTCGCGATACGGTGGAGGCGAACATCGAGCTCGGCTTCGCGGCGGACCAGCGCGACTACGGGATCGGGGCGCAGATCCTAGCCGATCTGGGCGTGCGCACGATGCGCCTGCTGACGAACAACCCGGACAAGCGGGCCGGCCTCGAAGGCTACGGCCTGTCGATCGTCGAGCGGATCCCGCTGGAGACCGAGCCCACGCCCGAGAACGTCGACTACCTGCGGACGAAGGCCGAGAAGCTCGGGCACCTCCTCGACCTGCCGAACGGATGAAGGTGTTCCGGGGCGAGCTCGACGGCGCCGGGCGCCGTGTCGCGGTGGTGGCGGCGCGCTTCAACGAGCTCGTCACGTCCAGGTTGCTCGAGGGTGCACTGGCGGGGCTCGCGCACCACGGCGTCGGCGAGGACGACGTCATGGTCGCCTGGGTTCCCGGTGCCTTCGAGATCCCGATCACGGCCGAACGTCTCGCCGCGTCGGGGCGCTTCGACGCGGTGATCTGTCTCGGGGCCGTGATCCGAGGGGAGACCGCGCACTTCGACCTCGTCGCGAACGAGGCGGCGCACGGGATCGCCGAGGTCGCCCGGCGGACGGGGGTGCCGTGCATCTTCGAGGTGCTCGCCACCGACGACCTCGCCCAGGCGCAGTCCCGGGCCGGTGGGGCGCACGGGAACCGGGGGTGGGACGCGGCCGAGGCCGCGCTCGAGATGGCGTCGCTGCTCCGCCAGCTGCCGGGACGCCGGGCGTGATCGTCGACCGCCCGTGGGGCCGCCTGGCGACCTACGTCCTGAACCAGATGGCCACGGTCCGGTTGGTGACGGTGCGTCCCGGCGCCGAGACCGGCGCGCACTACCACCGTCTGCGTGACGAGATGTGGGTCATCTTGGACCCCGGCCTCACCGTGGAGATCGGGAACCGGGTCGTCCAAGCCGAGCCCGGGCAGGAGTTCACGGTGCCGGCCGAGGAAGCGCACCGCGTGCGCTGCACCGGCCCCGAGGCTGGACGGATCCTCCAGGTGGCCTTCGGCTACGCCGACGACGACGACCGGCTCCTCGTGGACGGGGAGGAGCAGGACGCCGAGTGGTGAGGTTCCCTATACTCTGCGGGCGCGGACGGCGTGGTGTCGTTCGCCGTGCACCGGCGACGTCCGGTGCTCGTTCGTCATAGGAGGTGGTGCGGGGTCTCCACGGATCCGAGGATCAACGAGAGGATCAGATCCGCTCAGGTGCGCCTGGTCGGAGCCGACGGTCAGCAGATCGGCGTCGTCGATACCCGCGACGCGCTCCGGCAGGCCCGGGAGCTCGACCTGGACCTCGTCGAGGTCGCGCCGCAGGCCGATCCGCCGGTGTGCAGGATCATGGACTACGGCAAGTTCAAGTACGAGCGAGACGTCCGTCAGAAGGAAGCGCGGAAGAAGCAGTCGCGCACCGGTCTGAAGGAGATCAAGTTCCGCCCCAAGATCGACCCGCATGACTACGCCACGAAGAAGGGGCACGTCATCCGGTTCCTGGAGGCGGGGAACAAGGTCAAGATCACGATCATGTTCCGCGGGCGCGAGATGGCGCACACGGAGCTCGGTCGCAAGATCCTCGACCGGCTCGTCGCCGATCTTGGACCGCTGGTCGTCGTGGAATCGCTGCCCAAGCAGGAAGGCCGCAACATGATCATGGTGATCTCCCCGAACAAGCGCCACCTCGAGGAGATGGCCAAGCAGCGGGCCCGCGAGTCGCGGAGCGTCGCGGCCGTCGCGCCGATGCCGGTCGCGGAGGCCGAGCCGGAGCCGCCGGAACCCGCCGCCGCGTCCGACGAAGGGTGAGGAACAGATGCCGAAGATGAAGACCCACCGAGCCTCGGCCAAGCGCTTCCGCGTGACCCGTCGCGGCAAGGTCCTGCATCGGAAGGCCACGGGGAACCACATGCTGACGAAGAAGACCGGGAGCCGCCGCCGCCGGGTCGAGGGGATGTCCGCGGTCAGCGTGACCCGTGAGCAGAAGAAGCTGAAGCGGCTCCTGGCGAGGTGACGAGATGGCCCGGGTGAAGCGTTCCGTCCACGCGAAGAAGAAGCGGCGCGAGGTCCTGCGCGAGGCCAAGGGGTACACCGGCAGCCGCCGGATCCGGTACCGCCTCGCGAAGGAGCAGGTGCAGCACTCCGGCGTCTACGCCTACCGGGACCGCCGTGATCGCAAGGCCCAGTTCCGGAGGCTCTGGATCGCTCGGATCAACGCCGGCGTCCGCCCGCACGGCCTGTCGTACTCGCGGTTCATCAACGGGCTGAAGGTGGCCGGCGTGGAGGTGGACCGGAAGATCCTCGCCGACCTGGCGGTCTCCGACCCGACGGCGTTCGCCGGTCTCGTCGAGACCGCGAAGGCGGCGCTCCCGTCGCAACCCGCCTCCTGAGCTCCCACGCCGCTGCCGCCGGGCCCACGTAGACTCCGGTCGTCCGGACCTGCTCGGAGCGGCGTCGCGTGCTCACCAGCCTGAAGAACCCCAAGGTCGCGGCCGTCGCGCGCCTCAAGAAGCGCGCGTTCCGCGAGCGCGATCGGCGGTTCCTGGTGGAAGGCGCGCACGCCGTCGGCGAGGCTCTGCAGGAGTCGCCGCCCGCGCTGGTCTCCCTGCTGGTCGGCGAGGGTCTCGACGAGTTGGCGGTCCGTGCCCGTCAGGCAGGGGTCGATGTCGAGGAGGTCAGTGGGGAGGTCCTCCGCAAGCTCACCTCCACCGTCACCCCGCAACCGGTGCTCGGCATCGCACCGTTCGTGGACGTACCGCTCGGAGCCCTCCGCGGCGGTGACGCGTGCGTCGGGATCCTCCATGAGGTTCGCGATCCGGGGAACGCCGGCACGGTCCTGCGATCGGCCGACGCGGCCGGCGCCGCCGGCCTCGTGTTCACGTCGGCCTCGGTCGACGTCTACAACCCGAAGACCGTGCGAGCCTCCGCCGGCTCGATCTTCCATGTGCCGGTCGTCCGCGGCGAGCCCGCCGGGGAGGCGATCGGAACCCTCCGCGACCGCGGGTACCGGATCCTGGCGATGGACGCCCAAGGCACGGAGAACGTGTACGCGACCGATCTGGGCGGCGCCGTTGCGTTCGTGTTCGGCAACGAGGCGCACGGCCTGCCGCAGGAGATCGTCGCGCGTGCCGATGCGACGGTCCGCGTTCCGCACGCCGGCCGTGCCGAATCGCTGAACCTGGCCGCCGCGGCCACGGTCTGCCTGTTCGAGTGGGCGCGCCGCCGGATCGGCCACGGTGCCACGCTCGACGGCCTGATCGCGGCCGCCGCCCACGACATCCGCTCGCCGCTGACCGCGATGAAGGGGTTCGGCTACGCGCTGGAGCGGCGCTGGGATGAGATCGATCCTGAGCAGCGAGCCCTGATGCTGCGCGGGATCGTGCACGACGCCGACCGGATGGACCACATCGTTCGCCTGCTGGTGGATGCGGCGCGCGTCACCGGGGGTTCGCTCGAACTGTTCCCCGAGCAGGTGGATCTGGGCGACCTGGTCGCCGGCGTGGCGGAGGCCCAGGCGCGCGATCCGGAGCATCCGGCGATCTCCTGGAGCGGCGATCCCGGGCCGTACTTCGTCGATCCGGCGCGGATCAAGACGGCGCTCCTCGCCTTCCTGGAGTCCCTCGTGTGGTGGGGGAGCGAGGGCCCGATCCGCGTCGCCGGCGAGCGCCGGGATGGCAACCTGCACCTGGTCGCCGTCCGGGCGACCGACGACCTCGACGTCGCGGGCGCCGAGGCGCTCTTCGCGGCGCGTCGTCCGGGTACCGGAGGCGGGAGCAAGATCGGGCTGTACGTCGCCCGCGCGGTCGCGGAGGCGCAGGGTGGCCGCGCCTGGGCCGAGGTCGCCGACGGCGACCTGTCGCTGCACCTCGAGGTGCCGGTTCCGGGCTGAGAGCCTCCGGAGGGCCGGGGGGGCCCGTTGCTAGACTCGGCGGATCCATGGACGCCGAGGAGATGTCGCGCACCCTCGAAGCCGAACGGGCGCGCGGTCTCGCAACGCTCGCGGCCGCCGCGACGGCGCAGGAGCTCGATGCGGCCGAGGTCGCGGTGCTGGGGCGACGCTCCACGTTCGGGGAGATCCAGCGGTCGCTCGGCGGGCTCGACGAAGACGGGCGACGGGAGCTCGGACGGCGGGTGAACGAGGTTCGCCGTGAGCTGACCGATGCGCTCGGTGCGCGGCGGGCGGCGTTCCGGAGCGAGGCCGAGGCCGCGTTGCTGGCGGCCGACCGCGTCGACCTGACCCTGCCCGGCCGCCGGCCCCGGACCGGCTCCCTGCATCCGCTCACGATCGTCGAGGACGAGATCGTCGAGCTGTTCCTGCGGATGGGGTTCACCGTCGCGCAGGGACCCGAGATCGAGGACGACTGGCACAATTTCGAGGCTCTCAACATCCCGGCCGACCATCCGGCGCGCACGATGAAGGACTCGCTCTACGTCGCGATCCCCGGCCATCCCGAGCTGCTCCTTCGCACCGAGACGTCGGCCGTGCAGATCCGCACGATGCAGGGGCAACCCCCGCCCGTGTACATCATCGCGCCGGGGCGGGTCTACCGGCGTGAGAACGCCGACACGACGCACCTGTCGGTCTTCCACCAGGTCGAAGCGTTGGTGGTCGATGAGGGCATCACGTTCGCCGACCTCAAGGGCACGCTCGAAGCGGTCTTGCGCGGGCTGTTCGGGCAAGCGCGGCGTATCCGCCTCGGGCCCGCGTACTTCCCGTTCGTCGAACCGGGCGCCGAGGTCGGCGTCTCCTGCTTCGTGTGCGACGGGGCCGGCTGCTCGGTCTGCGGCAACGGATGGATCGAGCTGCTGGGCTCCGGCATGGTGCACCCCCAGGTCCTGGAGAACTGCGGCTACGACAGCGAGCGGTACACCGGGTTCGCGTTCGGGCTGGGCATCGAGCGCGTCGCGCTCCTGCGCTACGGGATCGCGGACATCCGGCTGCTGGTGGATCCGGACGTCCGGTTCCTCGCGGGCTTCGAAGGGGTCGCGTGAAGGTTCCGATCGACTGGCTGCGGGACTTCGCGCCGACCGACCTCGAGGCCGACGAACTCGCGGAGCTGTTGACCCATCGGGGCGTCAAGGTCGAGGCCGTGTTGCGGCCCTGGGACGGCCTCGACGGCGTGATCGTCGTACGCGTCCTCGAGGTCCGCGACCATCCGAACTCCGAGAAGCTCTGCGTCGCCCGGATCGCACACGGCACCGGCGAGAGCGAGGTGGTCGTCGGGGTTCGGAACATGACGCCCGGCGATCTGGTGCCCTGGGCGCCGCCGGGATCTCGCGTGCCGGTGCTGGAGGAGGCGCTCGGGGTCCGCGCGCTCCGCGGCGTGGAGTCCAACGGCATGCTCTGCTCCCCCCGCGAGCTCGCGATCGGCCAGGACCACCGCGGGATCCTGCTCCTGAACGACGAGGGGTTCGAGATCGGCGCCGACCTGAAGCGAGCGCTCCGGCTGGACGTCCCCGTCCTCGACATCGAGGTCGAGCCGAACCGGCCGGACTTCCTGAGCGTCTACGGCGTCGCACGCGAGGCCGCGGCGGCGACCGGCGTGCCACTGGCCCCACCCGACCTGGCCGTGCCGGAGACGGCCGAGGCCGCGGCGGAGATCGCGACGATCCGGTTGGATGCCCCGGATGGGTGTCCGCGGTACCTGGCGCGCATCCTCCGCGGGGTGGGCCGCCGGTCCTCGCCCCTGCGGGCGCAGGCGCGGCTGACGGCCGGCGGCATGCGGCCGATCGACGCGATCGTGGACGCCACGAACTACGCGATGCTCGAGCTCGGCCAGCCGCTGCACGCGTTCGACCTCGACCGCCTCGCCGGGCCGGGGATCGTCGTGCGCCGGGCGAGCGAGGGCGAGCGGCTCACGACCCTGGACGGCGTCGAGCGGATCCTCGATGCGCGGGACCTGCTGATCTGCGACCTCGAACGGTCGGTCGCGATCGCCGGCGTGATGGGCGGCGGCACCTCGGAGGTCTCCGGAACGACCACGGACGTGCTGCTCGAGAGCGCCTACTTCACCCGGGGGGGCGTCCTGCTCACCGCGCGCCGCCTGGACCTGCACACCGAAGCATCGCACCGCTTCGAACGCGGCACCGATCCGGAGGGATTGGAGGCCGGCGCCGCACGCGGCGCCGCGCTGATCACGGCCTGGGCCGGCGGCCAGGTGCTGCGGGGTGTGGCCGGAGCCGGCGAGGCGCCGGTCCGGCGCTGGATCTCGATGCGTCCCGCCCGAGCGTCCGCGCTGCTCGGCTACCCGGTGTCGACCGAGGACACGGAGACGGTCTTCCGCGTCCTCGGTATGCGTACGCGTCCCGACGACGAGGCGATCGCCGTGGAGGTGCCCGGCTACCGCACCGACGTCGACCGCGAGGTCGATTTGATCGAAGAGGTCGTGCGGATCCAGGGGTACGACAAGGTGGGCTCGCGGCTGCCCCGCTCGCCGAACCCGGGCGGCCTGCCGGATCGGTACGTGCTGGCGCGCCGCGCCAAGGCGGCGTTGCGGGGCGCCGGGTTACGCGAGATCCGGCCGGTGCCCTTCAGCTCTGCCGAGGACCTGGAGCTGTTCGGGGACCGGGATGCCGTGGTCGTCGCGAACCCCTTGCGTGCCGACGAGGGATACCTGCGGACCCGCTTGACCCCCGGGTTGCTGCACGCGGTCGCCACGAACCAGGCCCGCGGCGTCGAGCGGATCGCGGTCTTCGAGGTTGGCACGACCTTCCGTCTGGGCGACCCGTTCGAGGAGCGGCCGAAGGCCGGCTTCGTGCTCGCGGGCCCGGCCGGCGACGGATGGGCGGGGGAACGGCGATCGGTCGACGTCCTGGACGCGCGCGGCGCGCTCGAGGCGTTCCTCGCGGAGCTCGGGATCGCCGAGTGGTCCCTGGGCGAACCGCTCGGTCCGCCCTTCCATCCCGGCCGTTCGGCGGGCGTGATGATCGCTGGCGCTCCCGGCGGGGTGCTGGGCGAGATCCATCCGCGGACCGCGGAGGCTCTGGAGATCGCCGGGCGCGTCGCGGTCGGGGTGGTCGGACTCGGTGCGCTGGCCCGGGGTCTGGGCCGGGGTCGACCGGTCGTCGGGACCGTCCCGCGCTTCCCCCCGGTGCGGCGGGACCTCGCCTTCCTCGTGCCGGAGGACGTACCGGCCGGCTCGGTCGCGGCCGCGCTCTGGGCGGCGGGCGGAGCGCTGCTCTCCGCGAGCACGCTGTTCGACGTGTTCCGTGGCGATCCGCTGCCGCCGGGGAAGAAGAGCCTCGCCTACGCGCTCGAGTTCCGCGCACCGGACCGCACCCTGACGGACGAGGAGGCGCAGGGTGCGGTCGATGGGATCGTCGAGCGGCTCCGGGCCGAGCTCGGTGCCGAGCTCCGCGCCGGGTGAGCGTTCGACCGGGCCCGGGCGCGCCACTACACTCCCGCGCACGGTGGTCCGCCACTACCTGTCCGTCGACGATCTGAGCTCCTCGGAGCTCCTGCACGTGCTGGACCTCGCGGCTAAGCTCAAGGCGGACCGGACGACGTTCGCCGACGCGCTGGCCGGCAAGGCGATCGCGACGGTCTTCGAGAAGCCCTCCACCCGGACACGCGTCTCCTTCGAGGTCGCGATCGAACGGCTCGGCGCCCACCCGGTGGTGCTGTCCTCGAACGAGCTCCAACTCGGGCGGGGGGAGACGATCGAGGACACCGGCCGCGTGCTCTCGCGCTACGTCGATGCGATCGTGCTGCGTACGTTCGAGCAGGAGCGGCTCGAGGTCCTCGCGGCGGCGTCCGGCGTGCCGGTCGTGAACTCCCTGTCGGACTTCGAGCACCCGTGTCAGGCGCTCGCGGACCTGCTGACGATCCGGGAACGCCACGGAGGGCTCGAGGGAACCGTGCTCACGTACCTCGGCGACGGGAACAACGTCGCCCACTCGCTGCTGTTGGCCGGCGCGAAGACCGGGATGATCGTCCGGGTCGCGACCCCGGCCGGTTTCGCGCCGATCCCGCAGGTCGTGCACCGGGCGGCCGAGATCGCCGCCGAGACCGGCGGATCGGTCGAGGCGGGCGCCGACCCCGAGGCCGCCGCGACCGGCGCCGACGTCCTGTACACCGACGTGTGGGCCAGCATGGGCCAGGAGGACGAGGCCGATGAGCGCGCCCTGGTCTTCCGCCCGTTCCAGCTGAACGCCGCGATCGTCGCGCTGGCCTCGCCCTCGGTCGCGGTGCTGCACTGCCTGCCGGCCCACCGTGGGGCGGAGATCACCGACGAGGTGATCGACGGGCCGGCCTCGGCGGTGTGGGACCAGGCGGAGAACCGCGTGCACACGCAGGAGGCGCTGCTCCTGTTCCTGTTCGGCCTCGGCTGACGTGGGCCGGCGGCTGCCCCGCGGGTTCTACCGGCGGCCCTCGCTGCAGCTCGCTCCCGCGCTCCTCGGCCACGAGTTGGTTCGGGCCTCGGACGATGGCTCGATCGTGCGTGCACGGATCGTCGAGACCGAGGCGTACGAGCCCGATGATCCGGCGAGCCACGCCTTCCGGGGACCGACGCCCCGGAACGGCGTGATGTTCGGCCCGGCCGGCCACCTGTACGTGTACGTTGCCTACGGCGTGCACCCGTGCATGAACGTGGTGGCCGACGCCGAGGGGATCGCGAGCGCGGTGCTGCTGCGCGCCGCCGAACCGATCGCGGGACTCGAGGCGATGGCCGCGCGTCGGGGATCCCCGCCCGACCGAGACCTCTGCCGGGGACCCGGCCGGTGGTCGCGTGCTTTCGACGTCGATCGCGTCCTGGACGGCGCCGATCTGGTGTCCGGCGACCGGGTGTGGATCGAGCGAGGGAGCCCGCCGGAACGGGGGGCGATCGTCGCCGGACCAAGGATCGGGCTCGCCGTCGCGACCGAACGCCCGTGGCGGTTCTGCCTTGCCGGCAGCCGGTCGCTGTCGCGGCCGGCGGGAGGGGTCAGCCGGCCGCCGGCTTCGGCAGCTTCGCGACGGTCACGGTGATCGTGCTCGTCTGGAACTCCGGCAGACCACCGCCGGGCGACTGGTAGATCACGGTGCCGGCGGGTTGGGTCGAGGCCGCGAGCGCGACGCGCACGTAGAAGCCGGCCCCCTCCAGCATCGAGGTTGCGTCGCCTTGGGGGAAGCCGACCACGGACGGCACCAGCACCCGCTGCAGCGATGTCGGGGTGGTGCAGACCGCGGTCGGGGCCGTGCCGGCGATGAAGTGCAGCACCTCGACGTTCTGCGGCAGGGTGAACGCGTTCGGCAGGCAATAGGGATCCTGCGTGACGTCGACCGCGACCGACGTGTAGCGCACGTCCGGGGTGGGGAACGACTCGGCCGTGAGTCCCGCGGTGGCCTTCAGCATCAGGAGCCGCCAGATCTGGGCCGGCCACACGCCGCCGAAGACGGTCAGCCGTGTCCTGGGGGGCTCCATCGGGATCTGGCCCTGGTGGAAGCCGACCCACACGGCCGCGGTGAGCTGCGGCACCGAGCCGATGAACCAGGCGTTGTCGTGATGGTCGTCCGTACCGGTCTTCCCGATCTGGGGCCGGCCGATGTTCGCGGCGGTCCCGGTCCCGTACAGCACGACATCCTGCAGGATGTCGTCGGCCGCGGCCGCGATCTGGGGATCCACCACCTGCTTCGGATGCGGATCCGCCTGCCAGATCACGTTGCCGTCGGCGTCGCTGATCGTGACCGCCGGCACCGGATCGACGTGTCGGCCGCCGGTGGCGAGCGTCCCGTAGGCGCTCGCCATCTCCAGCGTGTTGGCCTCGTTCGAGCCCAGCACGGCCGACAGGTACGGCTTCAGTGGGGTCGTGGGCTCCGAGACGTCGGGGCAGCAGCGCATCCCCATCCGCGTCGCGGTCTCGACAACAGCCTCGGGCGTGAGGCGTTCGATCAGTTGGGCGTAGACGGTGTTGACCGAGTCGATCGTCGCCGAGCGCAGGCTCATCTGGCCGTACCCGTTGCCCTCGGCGTTCGTGACGTGCCAGATCCCACCGCCCGGCATCGGGATATCGATCGACGCCGGCGCCGCGAAGATCGTGTCCGGCGAGATGCCGTGCTCCAGCGCGGCCACGAGCGCGAACGCCTTGAACGCCGAGCCGGTCTGCCGGCCGGAGCCGCCCATGCCGGTGGCCAGGTTCACGCGGCCCGCGCCGTCGTTCCCCCAGTAGTCGGCGTCCTTGCCGCCGACCATCGCCCGCACGTATCCGGTGCGCGGATCCAGCACGGTCACCGCGGCGTCCGGGTCGCTCGGATAGGCGAGCACGCTCGAGACCGCCTGCTGCGCGGCCGCCTGGAGCGCGGGCTCGATCGTCGTGGTGATGCGCAGGCCTCCCGTGAACAGCAGGCGGTAGCGATCGTCGTACGTCGCGCCGAAGGCCGGGTTCGACAGGAACCACTGCTTGAAGTAGTCGACGAAGTACGGGTAGGGATAGCGCTGGTCGGTGGTCGCGGGCCGAAGCACGATCCGCTGGCGCAGCGCCGCGCGCTCACGCGCGCGGGTGATCATGCCCTGCTGCACCATCAGGCGGAGGATCACGTCGCGCCGGCCCAGCGCCGATCGCGGCCGGATGTACGGGTCGAAGTGGTTCGGCGCGGTGATCAGCCCGGCCAGCATCGCCGAGCGCGCGAGCGTGAGATCGGCGGCGTCGACGCCGAAGTACGTCCGCGCCGCGGCCTGGATCCCGTAGGCGCCCTCGCCGAAGTACACGGTGTTGAGGTACGCCGTGAGGATCTGCTGCTTCGACAGCTGGTTCTCCATCTGCCAGGCGAGCGCGGCTTCGTCGAGCTTGCGCTGGAAGCTCTGCTCGTCGCCCGTGTAGAGGTTCTTCACGAGCTGCTGCGTGATCGTCGAGCCGCCCTCCACGATGTGGCCCGAGCGCACGTCGTCGATCGCGGCGCGGATGATGGCCTCGGGGTCCACCCCGTGGTGCTCGAAGAACCGGCGGTCCTCGATCGCGACGACGGCGTTGCGGACGTCGTTCGTCATCTGGCTGCGGCTGAGCACGACGCGGTTCTCCCGAGCGTGGAGCGTGGTGATCAGCGAGCCGTCGGCCGCGAAGAGGAAGGAGGTCTGCGCAAGCTCCCGCGGCTGCAGTTGGTCCAGACGCGGCACGCTACAGCTCGCCGCAGCGACGAGCACGATGAACAGGGCGATCGGCCCCCGGCCCTTTCGCATCCGGCCGCAAGCGTACCCCCGGCACCCCGGGCGGCCCGGTAGGCGCTGGTAGCATCCGGGCGCCATGACCAGCGACGACCTCGCGGGGCTCGCGAGCGGCGCGGCCGAGATCGTCCCGGAGGGCGGCCTCGAGGAGAAGCTCGCGCTGGGCCGCCCGCTCCGCGTGAAGTTCGGCGTCGATCC
>Ga0187785_10000242_pt1 | contig 21414 bp, 19 predicted proteins | sample 0815_BV2_4_20_MG_FD_132466 | JGI IMG/M metagenome (GOLD analysis project Ga0187785, IMG submission 132466) | Tropical peat soil microbial communities from peatlands in Department of Meta, Colombia - 0815_BV2_4_20_MG | ecosystem: Environmental > Terrestrial > Soil > Wetlands > Peat | place...
CACCGCTGACATGCTTGATGAGGGTGCTGGCGATCTCGATAGCAGGACCTTCCATGAGCGTATGGAAAATCACGCCATCGAACTCGGCTTCCAGGTAGGCCGCGACTATTTCCACGGCTCGTTGCGCGCGCTGAGTGAGCACCGCGACGAAGCGTTCGACCTTCTGCGTCTGGCGCTCTCGAGTCCACGTTTTGACGCCGATTCGATCGAACGCGTGCGGGGGCAGCTGCTGGCCACGTTACAGCGTGACACGACCAATCCCAACGATCTCGCCAGCCGTCGCTGGTGGCAGACCGCGTTTCCCGACCACCCATATGGCCGCGAAACCAAGGGCACGCTCGAGACGGTGCCGCGCATCACAGCCGATGATCTGCGAAACTATGTGCATCGGGTGTTTGCGCGCAACGAGCTGAAAGTTTCAATTGTAGGTGACATCGACGCCAAAACTGCCGGTGCGCTCATCGACCGTGCATTCGGCGGCCTGCCGGCGAAAAACGATCTCAAGCCAGTGGCAAACGCGACGCCGAGCGGGCTCGGTCGGCGCATCGTAATCAATGTGGACGTGCCGCAAGCCGTTGTCACCTTCGGCGGGCAGGGGATAGCGCGAAATGACCCGGATTTCATGGCTGCCTATATCGTCAACCATATTCTGGGCGGGGGCAGCTTCTCTTCGCGCCTCTACAAGGAAGTGCGCGAAAAACGCGGATTGGCCTACGGTGTGTCCGACAGCCTTGTCTGGTTCCGGAGCGCCGCGGTCGTACTCGGAGGAACCGCGACTCGTGCTGACCGTACGTCCGACGCCCTCGCCGTGATCGAGCACGAGATCAAGCGTATGGCGAACGAGGGCCCAACGGCGGATGAGCTCGCCGCTGCGAAATCGTTCCTCAAAGGCTCATATGCCCTTACGCTCGACGCGTCGGGTAAGATCGCAGTGCAGCTGACCCAGATTCAGATCGACAACCTTGGCATCGACTACATTCAGCGCCGCAATGCCCTGATCGACGCCGTAACCATCGAGGATGCCAAGCGGGTGGCGCGTCGTCTCTACGGTGGCGGCATGCTGGTCACCGTCGCCGGCCGGCCGAAGGGGCTGACGTCGAGCGAAACCACAGAATAGCGGCAGTATTATTTTCGCCGTTGCGCCTTCTGCGCGATTCTAGGCAAATACCGGCATGGGCATCGTCCAGTCGATCGACAATGCGCGCGAAGAACACATCGGGCCGCACGGCGTCAGTGCGGCTATATTGAAATCGGCGCTGGCGCGGGCCGAAAAAGCCCTGGATTGGCTGCGTGCTCGCCATGCTGACCACAGCCTGCCGTTGCTGCGTCTGCCGGAGACTCGCAGCGATCTGGAATCGATCCGGGATACAGCGCGCCGGCTTGCGGACGGGGCGACCGATATTGTTGTTCTCGGCACGGGGGGCTCCAGCCTTGGCGGGCAGACTCTGGCGCAGCTCGCGGGTTTTGCCGTGCCGGGCGTTGGCGCATTGCGCGTGCCACCCCAGCTGCATTTCATCGACAACCTCGACCCAGAAAGCTTTGGAACTTTGCTTGCCAGGCTGCCGCATGCGACCACACGTTTTGTTGCGATCTCCAAGTCCGGTGGAACAGCAGAAACGTTGATGCAGACCATTGCCGCCTTGTCGGCGGTAAAAGCCCAAGGACTGCAAACGCGCATTCCCGACATTTTTCTGGGGATCAGCGAGCCATCTAAAGCCGGCAAAGCGAATGGCTTGCGCGATCTATTGGCCAAATATCGCGTGCCCGTGCTCGATCACGATACCGGTGTCGGCGGCCGCTACTCGGCGCTCACCAATGTTGGCTTGCTCCCTGCAGCCATGTTGGGCCTCGACATTGCGGCGATACGCGAAGGCGCCGGTTTGGTGTGGGCGCCAGTGCTCGCAAAGAAGGCGGTGACGCAGGTGCCGGCCGCCGTCGGCGCCGCGCTATCGATCGCGCTCTCGGAGAGCAAGGGTAAATCGGTCAGCGTGCTAATGGCATACTGCGACCGCCTTCAGCGGCTCACGCATTGGTATGTACAGCTCTGGGCCGAAAGCCTCGGCAAAGATGGAAAGGGCACCACACCGCTGGCGGCGCTCGGGCCGGTCGATCAACACAGCCAGCTTCAGTTGTTCATCGGAGGTCCGCGCGACAAGCTGTTCACTGTCGTGACAGTCGATACTACCGATCTCGGGCCGCGTATCGATGGTGAACTGGCCAGGATCGCGGGCGAGGCGGGGTTTGGCGGCAAGACCATCGGCGATCTGGTCGCGGCGGAAGGCCGCGCTACAGCCGAGACACTGGCGAAGAATGGCTGTCCCGTCCGGACGACCCATGTCCGCAAGCTCGATGAAGAAAGCCTTGGCGAGCTCATGATGCACTTTATGCTTGAGACAATCATCGCGGCGCATCTCCTTGGAATTGATGCTTTCGACCAACCGGCGGTGGAGCAAGGTAAGATGCTTGCAAAGAAATATCTGACGTCTTGATACGCATTGCCGGATCATGATCCGCATCACCGACACCATTTCCATCGATGAATCCGAGCTTTCGGAATTCTTCGTGCGCGCCTCCGGACCGGGCGGTCAGAACGTCAACAAGGTATCGTCGGCCGTGCAGCTTCGTTTCGACGTGCGCGGGTCGCCGTCGTTGCCGAACGACGTTGCCCTGCGGTTGATGCGGCTTGCGGGCAAGCGGCTGACTAAGGATGGCGTGATCGTGATCATCGCGCAGCAACACCGCACCCAGGAACGCAACCGTGAAGACGCACGTGACCGTTTGTTTGGGCTGATCCGCCAGGCCGCGGTGAAGCCAACGCCGCGCCGGCCCACGAAGGTCCCGAAGGCGCAGCGCCGGGAAAGGCTGGAGGGGAAAAAGCACCGCGCCACCATCAAGCGGTTGCGCAGCGGCAAGGGCTGGGACTAGCAATCCCATGCTCGTTCCCGGGGACAGCAAGCAAGAATAGCGGGCAAAGCGCGTAGCCCCTGCCTCGCAGGTGGCACGCTGCGCCGGTAAAGTCGGGGGTCACGCGAATCAGATGCCCGTCATGCGCGTCCGCCAGTTATCCGAGGCCGTCGTAAACCGCATCGCTGCCGGCGAGGTCGTTGAGCGGCCGGCGAGTGTTGTGAAGGAACTAGTCGAGAATGCGCTCGACGCCGGCGCTCATCGCATCGACGTCCTCACCGACGGCGGAGGCCGCCGACTGATCCGAGTCACCGACGACGGCGTGGGTATGACCCGGGCCGATCTCGAACTCGCGATTGAGCGCCACGCGACATCGAAGCTTGACGGCGATGACCTGATGTCGATCCGTACGCTGGGGTTTCGTGGCGAGGCGCTGCCCTCCATCGGTGCAGCAGCGCGGCTGATCATTACCACGCGTCACGCCAGCGAGCCGCATGCCTGGAGCATTAGTGTCGACGCGGGCGAAAGGTCGCCCGTGAAGCCGGCTGCGCTCGGGGAGGGAACGACTGTTGAGGTGCGTGACCTGTTCTACGCGACGCCCGCGCGTTTGAAGTTTCTGAAAACCGATCGCAGCGAAGCGGAAGCCGTGCGCGAGGTCGTGCGGCGGTTGGCTATGAGCCGGCCCGAGGTTTCCTTCACGCTCGCCGGCGAGGAGCGCGCGCCGGTGACCTGGGCTGCTGCTGAAAGTGACCAGATCACGCGACTTGGCGACGTACTTGGCGTCGACTTCCGTAGCAATGCCATAGCGATCGATGCTGAACGCGAAGGCGTCCGCGTGACCGGATTTGCCGGGCTGCCAACCTTGTCCCGCGCCAATTCGCTTGGGCAATATCTCTTCGTCAATGGTCGGCCTGTACGCGATAAGCTTTTATACGGTGCGGTGCGGGCGGCCTATGCTGACTATCTGCCGCGCGACCGGCATCCGTTGCTCGCCTTATTTGTCTCGCTTGATGCACGGGAAGTGGATGTCAACGTGCACCCGGCCAAGACTGAAGTACGCTTCCGTGACAGCGCGCTGGTGCGTGGACTGATCGTACACGCTCTCAAAGATGCGTTGGCGCGTGAAGGCAAGCGTGCCGCGACAACCGGCGGCAGCGCGACCATCGCGACATTCCGTCCAGCCGAAGCCCCGCGTCGCGGTGCCTACGATTGGCGGCGATCTCCGGCGCGCCCGGGAGGCTTTACGCCGTTGCGCAGCGCGACGGCGGCTGGCTTTGCGGAAGTCGCACAAGTTACCTTTGACGTCGGCGAACCGGCCGCGGATGCGGCTGTGGCAGGATTCGAGCCCTCAATCGATCAAATCGACCGGCCACTGGGCGCAGCACGCGCGCAAGTGCACGAGACCTATATCGTGGCGCAGACACGCGACGGGCTCGTGATCGTCGATCAGCATGCCGCACACGAGCGCATCGTCTACGAGCGTATGAAAGCGGCGATCGAGAAATCCGGTATCGCGCGGCAGATTTTGCTCATCCCCGAGATTGTGGAGCTCGATGAGGCAGACGCTGCGCGTCTCGTGTCGCGCGTGGACGAACTCGCGCGGTTTGGCCTTGTCATCGAGACTTTCGGTCCGGGGGCGGTGGCGGTGCGCGAAACCCCGTCATTGCTGGGCGAAGTCGACGTGAGGGGATTGGTCGGCGATCTTGCCGAGCACATAGCGGAATGGGACGATTCGTTGCCGCTGGAGCGGCTTCTTTTGCACGTGGCAGCGACGATGGCCTGCTACGGCTCGGTTCGCGCGGGGCGCAGGCTCAAGCCCGATGAAATGAACGCGCTCCTGCGCGAGATGGAAGCGGTGCCCAATTCCGGTCAATGCAATCACGGCCGCCCGACTTATGTGGAATTGAAACTAACCGACATCGAGCGGCTGTTTGGGCGGCGATGAATTAGCTCAGCCCTATAAAGACGAACTCAGTGTCGTCATAGCGGCGGCGTTCCAATTCGGCAAATCCTTCCGGCGCTTTGAAGCCAGCGTCCGCTGCTTCCTCCACCACAATCAGTGCTCCGGGTTTAAGCCATCCTCCGACGCGTGCGGAAAGGAGCGCCTTTTCCGCCAAGCTCTTGCCGTAAGGCGGGTCGAGGAACACCAGTGAAAACGGCTCAAGCGGATGTGCGGAGCCAAGCTTGCTTGCATCGCGCCGGAAAACTCGCGTGACGCCTCCGAGGCCGAGCGCCTCAACGTTGTCGCGCAGCAATGCACGCGCCTCCACACCCTCGTCCACAAACAGCGTGTAAGCGGCGCCGCGGGATATGGCTTCGATGCCGAGTGCGCCGGTGCCGGCAAACAGGTCGAGCACGCGTGCGCCCGTGACCGGATCGGCATAGGAATGCGCGAGGATATTGAACAGCGCCTCGCGCAGGCGGTCAGTGGTGGGGCGCACGGCGTCCGATTTTGGGCCCGCAAGCGGACGCGAGCGAAGTTTGCCACCGACGATCCGCATCAGCCCGGCCTCGGACGTTTTGGCCGAGGGCCGCTCGACCGGTCGCGACGATGGAGCTTTTTATTACCCCGTATGCGGTGAGACTCGCGCGGTTCGCGTACTGGCGTTTCTCTATGACTGCGAGATGGCTTGCGAGCTTCTTCACCGACTAAGGGCGCGTCGAAATCGGCTCCGGCGTCAGCAGCAATCCGTTCGCCGAGGATGGCCCGCAAATTTGCCGTCTCAACTTCCTTCACCGCGCCGTCGTCAAGATCACCCAGCTCAAATGGACCAAATGTGACGCGGATCAGCCGGTTTACCCTCAGCCCCAATGCTTCAAGAACTTTTCGTATCTCGCGATTTTTGCCCTCCCGGATGCCGAACGTGAACCAGACATTGGCGCCCTGTTCCCGATCGAGTGTTGCCTCGATCGGTCCATAATGGATTCCGTCGAGGGTGATGCCGTCACGCAGACGGTCGAGCGCGTCCTGTTGCACCCGGCCGAGCGCGCGTACCCGGTATCGGCGCAACCAGCCGGTTGCCGGCAACTCCAAAACCCGGGCAAGCCCCCCATCGTTGGTGAGGAGCAACAGCCCTTCGGTATTGATGTCGAGCCTGCCGACGCTGATCAGCCGCGGCAGACTCTTTGGCAGCGCACGGAAAATTGTGTCGCGTCCCTCAGGGTCGGAGTGGGTCGTCATGAGCCCGCGTGGCTTGTGGTAGAGAAAAAGACGGGTGCGTTCACGCGCCCGCAGCGGCGTGCCGTCGACCTCGATGCGATCTGATCGCAACACGTTAAGCGCGGGTGAAGAAATGACCGTCCCGTTGACTGACACGCGCCCGGCGGCAATCCAAGTTTCGGCCTCACGGCGGGAGGCAAGCCCGGCGCGTGCAATCACCTTGGCGATGCGTTCGCCACTGGGTTGGGGAGGGCTCTTGTCGGACATGCGCGAACCCGCAATAAGATTGCGGCCTGATAGCAGAGAACAATGTAAGTGACGAGCGTGCCATCATTCATGCAGATCGCCCTCGAAGAGGCCCGCGCCGCTGGAGCGCGAGGCGAAGTGCCGGTGGGCTGTGTGATCGTGCGGGAAGGCGGTTTGGTCGCTCGCGCTGGCAATCGCACCATCGCCGACCACGATCCGACTGCACACGCGGAGCTGGTGGCCATTCGCGCAGCGGCGGCAGCACTTGGCGGCGAACGGCTCACCGAATGCGATCTTTATGTGACGCTGGAGCCTTGCGCCATGTGTACCGCGGCGGTGTCTTTTGCGCGCATTCGAAGGCTTTATTTTGGGGCTGCCGATCCCAAGGGCGGTGCTGTGGAAAATGGCGTACGCTTTTTTGCGGCGCCCACGTGCCACCATCGGCCTGAAGTTTACAGTGGACTCAGTGAAAGCGAGTGTGCGGCATTGCTGAAAGAGTTCTTCCAGGTGCGGCGCTAACCTTTCAGCTGATTGCAGACTACGCCGTCCGGTCCACCAGCTTGCCCATCCCGGGCGGAGGCGGGGCCTGCCTCACGACAGGTGCAATCGCATCCTCGCGGTCGTTGGCCCGCTGCTGCGGCGTCGACTTCGGTGATGTTCCGGTCTTTGGCATGTGACCTGAATGCCAATATCGCTGATGGCCCTGAACGTCACTTCCAATTCCGGCGGCAGCGTAGGACCGCAAGTCTCAATTTAATTCGCCCGCAATGGACAAAATCCGACTTTGTCGGAAAAGGATTCGTTGACCTTATCAAAGCGTGTCAGGCTTGACGCGCGAACTCCCAGGCCTTGTCGGCCAACGGCCGGATCATTTCGGCTTTGGCAGGAGCGAATTCTGACGTTGCGGTGCCATCGCGAACGCGACCGACGATCCCTTGCAAAATGGCGGCGATGCGAAAAAAATTATAGGCGAGATAAACCGGCAGTGCCGGGCGCGGATCGAGGCCAGTGCGCGCAACGTAGGCGTCGATGTAATCGCCCATCGATGGAATGCCCAGCGCACGCAAATCGTGCCCGACCAGCGAAGCGGTGCCGGCCGCACTGTCGGAATGCGGCATGTGCCAGGCCATCAGGTGGTAGCTGAAATCGGCGAGTGGATCGCCGAGCGTGGATAATTCCCAGTCGAGTACAGCGATAACCTCCGGCCGATCGTGTGCAATGATGAGATTGTCCAGCCTATAGTCGCCATGCACCAGCCGTGCCGGTGCGCCTGCCGGAATGTGCTGCGGCAACCAGTCGATTAGGCGTTCCATGGCCTCGATCTTGTCGGTTTCGGATGCCCGATACTGCTTCGACCAACGCTCGACCTGGCGCGCGACATAGTTCTCGCCCCTGCCGAAATCGCCTAGGCCAATCTGCGCGGGATCGAAATTATGTAGCTGTGCGATTGTCTCATTCATGGACTCATAGACCGCTATGCGTTCACCCGCCGTGGATTGCGGCATTTGCGGTTCCCAAAACACACGGCCGTCCATGAAGTCCATGACATAAAAGGGCGTACCGGCGATGGAGTCGTCGGCGCAATAGGCAAGCGCTTCGGCGACGGGAAAGTCTTGGCCGTGCAACGCGCTAATCACGCGGTATTCGCGATCGATCGCGTGTGCCGACGGCAGCAGCTTGCCCGGAGGCTTGCGCCGCAGCACATAGCGCCGCGCCGGTGTTTCCAGCAGATAGGTCGGGTTTGACTGTCCGCCTTTGAACTGTTTGACGACGAGAGGTCCGGTAAAGCCCGCGACAGCAGCGGTAAGATACCGTTCAAGCCGGGCAGCGTCGAGGCGTAGCGTCGGCGCCGCATCCTTGGTGCCTGAAAACACTTGCTGGCGATCGATCGATGTCATCGCCGCAACACGCTCACTTGCGTGTCTCAAATGAGATGGGTGCGTCGGCGTAAATCTTGTATTGCTGCGATTTTGGTCTTGTCTTGTCGTCTTCGTTGACATATTGGATCGAACTTTTGCCGGCGAGTTCGCGCGGCAAGATCAGCACGCGAATGAAGCGACTGGGCCTGTCGGAGGCTGCTTGTGCAAACACGGCATCTGGCCCAGACTCATACCACGCGCCACCTGGGCCGAACGAAGTGGAACGGTCGTGGGTATCGATGCGAATACCGCCTTCGATCAGGCAGCGGATGCCGGGGCCTTGGTGACGGTGCAGAAAGGCGCATCCGCCAGGCGGAAAAGCGACGCTATCGCCGCGCATCAGGAGCTCGCCTTTCGGCAGCGTCTCAAGAAAGGCGGTCAGCTTCTCGTGCGTAATCATGCCGGGAGCGTTGGCGGTGGTGCTGCCGCGATCGCCGCGTGCAAGTTCCCATCGCCAGCATGCGACTCCGGTCGCGCCCGGCCTGACTGTAATTGCCGTCTCGCCGTGCCAGGCCTTGCCCTCACTCAACGTTTCCTCGCCGATAGTGGCGGAGCCGTGCACGACAAAGATAAAACGTGGCAGCGGCGGTAAATTGAACGCTGCATTTTCGGCACTTGAAAGCACGTCCTCGTAAAACCGCAACACCGGATGCATTCATAACTCCTGGAGCCATAATGCGAGACTACTTCTCCCGCTCTATCGCACGCCAGCCGATATCTCGGCGGCAAAAACCGTCGGGCCAGCGGATGCGGTCCACCGCCGCATAGGCGCGGTTTTGCGCCTCGCGTACGGTCTTTCCCCGTGCGCTGACATTGATGACGCGCCCGCCATTGGCGAGAATCTTTGCGCCGTCGGCCCTAGTGCCCGCATGGAAAATCTGCACACCTTCGATCTGCGCCGCTGCGTCAAGACCATCAATAACAGAACCCTTATTGTAATTTCCGGGATAACCTTTCGCCGCCATCACTACTGTTAGCGCTGCGTCAGGGTACCATCGCAAATCAAAATTCTTGAGTTGTCCGTCGCGCGCCGCCAGCAGCGCGGGCAGCAGGTCCGACATCATGCGCAGCATCAATACCTGACACTCCGGATCGCCGAAGCGAACGTTGTATTCGATCAGCTGTGGGCCTTCCTTGGTGATCATCAATCCGGCAAAAAGCACGCCCTTGTAAGGTGCGCCGGCGCGTTTGAGCGCATGCACAGTGGGATGAATGATCTCGTTCATCACGCGTTGGTTCATCTCCTCGGTCATGATCGGCGCCGGAGAATAAGCGCCCATTCCGCCGGTATTCGGCCCCTTGTCGCCATCCCCGACGCGCTTATGGTCCTGCGCGGATGCGAGTGCGATCGCTGTCTCGCCGTCGCAAAGCGCGAAAAAAGAAGCCTCTTCGCCAACCAGACAATCCTCGATCACAATTTCCCAGGCTGGCGTGCCAAGCCCGCTGCCAAACATCATGTCGACGGCTGTTTCGGCTTCTTGGACTGATTCAGCAACCACGACGCCTTTGCCGGCCGCAAGTCCGTCCGCTTTCACGACGATAGGCGCGCCTTTCTTGCGCACATAGTCTTTCGCCGCTGCCGCCCCTTTGAAGCGTTGGTAAGCGGCCGTCGGGATATTGTTGGCCTTGCACAGATCCTTTGTGAAACCCTTCGAGCCTTCCAGTCGCGCCGCCCATTTGGTTGGACCGAACGCTTTGATGCCGGCGGCTTCCAGATCATCGACTATGCCGGCGCAAAGCGGCACTTCGGGCCCCACGACTACAAGATCAATTTTCTTTTCCTTGGCAAATGCGATCACGGCCTTGTGGTCGCTGAGATCGAGCGCCGCACATTCGGCTTCCCGGGCAATGCCGGCATTGCCCGGCGCGCAATAGAGCTTATCGGTAAGCGGACTGGCCGCGATCTTCCAGGCCAGCGCGTGTTCGCGTCCGCCGGAACCGAGGATGAGAATGTTCATGGGGCGCGCGGGCGGCCTTTAGGGAGTGGTCGCCGTTTGGTGTAGCATGGCGTCTTGTCCTCGCAAGAGATTCGATCCTTATGGAAGAGCCCGCCCTCAATAACGCTGTGGAATGGACCGTCTCCGAGCTTTCGGCGGCGCTCAAGCGGACGGTTGAGGACGCCTATGGTTATGTCCGCGTGCGCGGGGAGATCTCTGGCTTTAAGGGGGCGCATTCATCTGGCCATGTCTATTTCGCCCTTAAGGACGAAAGCGCGCGTCTGGAAGCGGTGATCTGGAAGGGCACCTATGGCCGGATGCGCGTTAAGCCCGAGGAAGGGCTCGAAGTGCTCGTCACGGGCAGGTTGACGACATATCCCGGTCGATCGAACTATCAAATAGTCATCGACAGCCTTGCGCCAGCCGGCATCGGCGCGTTGATGAAGCTCCTGGAGGAGCGCAAGAAAAAGCTCGCCGCCGAAGGTCTGTTTGACGAGGCGCGTAAACAGCTCTTGCCATTCCTTCCAGGTGTGATCGGCGTGATCACCTCGCCGACCGGGGCAGTCATTCGCGACATCCTCCACCGGCTTGAGGATCGCTTCCCCCGCCGCGTACTGGTGTGGCCGGTGCGGGTGCAGGGTGAGACATCGGCGGCGGAAGTCGCCAATGCCATCCACGGCTTTAATGCGCTGCCAGAGCATGGTCCGTTGCCGCGACCCCAGTTGATCATCGTCGCGCGTGGCGGCGGTTCCCTGGAAGATCTCTGGTCGTTCAACGAGGAAATTGTGGTGCGAGCAGCGGCCGGGAGCATGATCACACTCATTTCCGCAGTTGGACATGAGACTGATATCACGCTGATCGATTTTGCTGCCGATCGCCGCGCGCCGACGCCGACCGCGGCCGCCGAAATGGCTGTGCCGGTGCGCGCCGAACTGATGTCGACTCTCGCCGATCTCGGCGCCCGCAAATTTGCTTGCTGGCAGCGAAACCTCGAGCGGAATCGCAAGGAACTCCATTTGCTCACGCGCGCGTTGCCGGCGCTCGATGAACTCCTGGCAGGCCCACGACAGCGGCTTGACGCCTGTGCCGGCCGATTGCCCCGCGCGCTTCGCGCCAATGCGCAAATCCACCACACACAATTGACGCGCACTGCGTCGCGATTGGCGCCCCGATTGCTGTCGTATCGCATTGAGCGCTGCACGGAACAGACGGCCGGATTGGGCGATCGCGCGCGGCGCGCATTCCGGATTTTCCGTGCTGGCCGCATTCAAAGGCTGCGCAGCGCCGGTCAACTGCTGGCTGCTTATTCCTATCGCGGCGTGCTCGCGCGAGGATTTGCTCTCGTCCGGGATGGAGAGGGGCGTCCCCTTCGCTCGGCCGCTGCTATCGGCGCCGGGGCGCGACTCGACATCGAGTTTGTCGATGGCCGTATGGGCGCGACCGCTGATGGCAATCTTGCAACTCAGTCGTCTGACAAGCCCAAACCGCGCGGTGGCCCCAGCGGCAGGGGGTCCAGTGGGCAGGGCAGCCTGTTCGGCTCATAAACCTTACTCAAGGGTTTCGCAGACGCGCGCGAACCATTATGTTTGATGGGATACCATATCCGGGAATGGAGGCCGCTATTGCTTAATCGCTATGATCGCTCCCCGCCGATGAATGGCGAGGCGGAGGTGAAATACCTCGACGGCGATTTCCGCGTCGTGCGGCCCGGCGCATTCGTTCGTTGCGCGGTGAGCGGTGTACCGATCCCGCTCGAGGAACTGAAATATTGGAATGTCGATTTGCAGGAGGCCTACGCGACGCCGGAAGCAGTCTTGCAGCGATATCGCGATCCTCACACGTCCAAAAAATAAATGATCAGCGCCCAAGTTTAGACGTCAAGAGCTGGCACAATTCATCGATTTCCTCGACCACCATCGTCACCCGCAGCGTATGTGCCCGGGCGGCGAGGGCCTCAAGCAACTGCTCACCTGTCATGCGTGCGTGGTCTTTTTCTGTGGTGAGAAGTGCAAGACCGCTGTGTTCGGCTTGCATGATGAGTTCGGCAGCTTCTTCAGCTGTATAGCGGTGATGATCGTCAAATGCCCGCTGCTCCGTCACGGTCATTCCTGCCTCGACAGCAGTTGTAAAAAATTTCTGTGGATCGCCGATGCCTGCAAAAGCCAAAACACTGCGTCCTTTCAGGGCGGCAAGCCCGCGGGGGTCGGGGGCGAGGTGGCCATGGAATACCTGAAGACCAAGCGCACGGGTCTGCTTAATGACGTCGTCAGCGCCGGCGCCGTCTCCGACCACCAGTAGTGCATCGGTCTGTGCAAACTGTGCGGCCAATGGCGCGCGCAAGGGTCCGGCAGGAAAGATGCGGCTGTTTCCGACACCGCGCCGCGCATCGACAACGGCCAGCGTGAAATCCTTCATCAAAGAAGAATTCTGTAAGCCATCGTCCATGATGATAAGGTCAGCGCCTTGCGCGCAAGCGAATGTCGCGCCGGCGGCCCGATCGCGTGCGACGACGGTCGGCGCAGCACGAGCGAGCAATAGCGCCTCATCGCCGACGTGAGCGGCAATATCTTTGTCGGCATTCACAAGGTTCGGTCCGGCGACGGCTCCGCCATAGCCGCGGGTAAGACAGAACGGACGTTGGCCAGCATCCCCAAACATTTGCGCTAGCATGATTACAGCCGGGGTCTTGCCAGCGCCTCCGAGGGTAAAATTACCTACACATAGTACAGGCACTTCGGCGCGAGCGCCTTTGTTGGCCATGCGTTTCGCTGCGATCGCGCCATAGCCAAACCCAAATGGGGCAAGCAGGCCTGCGGTGAAGCCGGCCCTTCGCCACCAGAAGGCCGGCTCACGCATGTCGGGTCCGTTGGTGCAACTGGAGTTGCATCAAATAAGGGTCAAGCGACGCCAGTGTGCGATCGAGGGCGCCTCCCAAATTTTCCATCACAATGCGGCCTGCCTCGCCGACACGGGCACAAGCATCGGGGTCGGCAAGCCAAGCCGCAAGGTGCGCGGTCAACCGGTTGACGCCATCGATCGGCTCGGCGCCATGTGCATTGTCGAGCGCGCTATAAACCTCCGCGAAATTCCAAACATGAGGACCATGCAAGATTGCTGTGCGCAGTTTGGCCGGCTCGATCGGGTTCTGCCCTCCATGTTTTACCAGCGAACCGCCCACAAAAACCGCGGAGGCGAGTCGATAAATCAGCCCGAGCTCGCCAACTGTGTCGGCGACATATATCTGGGTTGTGCGATCGGGCAGTTCGCCGCGCGAGCGTAACGCTGCGGTCAAGCCGGCGCGCGCGGCGATCTGAGCGACGCCGAGACCACGCTCTGGGTGGCGCGGTGCAATAAGAGTCAGCAGGTCCGGAAAATTCGTGCGCAGACGAGCATGTGCCTCGAGGACAACTTCCTCTTCGCCGGCATGCGTGGAGGTGGCTGCAATCAATCGGCGGCCGATGATTACACTTTGCATTGTTGCAAGCGCCACCGGATCCGCGGGTGGGGCCGGTACGTCAAGCTTGAGGTTGCCAGTCGTGACAACATTTGACGCACCCAGCTCGCTCAGACGTGCGGCATCGGACGAGGTACCCGCCAGGCAAAGATCGACACGCTGAAGCAAGGCGGCGATTGAATCGGGCAAGCGACGCCAACGGTCGAAAGAATTTTCAGACAGGCGGGCATTGACGAGAACCATCGGTATGCCGCGCGCCGCTGATTCAATCATCATGTTGGGCCAAAGCTCCGATTCCACGAATAATGCAAGATCAGGCCGCCAGTGATCGAGGAAACGGCGGACGAAGCGTGGAATATCGAGCGGAATGAATTGATGGATGACCTCGCGGGGAAGGCGCTGTTCGGCCAACCCGCCCGATGTGACCGTGCCAGTTGTCACTAAAATACTGATGCCGCGAGCGCGGATGCGATCAATTAATGGGAGCACGCTGGCGAGCTCACCGACGCTGGCGCCGTGCAGCCAGACAAGAGGACCCTCCGGTCGCGCGGTCCGATTTTCACCGCGGCGTTCGGACAACCGCTGCTGGTGTTCCTTGCCGCGCTTAAGACGCCGCGCCAACAGAATAGGGGTAAACGGTCCCGCCGCCGCGGACAGGAGCCGATACATCCGCAACCCGGCCGGCAATCTACCGCTCAAGGTTCGCTACTCCTGGTCCTGTCGGCGATCTCGTACGCACGTGCAGTGACCCTGTTGAGCTCGCTTTCGACCAGTTTTCTCGCCGTTTCCAATCCTGAATCGTCGGAATCCCGCGGTACACAAATCGCACTACTCGCCACAATGGCCAATCTGCCAAATGGTAAGTTGATAGCGGAGCGATCCCAATTGTCGAGTTCGATCCGTCGGCTCGATGCCATCGCAACGGCGTAGATCGGCCGCCCGGAATATTGTGCGAGCTTCACGATGCCAAGGCCGGCGACACGTGCGACTTTCGGAACGTCAGCGGTCATTGCGATATTGTAGCCTTCATTCAGGGCCTTAAGCATCTCGGTAAACGCTGCGGCCCCGCCCTTGCGCTGAAATTCCCCGTTATGCGCACCGGAGCCGCGGATAGTTCCGATATTCAGCCGCTCAGCAGCGCGCGCATTGATCTCGCCATCGCGATGACGGGAGATCAGCACCTTGGTGCGGTGACGCGGATCGTCGCGCTTGATGAAAGGCGCCATGAAATGTTGGCCGTGCCACATCGCAACGATTGCGGGCATTTCGACCGACTCATAAATGCCCGTGGGCTCAAGAGTGGTCCGGCTGGTGCGCCACACAAGTCGTAGATACGAGGCGGCCACGGCGCCGACGGCTTCCTGGAAGGCTGACGAAGTAGCGATACGCTTGAACGGCAGCATTGTCATCTAGCCTGCGGGCCGGCCCGTAGCTTCAGGATCAAGCAGGCGATGCAGGTGGACAATAAAATAGCGCATGTGAGCGTTGTCGACGGTCTGTTGCGCCCTGGCTTTCCAGGCGACATAAGCGGTCGCATAGTTCGGAAAGACGCCAACGATCTCGATTTTGGCGAGATCCTTGAACTCGCTGCTGCCGAGCTCGGTGAGTTCGCCGCCGAGGACGAGATGCAGCAATTGTTTTTTTGCGGTAGGCGATTCTGTGGACATGAGCCGGTCCCCTGGTCGATGTCGCGGCGGCAGTGCGCGTTCTGGGAGGTCAATTCTACGCGAACTCGGTTTCGCGATCACGCACCAGCTCGATCAACGCATTGTGGCGCGCATAGCCAGCGGCTATCAGCGCGCCGTGCGTGGATTGCGGCTCGTTGTACTGGAGCCGCCGGCCGGCGAAGTCGGTAAGCACCCCGCCGGCTTCGTGCACCAAAAGATCGGCCGCCGCAAGGTCCCAGTCATGGCTGCCGCCAGACGCGAGCGCGGCATCGAGCGTTCCATGCGCAACACGTGCGATTCGCAGGGCGAGCGAGTGCACCTTCGGCTGCGCCAATATTTCCGGCGTTAGCCCAGAGAGACGATCGAGATAGCGCTTGGGGCCGGCGAGCCTGGCGCCATCGAGCGAATCGCCGGGATTCACCTTTATCGGCGCTCCATTCAGTCTGGCGCCGCCGCCTAGCGAAACAAGGAACATCTCATCGGTTACCGGGGCGTAGAGTGCTGCGATCAGCGGACGCCCGGATTCGGCGAGCGCGACTGAAATAGCCCAGTCAGCGCGGCCGGAAATATAGGCGCGTGTGCCGTCGATCGGATCGACTATCCAGGCGAGCGGCAAGGCCCGGTCGGATGCACGCGCTTCAGTTTCTTCCGAGATCCAGGCCGCGCCTGGCACAATTACAGGCAGTCTCTCGCGTAGCAGTTCGTTGACTGCGATATCGCCCTCGGTCACCGGCGAGCGATCGACGCCTTTTGTCCAGTATTTGAACGGCCCGCGTGCGGTTAGACGTGCAAGTTCGCCAGCCTCGCGCATCAAGGTTTCGAGCGCACCGCGCAGTGCGATGGCGTCACTGGCCTGCAACTGTCAGACCCTCCACACGCAGCGTCGGTGCATTGGTTCCATACCGGAATTCAAGGTCATTGGCCGGTGTTAGCGTGCGGAAGATATCGAGCAAATGCCCGGCGATCGTGACTTCGCTCACCGGATACGTGCGCTTGCCATTCTCGATCCAGAAGCCCGAAGCGCCGCGGCTGTAGTCGCCCGTCACCATGTTCGCGCCGACTCCGATCAGATCGGTGACGTAAAACCCATCGGCGATATCCGCGATGAGCGCGTCCGGGCTTGCCCGGCCCGGTTCCAAATGCAAATTGCTGGACCCCGGTGACGTTACTGAAGCGCCGGCACGCTGGGCATTGCCGGTGGTCACAAGACCAAGTTCGCGCGCGGTTGCGCTATCCAGCAACCACGAGCGGAGCACGCCGTCCTCGACCAAAGCGATCCTCCTGCAGGCGACACCTTCGCCATCGAACGGATGCGAACGCAGGCCACGCGTGCGTAATGGGTCATCGACAATGTGAATTCCGTCGGCGAACAGCTTCACGCCCATCTTGTCTCGCAGGAAACTGGTTTTGCGCGCTACGGACGCGCCATTGGCCGCGCTGGCGAGATGCGAAACCAGCGAGCCAGCGGAACGCTGATCGAATACTATCGGTACCCTGCGGGTCGAAACCTTACGCGGATTGAGTCGTGCGACTGCACGTTCGCCGGCACTCCGCCCGATCATTTCAGGGTGCTCCAGGTCCGCGGAGTGCCGTACCGAGGAATAGTCGTAGTCGCGTTCCATGCCGGTGCCGTCACCCGCGATCGCCGTCATCGACAGACCATGGTTCGATCCAACATAGGTGCCACGGAAACCGTGGCTCGTGACCAGCACCATCCCGCCGATTCCAGCCGAAGCGGAGGCCCCCCCCGATTTGGTGACTCCTTTGATCGCAAGGGCTGCTCGTTCGGCAGCTCGGGCCCGTACTTCGAGCTCGCCGACCGTCGGTAACTTGGGATCGACCAGATCGAGATCGGGAAAATCTCGCGCCAGCAGGTTTGCGTCGGCGAGACCAGCGAATTCATCCTCAGGCGTCACTCGTGCCATAGCGACAGCCCGTTCGGCCAATGCGGCTGCGCCGTCGTCGGCCAGGTCATTGGTGGACACCATGGCTTGCCGATGGCCGACCAGAACGCGCAAGCCCAGATCATCGCCCTCAGCACGTTCAGATTCCTCAACCCCACCGTCGCGGACTTCGACGCCTAACGACATTGTGCGCAAAGCAACGGCGTCGGCAGCGTCAGCTCCGGCCGCGCGCGCGGCTTTGACCAGGCGCTCTGCGCGGTCCGTCAGGGGGGAGAGGTCGAGCGGTGAAAAGGCGGGCGCGAGCATTTGGCTGGCTTTCAGATGGGCGTGGCGGCGGTGCGGTTCAACCTTCGAACCCAACAATTTGCGCAGCCGCGGCAACACCTCGTCAATCATGGTTCGCAATGGGGCGTCAATCATCCGACGCGAAGCCCTCAGCGATACGACAGGTTAACCCAGAACGTTAAGCGGATTCGGACGCGTTTCTGCCATGTTTGGCCCGCGACCCACCACAAAAAGTTGGGCGCGGGAGAGTTTCGAGGCGTCAAATGCGAAGTGGCGGATACGCCGGGTCGGGCCGCGCCCTGCGGCTCGACCCCTTTGGCTTGCCTGTGCGGTTTTCCGCAACCGATAGCTCTGCCGACGGGCGAGTGCGCGAGGTCGAACTCCATCGCGAACGCGTGGTGCTACGGCGTTCGCTATCCGGCATGCGCATGGCGGTCAACATGCCGGTTGCTGCCTATGACGGCATATCGCTACGGCTGGTGCCGGACGAATGTGGAACGGAAGACGTGCTGGCGGTCGTGCTTAGGCACAGTGATCCCGCACTGACTTTGCCGCTGTTTGTGACGTCGCAGCCCGATGAGGCGCTGGCCGAATGGCGGGCCTGGAGCCAGGTGCTCGGTGTTCCGCTTTTGCTCGCGGAACAGACTTCAGCTTCGCAGGCCGCGAATGCGCAGTTGGGCGAACTCCACGTCGAACGTCCTCGTCCCCGCCGACGTCGCCGTAGCGTATTGAAACTCCGGCGACCCTCAATTCTTCTCCGGCGCGGACGCGGTAAGATTACCGGGAGAACGCCGGTCCATCGCGGCGAGCGCGAAATTATTGCTCGAAACTAGCGCTTCCAAACAAAATGGCCGGGGACAAGCCCGGCCGCACGAACGTGGCGGGTGGGTCTTACCTGCACCGTTGCAGCTTCACCGAACCACCATCCTGCAAATTCATTTCGATATGGTCTGCATCGATCTTCCGCAGTCCGTAGGTGGTGTGACCGGCGCTGATCTGTCCGGTGGAGAATTCATCGACAATGCGATAACTCGATGGGCCCTCTGATGTGACCGATTGATTCCGATAGGCCGGCACACCGCCGTTGCTGTCGGTGCGTTGGTTGCCGGTGAACTCGATGACACGCCTGCCGGCGCAATCAATTACCCCTTGTTCAGTGCTCGAGCTTTGCCCCCACCGGCCCTGAACCGGATAGACCTGCGCCTGCACCGGCGCAGAGACAACGCTCAGCAACAACGCGGACACCATGATCTTGCGCATGTTTAAAGACTCGCATTACCGACACCAAAATCAAGTGCTACGCCTGTGGATGCTTAACGTGTCGGGCGGCGGCCCGCGGCAATTAACGTTTATGGTGCGCCATATCCGCCCGCCGTTGGCGTTTGAATGATGATCGCCTCGCTTTCATCGATGATGGTGGCGTCGCACCCCTGCAAACGCTCCATCTGGCCGTTCTTGCGATGCGCCCAGTTTTCACCGACTTGACCAGCTTCGCCGCCGGCGAGGCCGAACGGTCGTACACGCCGGTGGCCAGATAGAACCGTGCATTCCATCTTTTCGAGGAAACGGATGGTGCGACGAATTCCGTCACCCGCATGCCATTGGCCGCGGCCGCCGGAGCCCGCACGGATATGGAAGTCCTCGAGCAGGACCGGATAGCGAAATTCCAATACCTCCGGATCGGTGAGGCGCGTGTTCGTCATGTGAGTATGAACCGCATCGGTGCCGTTGAAACCAGGACCGGCGGGGGACCCGGAGCAAATGGTTTCGTAGTATTGATAACGCGCGTTGCCGAAGTTGAGATTGTTCATCGTGCCCTGAGCGGCCGCAAGGGCGCCGAGTGCGCCGAAGAGACAATTAGTCACCGCCTGTGACGTCTCCACATTGCCAGCCACCACGGCGGCAGGAAACTCCGGCGACAGCATCGAACGCTTTGGGATAACAATGTCGATTGGCCTCAGGCACCCAGCGTTCATCGGGATGTCGTCGTCGACCATCACGCGGAACACATAGAGGACTGCAGCGCGCGTGACCGGCTCCGGCGCGTTGAAATTCGTCGGCTGTTGTTCGCTCGTGCCGGTGAAATCTACCGTCGCCTCGCGTCTTGCCTTGTCCACCGTAATCTTCACCTTGATCACGGTGCCTTGATCCATCTCATATCCGAATTCCGAATCGTGCAGCCGGTCGATCACACGCCGGACGCTTTCGGCTGCGTTATCCTGCACGTGCTGCATGTAGGCTTTCACAACGGGCAATGTGAAATGCATGACCATCTTGCGCAGCTCCGCCGCGCCCTTTTCATTGGCAGCGATCTGCGCCTTGATATCGTTGATATTTTGCACTGGATTGCGCGCAGGGTATTTCGCGCCGGTGAGCGCTGCATTGAGTTCCTTCTCACGAAAGCGACCGCGGTCGACCAGTTTGAAATTGTCGAACAAGACGCCTTCCTGCTCGATCGTCGTGGCGTTCGGCGACATCGAGCCCGGCGAGATGCCGCCGACATCCGCATGATGTCCACGCGAAGCCACCCAAAACAAAATTGATTTCTTGCGCTCGTCAAATACCGGCGTGCAAACGGTGATGTCGGGCAGGTGAGTGCCGCCGTTGTAAGGTGCGTTGATGGCGTAGACATCGCCGGGCCGTATGTGATCCTTGTTCTCACGGACAATGGTTTCCACAGCGCGGTCCATTGAGCCGAGATGCACCGGCATGTGCGGGGCATTGGCGACCAGCGTGCCGTCATGCGCAAACACCGCACATGAGAAGTCAAGCCGCTCTTTTATGTTGACCGAATAGGCCGTGTTCTGGAGGGACACGCCCATCTGTTCCGCGATCGACATGAACAGGTTGTTGAAAACTTCCAGCATGACCGGGTCGGCATGGGTGCCGATGGCGTGCCTCCGTTTGAGCTTCTTGGCGCGCGTGAGCAGCAGGTGATTTTTGGCGGTGAGTTTGGCTTGCCAGCCAGACTCAACGACGATGGTCTGGTGCGGCTCAATGATGATGGCGGCGCCTTTGACCCGCGATCCTGGCTTAAGCTCGCCGCGGGTATAAACGTTCGCCTTGTGCCATTTGCCGCCAGAGAGAAATTGCGTTCGTAGTGCCGGCTTTGGCAAGGCGGCACGCGACCGCTTCACCGACTTCTCGTTGAATTTCGCTCCGCCGCCGACCGCTTCGACCGATACAGCTTCGACAACCATCTGCTTTGTGCGGTCGATAAAACCGAAACGGGCCCTGTGCGCCTTCTCGAAAGCGCGTTTCATTGCCGCCGGACTGCCGGCTGCGATCACCAAGGCAGTGTCGGTGCCCGCATAGCGAATATGCGCTCGCACGTAGACCTTGATCTTGCCCGTCGCCACGCCTTGGCTTGCGACTTCGGCCTTTGTCTCCTTCCCCAGTCTGGCGCCTACCCGGGCGATAGCCTTCAACGCATTGTTGCCGAACGGCAACTCAATAGCCTGTTCGCGCGTCGCGCGTATATCAGCCAGCCCCATGCCGTAAGCAGACAGCAGCGAAGAAAACGGATGCATGAGCACGCAGGTCATCCCCAGCGCGTCGGCAACCAGGCATGCGTGCTGGCCGCCGGCACCGCCGAAGCAATTGAGCGCATAACGGGTGATGTCATATCCGCGTTGCACGGAAATCTTCTTGATCGCATTTGCCATGTTTTCGACTGCGATCTTGATAAATCCATCGGCAACCTCTTCGGGTTTAAGACCACCGACCTGCTGCGCCAGGTCGGTGAAAGCATTGCGTACGGCATGTGCATCGAGGGGCAGATTCTGGGCAGGGCCAAAAATCTTCGGAAAGAATTCGGGAATGAGCTTGCCGACCATGACGTTCGCATCGGTGACGGCCAAGGGGCCGTCGCGGCGGTAGCATTTAGGTCCCGGATTGGCGCCGGCAGAGTCGGGGCCGACCCGGAAACGCGCACCGTC
>Ga0187785_10000243_pt1 | contig 21350 bp, 16 predicted proteins | sample 0815_BV2_4_20_MG_FD_132466 | JGI IMG/M metagenome (GOLD analysis project Ga0187785, IMG submission 132466) | Tropical peat soil microbial communities from peatlands in Department of Meta, Colombia - 0815_BV2_4_20_MG | ecosystem: Environmental > Terrestrial > Soil > Wetlands > Peat | place...
AAGATTGCCGGGCTGGGGGCTCTCCTGAGCGAAGTGATGAGACGGCTCTGCGTCGTCCGCAGCGAAGGAGTGCCGCCAGCCTGTGCCCAGAATCGAGTTACCTGTAAAAAAGCGAATCCGTATTAGCGATTGCTTTGGGCTTCGCCCTGGCAATGTCAGTCTTCGAATCCCTTCGCGTAATCAAAACCGACACTACCTTTGAGAATCCCTGCAAGCACTCCCCCGGACCAACGCAATGATTACGCACAAACAAAAGCCCCCTCACATCTGAGGAGGCTTTTGTTAGACAAAACAAAAAAATCAGGCTTCGTCTGCTTACTTGGCTTCAGGAGCTCCATCTTTCTTGGGGTGGCATTTGTTGCACGCGGTGGGCCCGGTCTTCTTGTTCTCTTTTTTCAAATTCTTGTGGCAGGTCACGCACTTGTCGTGGTAAGCCTTTTCCAGTTTGACCACTTTACCTTCAGCTTCGAGTTTGTGGCAAGCACTGCATTTCTTTACTTCCTGACCCTCTTGCCAGACATTCTTCCCATCTTTGAATTCATGATGGCAATCGGTACATTTCGCTTCTTTGTGCTTCGTGTGAGAAAAGGAAACGGGGCTCTGTTTCGTCTCTTTGAATACATCGGCGGAATGAATGGTAACGTCTTTGTCCGGCGCTTTGGTGGCTGCATAAGCCAGTGTGAAGGCGGCGAGTACCGCTATTCCGAGTATTAATGCGAGAAACACTCTCCCTTTCTTCATGATCCAGGCCTCCTAATTGGCGGAATTATTACACGAGGAAACGCCGCGCGATCGGCAAGAATTTCCCGTTCATGAGAAGTACTATATTACCACACGCCTAATTCAACGTTCAAACTTTTTTTGATGGTTCAATGCCGAGTTCGTTCAACTCCTCCACGATCCGCAGGACCAGATCGGGAAGACGCACTGCAACTTTTTCCGTCATGTCCAATCCGAACGGAGTAATGTCCTGGGGTTGAATGCCGATTACCACAACGGACTCAGGCCCCACTTCCAGGAGCTCGCACAGGTTCAGAGCTTCCACCAGATCGCTGTCATGAGCAGATTGTTTTGCTCGAAGACCCTTAGGAAGGTCTTTTCTTTCCAGGCGGTACAGTGTCCCCGGTTCGCCATCGCCGAGAACCGCATCCACCACTATGAGACGGTCGGTCTGCTGAATGGTGGACATCAGCCATAGTCCCTGGGTCCCGCCGTCGACTATCTGCACGTTCTCGGGAACATCATATGTTCGTTGGAATTCCTCAACCGCACGCACGCCGACACCTTCGTCCTTCAACAGGATATTGCCTACGCCGAGGACCACTATTCTCTCAGTGTTTACGCTCAAATCACTTACGCTCCGTTACATTGAATATACGGGATTCCGTCGGGAAGTCCGTGTGCAAGAAAAGGTGAGCCGCACAATGCTTTTCGGACTACGTACTGCGAGAAAAAAAGCCGCGTTTTTTCGGGGTAATCTTTGCTCCCTCCAACTCGGCAAGTCGGCGAAGCAATTCCTCTTCTTCTTTGCCGACCCTACGAGGAGTTTCGATATACACTACTGCAATCAGATCTCCGCGGCCCCGTCCTCTGAGATGGGGTATTCCTTTGCCGGAAATACGAAAATCCTGGCCGGATTGAGTTCCGTGAGGAATATGCAGGTTTTCGGAGCCGTCCAGAGTGGGGACATCGATCTCGCCTCCGAGTGCCGCAAGACTGTACGCGATGGGTACCGCGACGATAACGTCGTCATTTTGACGACGGAATGTCTCGTGAGGTTGCACGCGTATGAACACGTATAAATCGCCCGGATCCGCGCCGTGATCCCCCGGTTCGCCTTCGCCCTGAAGTCTGAGACGGGACCCCGTGTCCACTCCTGCAGGAATCTTGAGTGCAAGCTTCTTTCTGATCAAAACGCGACCTACTCCGCGACATTTTCGGCATGGGTCCGTAATGACCGTTCCGCTCCCTTGACATGTGGGACAGGTGGTACTGATGGAAAAGAAGCCTTGCGAACGAGTCACCTGGCCTCTTCCGCCGCAGGTGGAGCATACGGCCGGCCGTGTTCCTTCTCTCGTTCCCAATCCCGCACACTCTTCACAGGGCTCGTGCCGCGAAACCTCTATTTCCGTTTCTTTCCCAAAGGCTGCAACCATAAAATCAATAGTGAGGTCGTATCTGAGGTCCGCTCCTCTCCGGACTGAGCTCCGGTGAGATCCCCTTGCTCCAAACCCGAAGAATTCTTCGAAAATATCTCCAAATGACGAAAAGATATCGTCAAAATCCCTGAACCCTTGAAAACCGGTCTGCTGCAGTCCTGCGTGGCCGAAACGGTCGTACAGCTGTTTTTTCTCCGCATCGCTCAGGACTTCGTATGCCTCGGCGGCCTCTTTGAAGTTTTCTTCAGCCGCCTTGTCGCCGGGGTTGCGGTCGGGATGGTATTGCAACGCGAGCTTCCTGTACGATTTCTTTATCTCATCTCCGCTTGCGTTCCTCTCGACCCCGAGTACCTCGTAGTAATCACGTTTGGTCATTGATAAATCCGATGATTGATTATGTTGGAGATCTCAGCCGTCTCCGCAAACTTCCAATATAATCATTGATAGGAACTTTGTCACCCCCACGGCCGTGGGTTTTTCCAAACCAGCCTGATGCGGTAGTACACATACAGTGCGTGCAGGGGAAATCACTTCCAGTTTCGCAGCATGCTCCCCGATGGCGATCCCCTTACATCGGGTCACTGCCGTGGCGCATCGATTCGGCAGACTCCAGCTGTTCACACCGGGGAAGCTCTCCTTCTCTGGTCAAAATGTGGATCAGGCAAGCAGTGCGGTATTGGCAATACAATCGCGGCGTATGGCAGCACGCACATTGTCTGCACATGTGGATCTCGTCCTTTTGGCAATAAAAGGCTGCTTCTCTGTGTGGGTGACGATAACATCTGTTCATTCGAACGTACCGGCCTCTGCGAAGAGCGATGACGTCCTTAGAGATCCGCCACCACTCGTCCTTTTTTTCTTCATGCCCTCCTGAAAAAGAGTCTCCATGTTTTCCAGATAACCCTTCTTTTTTTGTCCGATTCAGCGCAGGGCCGAGGGCCGGCGTCCACGGGGGCCCGCCCGCGGCAACCGCCTTGGAAGTTGCTATCTCACCGTCAAAATTCCTTGGAAACTCCAATGGGCACAACCATGTTGTACATAAGCATTCGATTCCGAGCGGTCAATCGGGGAGCGTGTCACCGTGTCGAAGGGCCAGAGGCTTCCTAATAGCCCATGAGACCGCAGCAGCGTGTGCATACGGGCATGAGTCCTTCTTCGGAGATGCTCTTGCGGAATTTCCTGTACGGTTCCGAGTTCCACAACTCCGTGATGGTGTGATCCTTGACGTTCCCCACGACGAAATCGTGATAATCGCGGCAGGGAGACATGTCGCCGTTGGAATTGATCTCAACCGCGCTGAATATGGACACGCACCGGTCGAATCCGAAGGTGCAATCGTGGTTCGTGTAATATTTCTCGAGGTCTCTCGGGTCCGTCAATGGAGGCATAATGATGACTGCAGGCCCCGACAGACTTGCGGCTCGCTTGCCGATGATGTTCAATTGATCGGAAAGCACCCTGTAGTCGGGGGGTCGCCAATTGCCGATCCATCCGAAGTGCTTCTGGGGCTCAAAACCGAAACGCCTTTGGAAATCCGCTGTGTGCTTTTCGGCGGACGCCTCGTCGATCCACCACGCAAGATAGAAAACGCAGACATCCACTTTGTTTCTGAAAACTTCGTAAATATCCACCAGCCTGTTGAAATTCACGTTGTTTATCGTGGTGAGAGCCGCGAGCAGCGGCAAGCGTTGCTTTTTCTCTTTTCGCAGCTCCGTGATTCTGTCGATGGCTCTGGTGATGGTCGAGAAATTGTCGACGCTCGGACTTGCACCGGGGCGGCTTGCGTTATGCGTTTCTGCGTCGGGTCCATCTACGGATATCTGAATGACGAACATGGGCGCGGATACCAGCCTTTCCGCGTGCTCGGTGAGGCCGGTGCCGTTGGTGGCTATGCTGGGAGCCATGCTGAGCCTCGCCGCTTCTTCGATAATGTCCACGGATCCCTTGTAGAGCATCGGTTCCCCGCCCCACAAATACACCGACGGCGAATGTCCGTTGGCCTTCAAGTCCCTGAGAAGAGCGATATATCGCTCAGGTGCGACCTCCTGGCCCTTGAGTTCCTTGAGTGAACACGATCTCAGGAAGCCGTGATCTCCCCATTGACCACAGGTGTGGCACCTGAGGTTGCACAGATCCGTTATCCGTATGCTGCACTGGCGGATGCGGTTGGCAAGGCCTGCTTCGGCTCGCGGGTAGAGATTCCTGAGGAATTTATCAACCTGGATCATCGCCACGTTTTTCGCGTACGCGGGACTTTCCAGGATTTTCGGCGCTGTCTTCAGTATTGTGGAAATAGGCACCCAGCTCTGACTCATAGTTGCAACGTCTCCCGTGAAATAACCGCTGCATGTTACACCCGGACGGGAGTAAACTGCAAGCGTCCCGGCGCCTTTCGCTCATCCATTCAGGTACGGATGGGAAAAAGGCTGTCAGTGCGAGCGCAGCGAAGCAATCTCGCCATTATAGGGATTCTCAAAAGTAGTGTCGGTTTTGATTACGCGAAAAGATGCGGAGACTGTCATTGCGAGGGCGATGCCCGAAGCAATCTCCGACTAACCAAAACAGAGATTGCTTCGTCGTTTCACTCATCCCAACGACAGGGGATAGGTACGTTCCCCGAGTAACTCAAGGATTACGCGTTCGCGAGGGAACCATTTTCAAGTGGCGCCGCTCCGGTTAGTGGAACAAACCCCGGTTTCCGGCGGACGAAAAGGGTAGGACAGAAAGGGATGAAGGAGAACTCATATGGAAAGCTCAAGGGTGTTAGCCAGGATTGTCGGACCGCTCCTGGTCATCTCGGCGGTGGGGATCTTTCTCAACCTGGAAGCTGCTCAACGCCTGATCGAGGAATACAGCAAGAGTTTCGCTCTCTGTTATCTTGGTGGATTTATGGCACTTCTCTTAGGTCTCGTCATATTACAATTTCAAAAGACGTGGGAGACTCGCTGGCCGGTCGTTATCACAATTCTCGGTTGGATCGCCGTTGTGAAAGGTGCGGTTCTCATTGTTTTCCCAAGGCAGGTGCTTCACCTGTGGTCTCCAATTGCGGTAAGTCCATATCCTCTCATCGTTTCTTCCGCAGTATCCCTCGCTGCCGGTGTCTTCCTGACCATCAAGGGATACCGGGGATAGTAGTGTGATCACAACTCCGCGATTATTTCCGCAGAGGACATGCAGGTTCCGGCGGGTGCTAAAAGTTCTGGAGGCGGGATTCGGGGAGGAACTTTTTACAAAAGCGCCTCCCCCATTCGTTGAATGCGAACCGGTATCAATTGCCCAGCAAGAGAGAAATCATGCTGATTCGACCCTGCATGGCACGAATCTGTGCAAAGGAGTTGCTGCCAGGGGATCCCTGTGCGTGTTCTTCGTGAGGCGGTTGACATTGATTCCGAACTCCTTGCCATCGTGGATGAGCCCGAACCCATGGGGAATCACCACTTGTCCCGGATGGCAGTTGTCGTCCAGTTCCAGCTCGATTTCCGCGTGGCCCGCCTCTGTGGAGATTTTCACCAGCTGGCCGTTTGCAAGGCCCAAAGCGTCTGCGTCCCGGGAATGCATGGCTAGCGTGCACGACCGGGGGCGTCCCGTGTTCCAGGCTGGGTCCCGCATGATGGTATTGGCATTTTCATCGACATGCCTGCCCGCTATGAGTATCAGCGGGTAGTGCGGGTCCATGGACAATGCCCGCTCTTCGCTTTCGGGGGTGATGCTCTTTACCCATTCTTCCAGTTCCGGAATGAACACGTTTATCTTGTGGTCGTCTGTCCGCAGGTTGGCGAGGTTGTTGTCCGGGTCGCACTCGCCGACGAACAGGCCTTCGGGATGGTCCATCAACGCCCGGAAAAGCTGCTCTCCCATGGCAATGCCCGGGCCGAATCCCGCCCTGGCCGCGTTTTCACGGAACGATGCAGGAGCAATTTGCAGCAATCCCCACAAGGCGGCGAGATTTGGCGAACCGAGCGCAACGCCGAGAGTCTTGCCGAGCACGAAGGGCATGAACTGCATGGCTCGCGGTTCGGTCTGGGCATACGACAGAAGCGCCTGGCCGAATTTCATGCGATCCCCGGAAGCTGCTGCATCGGACAGGGTCGCGGGTATTTCCGGAAGCAGATCCATGCGATCGGCCAGTCGCATGAGGATATCGCTCTCTTCCAAAGGTTCGCCTTCCGGCTCAAGAATCGGACGGCGGACCTGAAAGAATATTTCCGGGTATGTCCAGGCGAAAAACGTGCCGTCCCATTTCTCGTAAGCGGATCTCGCGGGCAGCACGTAATGAGAGCGCAGCGCAGTTTCGCTCAACGCCACGTCGATAGTAACGAGAAGGTCCACACGTTCGCACGCGCGTTCGTAGGCCGATGTATCCGCATACGATCGGAGCGGGTTGGCACCGCTGACTATCACTGCTCGCAGCCTTTCGGGGTTGTCCGAGAGTATCTCTTCGGGCATGACATTGGGAGGAAAAGTCCCCATGATCGCGGGGAAGTTTGTCTGGAGCGTTCGCCAGGCCCTGGGATCGCGCTCGTCGGAATGAGACCCCAGGGGCATCAAATTACCGGCCACAACGTTCCCACCCGGCACCCCGATTCGACCGCACATGGCACACAAGATCACTTCCAGGTAAGACGATACTGTGCTGTGACGATTCATGAATATGCCAAGATCGGGATGAATGGCAGATTTCCGTGTTGCAAACAGGCGAGACACGTCCCGCACTTGCTGGTAGTCCAGTCCGCACACTTTGATCGCCTCTGCGGCATCGAAATCCGCGAACCACGGAAGAACGGAATTCAGTCCACTCACGTGCTTTTTCAGATAATCATTGTTCTGAAGACCTTCATTCAAAATGATGGCTATCATGGCACGAGTCAGGAGCGCGTCGGTCCCTGGCCTCAAGGCAAGATGTATGTTAGCCCGCTGAGCGGTTTCCGAGCGCCTGGGATCGATGACCACGAGCAATTTGTCGGGATCTTCCGAGATCTTCTTCAGTGTCCGTCGAGCCTGGGGCATCTGGTGGCTCATCCAGCCGTTCCATCCTATGGCAACCAGCATGTCCGTGTTGTGGTGATCCGGGATGGTCAGCAGATATTGCCGTCCCAGAGTTCGTCCCTGCACCCAGAACATTCCGGTCAGCTCCTGAGCCAAAGGGCTGTAATGATACCGGGACCCGAGGCCTCGAAGGAATCGCACGGCAAAAGCGGCCTCAAAGTGGCAGCCCTGACCGCCCCCTCCCACATAGGCAAGGGACCGCGGACCATGCTGTTGCAAAATACCTTTGAGTTTCTCCGATATCTCGGCCAGAGCTTGATCCCACGATATTTCCTCGAACCCATTCCCTGTTTTCCTGAGAGGCATGGTGAGTCGGCCGGCATGATGCTCATAATGACCTATGGAAAGGCCCTTCCGACACACGTACCCTTCGCTTCTCGGATTTTCCCGGTCACCGCGCACTTTTACGATCCGATTCTTTTCGACGAGAACTTCCAGGCCGCAATTCTGCGCGCAGCATATGCAGCCCGTCTTGTGCCAAGCCCCTTTATGAACCTCACATGATCCCATGGGAATCCTCTCTCCGAAGCGATTTGATAAAGGCAGTCCGACGGTCACAAGAGTAGCAGTACCCCGGGATTCATCACAAGCAACATCTCTTTAGAGGATTCATCTTTTCGGCAGGAATCGGCTACCGCCGAATTGGGAGAACAGGCTGAAACGTGCCTGAGGGTTTTACCTTTGAGAACCTGCTGAAGGCAAGCACGGCACCAGTCATGCTCGCTAACTACAGGAATAGCGCGGGATGTCACCGGAACGGCGGCATCCCGCGATGATTTCTACTCCAGGCACATTCTTAAGACATTCTCAATTTTCGCCTGGTCGGTTACCGAAGCACATTACTTCCAAAATAAAGAAACAACTCCAAGCCCCGGCCTCTTCTAACGTGGGGCTGTCTTGCAAAACAGCATGAAACTTGAATGAGCAGTAGCCGTCTTCAATGAACAGCTTTCCATGGGCATCGTATCTAATTTGAATGTGATGGCGGATAGCCCCCACCTCTGTAGGGATGGTGGGATTGAAACTACCGAATGCCATCTGAGAGCTAAGAAGTGAGACATGGACGAATTTCGTACCGTCCGGAACCTTTACTTTCAGATCCAGGTCCACGTTTTCGCCCGGACTCAAGTGAAACTCATCCCCATCTCGCGGCACCTGCAGCCATTCTACTCCAAGCAGAATCAAACCCGGCTTGAATTCCATTTAGACGTCCCCCTTTCGTTACCGCTCTCGGCAATTGAAAATAGCGCACCTGTTGTTTGTAATCCGCACAAACAGCGGCTCCTGACAGTGTCTACGAGGAAATTACATTGCCAGTGGCCCCTTCTCCGTCGCAACCAGCTCCGCTTTTATCGAGACAGCGAGGGGCCGGCTCGATCCGGAGCGGAAATCTGCCCGGCAGAACCTCGCCCACGCCCACCCCACGGAGGACCTTCCACTCCAGGGGTGGGAATCTGACCTACGGATCCTCGTCCCCTGCCTCCCCACGCGGGCCCCGTCACGTCCGGCGTCTGGAGTACCCGGACGTCGACTCTTCCGGATACCGGGTTCGTTGCCCTGATAACGTCATGTCTCACCCGGTCGGCATTTGAAAGTGGTTCGGGAGAAATCATCCTGTACTGCTGCAACTGATACCCGCGTGGCGGCACCTGCTGGGCGCTTGCCACGCTCGGAACCAATGCTATTACGAGTACCGTCGCCGCAATGCACAGAGCGCCAATATGGAGAGCGGTTCTCTTCGGCTTCATGGCTTTCTCCCGGTAATCTTGCGTTGTATGTCTTTTTTTGCGATCCATCATGATGGTCCTTCCAAGGTTTTTTCTTGCTTCCTTGCGTTGGCTGAGGGTTGCCACGTGTGGTCTGGGATCCTTTCATTCAGGTTCGACGGGCTGATGTCGATTCCGGCAAGACCGTTTTCCCGACTCTTCATGTTCGGCTAGTACGAAGCTCCGAAGCGCAATTCAAAAGCGAACATGGGATCGATCTGCCTTTGGGGGTTCACTCCCCAGTTGTTCCCCGGCCCGGGATTGTCCCAGTTTGGTATGGATCTGTCGATGCACGCGTAGTTGAACCATTTGCCGGGCAGCCAGCAAGCGGCCCTGGCTTCCAAGGTAAAATTGTCCGGCCCGTTTTCCGCAAGTTTCCACATGAGCCCGCTCATAAACTCCCAACCCAGATCGTTTTCGGGAATGGCAGGAGCGGAGGCGGCGAAGCCTCCGCGCACGTCATAGTTTACCCTCCCGAATTCAGCCGGGTCCGGTCTGACATAGCCCATGCCGTATCCGTTGGAGGTTCTCCTGGCATACAGGACCGAGCATTCAACTCCGAGGTTGGCCGCGATCATGTAATCGAATTTCAAGGCATAAACGGATGCGGCATTTATGTAGCACTCCGCATTGATTCCTCCACCGTAGAGGTAAGACATAAGGATAGAATAGGGGTCGAGAAGCCCTAACGCCTGCTGCCTGGTTTCTTGAATAAACGGCTGTCGATCGATTATGATCCCGTGCCTTCGGTCTTGCCCGGGCAAATAGGCATAGAACAGACGGGTTGAACTTGCACAGTAGTACAGCCCGCATTCTACCATGAAGCGCCATGATTCCCAGTACTGGGGAGCGAATCGGCTTCTGCCGCTCCCGTCTGCGAAAAACTCGGGAAGTGCGGGAAGAGCTGGATCCAGGACATCCGGATTCTGGAAAAGACCTGTTTGCGACCGCTGGTAACGCCATATCCGGTTGAACCAGTCGAATTCAGTCCCCAGAAAATATCGTCCGTTGTTGTATCTGACGTAGAACCATCCCTCTGTGGTATACGTTTCTTTGGTGGGGGTGTTCACGCGGCGGAAAGCGGTCGACTGCAATTCCGGACCCTGATGCGTCCTGAGATGTAAATTCCCGATGCCGATTTCCAGGTCTGTGGAATAATACTTCAGGTACGTAATGAAATTCTGGAATGCAGCGGCGTTTATGTCGTTCAAATTCCAGGACACCGAGACTGCCGACGGTACTGTCGGTATCTGAATTTTTTCCCAGGGCATGAACCCCAAACCTATGGAAAGGAAGCCCGGTTCGTAACACGCTCTCCTGAACAATCGCGTCGAACTCCAGGGACCGGGAGTATTCGGCTGAAAGTCTTTGTAAGCCTCTTTATTTTTGGCTATATCCAGCTCCACCGGATTCAGGTCCGCTTCTGCTTCGGGCTTCGTGCTCACCTGCCATTCCCTGCCGCCGTCAAAAAATCCCAGTACGCCGGGCGGAAGCAGTCCGGATCCGACCAGGACTCCCAGCACGTTGGGAACAGGAAATCCCCTTTCGAGCAACAGGTATTCCTTGGTACGCGTGTTGCCGAATTGGAGCATCAAGCCCGGACTGAATTCCTGCTTCCCGTAGCTGACCTTGAACACCGGTAAGTTAGTTTCGACAGCCCAGGTTGCTAACTGGCCCGACGAAACGGCAACGAAAGAACCCTGGGTGGTAGAGGTCGTGTATGCGTTGATGTAATAGTTGCCTCGCGCTTTGACCCAGTCAGTTCCGAGCCGGGCAATGGTGTTGATGCCGAATCCCGAGGTTGAAGCGTTTGTCCCCGCTGTCAGAAAATTGACATCCGATCTGTTGCCGACCCAACCGTTGAGCGGAGCAAAATCCGCAAGTACGCTGGCGTCTCGATCGTATTTGCCGAAGAAACCGCGATCGCCCAGCTGGACGTACTGACCGTAATACCAGAACGCACTCCCGCCCGAGAGCGTAAAATCCCAGGCTGCCCTCGCGTACGGACACAGGCTCGAAACAACCATCACCAGACAAAAAATGAGCAAACGGGCTATTCCTCCAGACATGTGAGCGCACCTCCCCCATCGCCTGAACGGTCCAAAGCAAGAAGCGACAATATTGTTGAGGAGCTGGTACCGAGTTCCCGCAAACCTGTAACAAGGTCACGTAAAGTGTGTAGTCTTTGAAATCTTGATTATGAAGCCGGAGAATGTAAGTTCACTGTATTGAAATTCGGGAAGGGCAGTCAAGAGAAAAGATCGAGTATCAGAAAGGTAGGTGCGTCTAACCGCTGATTTCGGTAACTTGCCGACAAAAAAGGAAATATTGGTGACTTAAATGTAAATACCTACGCCGTCGGCACGCACAAAAAAAATCACCCGTTGGATGCTTGCTGCGCGTTGTTCACTACTCATTATCGGGATTCTCAAAAGTAGTGTCGGTTTTGATCACGCGACAGGATTCGAAGACTGTCATTGCAAGGGCGAAGCCCGAAGCAATCTCCAACTAACAAAGACCGAGATTGCTTCATCGTTCCACTCCTCGCAATGACATGATTGGATGTTCGGACTGCGGGCGAAAGTCATGACGTCATCCGACAGAATTTTTGGCAACTGCCACGTTGCAGGTAGCGGACAAAGCCCGCACCAGAAAGGCCGTGCGGTGACGCGGCCGGAACCGCTTATGATTCAAAGATTCCCGATAGTACCTCGCATATCGCCTCTCCGGCAGCCTCCACGGCCCCTTCGAGAACGCTACCCGCGGCTTCTAAGGCGGCTTCCGCCACCGGCTGGGCTGCGCTCACCGCCAGGTCCGCGACATCCAGTGAATCGCCCAGCAGGGCACCGGTACCATAGCCTTCGGACCGCTGCTCTTCGGTCTCTTCAACCTCTTCGGTCACATCTTCCGGGGCTGGTACGTCAGGCACGGCTTCCCCCCCTCATCCGTCGTGAGTGTTGAGTTGTTAGGTGTTGGAGTGAGCGTGGCGCGAGGGAAATACGTCCCCCGCTCCACGCAGTCGATCAAAGTGTGGAGGCTATGACAATACGCTGGATCTCGTTGGTTCCTTCATAGATCTGTGTGATCTTGGCATCCCGCATCATTCGTTCCACGGGATACTCGGATATGTAGCCGTACCCGCCGAGGACCTGAACCGCTTCGACGGTGGTCCACATGGCAACGTCGGAACAATAGGCTTTGGACATGGACGAATGCCGGATGATTTCCGGTGGAATCCTGGAGAGATCCTTGCCTACATGCGCATCCAGGAGCGCGCATGTTTTCCAGAGCAATTGTCTTGCGGCCGTGATCCTCATGGCCATGTCGGCCAGTTTGAATGCGATGGCCTGATGCCGGATTATGGGTTTTCCGAACACCTCCCGTTCCTTGGCGTACTGCGTTGCGTATTCAAACGCGCCTGCAGCAATTCCCAGAGCCTGGGCCGCCACAGACGGCCTGCTGAAGTCGAGAGTCTTCATCATGATGTGAAAGCCGTCTCCTTCCCCCGCGAGACGATTTTCCACAGGAATTTCCACATCCTCAAAAATGAGTTCCCGCGTGTCGGAGCAGTGGATTCCCAGTTTGCTCTCTTTCTTGCCCACGGTGAACCCGGGCATGCCCTTCTCGAGGATGAAAACGCTGGCTGCTTTGTGCTGCTTCTCGTCAGGGTTGGTGATCGCGTACACCGTGTAGGTGTCAGCTACGCCGCCGTTGGTGATGAATATCTTCGAGCCGTTGAGAATGTATTTGTCGCCCTTGAGCACTGCACGGGTCCTGAGTGCGGCCACGTCCGAGCCGCCCTTTGCCTCCGTCAGTCCGAAAGCCGCCAGTTTTTCGCCGGTTGATAGCGGAGTCAGATATTTTTCTTTCTGTTCGTGCGTGCCCGCGAGAATGATGGGGAGGCTCCCGAGTTCCTGGCAGGAAGGAATCAAAGCCACACCCGCATCCGCTTTCGCGAGCTCTTCCACTGCCACGCAATGAGCAATCATGCCTGCAGCCATACCGCCGTACGCTTCAGGGAAGTCGATTCCCATGAGGCCGTTTTCTTTCATGAGTTCGAGCATATCCCACGGGTATTCACTCTTTTTGTCCCGTTCTTCAGCTCCCGGAGCCACTTTTTCTTTTGCCAGACGCCGGACCATGTCCTGCAGCATTTTTTCTTCGTCTGTGAGTCCGAAACGTTCCAGTTCTTCTCCCATGTTTTCCTCCAGATGTTTCCCGATCAAGAAGTTCCCCAACCGGCTCGGGTTCCCGTGGTCGGGGTCCATAGCAACAGATCGTTATTTGTCGTAATCATAGAATCCTTTGCCTGATTTTCTCCCGAGTCGCCCCGCACGAACCATCTTCTTGAGCAGGGCGGGCGGTCTGTACTTGGGGTCCCCGAACTCCTCATACAGGTGCTGCTGGACACTGAGCAGCGTATCAAGGCCTACGAGGTCCGCCAGTGCCAGCGGCCCCATGGGATGATTCGCTCCAAGTTTCATTCCATCGTCTATCTCCGCTGCGCTGGCCAACCCTTCCTGAAGGACGAAAATCGCTTCAATGACCATCGGCACCAGGATGCGATTCACTACGAATCCCGGAGCTTCCAGAACCTGGATCCCGGTCTTTCCCATTTTCTGAGTCAGATCCTTGATCACCGCGACTGTTTCATCGGAAGTCGCGAACCCCCGAATGATCTCAACGAGCTTCATCACGGGCACGGGATTAAAGAAATGCATGCCGATGAATCGATCCGGACGGCGAGTCACCGACGCCAACTCCGTGATGCTGAGTCCGGACGTGTTGGTGGCGAAAACGGTGTGTTCTTTCGCTACGGGTTCCAGCTCCGCATAAAGGGCTTTCTTCAGATCCATCTTCTCGATTACCGCCTCGATGACCACGTCCACGTCACCGGCAGCTTCTGCCATGGAGAGCGTTCCCTTGACCCGCGAACGGACTGCGTCCGCAGCCGCTGCCTCCATCTTTCCCTTTTCCACGGAGCGCTTGAGATTCTTCTCTATGGCAGACAGTCCCTTGTCCAGAAACCGTTGTTCCACATCAATAAGATTGACCTGAAAACCGCTCTGAGCCGCTGTTTGAGCGATTCCGGAGCCCATCAAACCGGCGCCTATGACCGCAATTCTTTTTATTTCCATACTGTTCTCCGTTCATAAGAAATGAAGCGTTATCATTCGGCTCCTTTCCGTGGCAAGAGAAAGTGTCTCATCGCTCCGAATCAGGCACACAGAGTGCCGGGAAACGCGAACGAGCGGGCGACGAAATTCTTTTCTCCGATCATGCGAACAAGGAGCGGGTGAATGTCACTAACCAGCATAGTCTATCATTACCAGAGATGTCCGTTTCGATCAAGTAAATGCACGCTCAAAGCTCACACGCACGTATGAATTCGCGTATGAGACATATCCCGGCCGATGATCCGAGGACTGATCGTGGAGATCTGGGCCAATGTCCACTCCTGTGAACATTTTCACCGCGGGGAAATCCTGATTCGTTGGCATTCTCTGAAGAATAACCGAGATCCCCTATTCATTGATCTGAAAAAGAAGCTGTGTTATTATTTCGTACTTTCGATACAAGCATCCAGTCCGCACAAAGGAGGAATAGATGGCAAAGGTTGCGGTCATCGGTGTCGGCCAAAGTGCATTCGTGCGGTCTTACCCGGGTTCGATCCGCGAGCTGGCTTTCGAAGCGTACAGGGAAGCCATGCAAGACGCAGGCATAAAAACCGAACAGGTAGACGCGTCTGTGGTGTGCTCCGCACCGGAATACGACAAACAGAGAACACCGGCGGGACTCATGGCGGAATATCTGGGGCTCAATCCACAACCGACGTTCTACGTTGAAAGTGTGTGTTCGTCGAGTTCCAGCGGCCTCAGGACCGCATACGCGCTCATCGCATCGGGATTGCACGATGTGGTGCTTGTGCTGGGATTCCAGAAGATGTCCGAAATATCTTCCGCCGAATCGCAGGAGCGGATGGGCCGCGGCGCGGATATCCAGTGGGAAGCCCCCTTCGGAACCATGATGCCCGCGTACTATGCCATGTACGCGAGGGGCCACTTCGAGAAATATGGGACGACCGAAGAGGATCTGGCTCTCATCAGGGTCAAGGCGTCCACATACGGCCAGATCAACGAAAAAGCCATGTTCCGCAAAGCGGTGGATCTGGAAAAAATCATGGAACCCAAGTACATCGCAACACCTCTGAAGACCTTCGACTGTTGTGCCAACGCAGACGGGTCTTCCTGCGTGATCCTGGCTTCCGAGGAAAAGGCCAAAGAGTTGTGCAAGAAACCGGTGTGGATCAGGGGACTCGGCATGGCTACCGCGCCGATCAACATGGCCGCTCGGGACACCTTCAGCGGACTGAAATGCGCTCAGCTGGCTGCAGCACGGGCCTACAACATGGCGGGGATTACCCCCGCTGACGTGAATGTAGCCGAAGTACATGACTGCTTCACGATCGCGGAAATGATGGCATACGAGGACCTGGGTTTTGCCGGACCCGGCGAGGGGCGGCACCTCATTCGCAATAAAGAAACGTACAAAGATGGAAAAATACCCGTGAACGTGGACGGTGGACTCCTGTCAAAAGGCCATCCTATCGGAGCCACGGGGGGATCGCAGATCCGCACCATAGTCCTGCAGTTGCGCGGAGAAGCAGGCGCGATGCAGGTGCCTGGAGCCAAGATCGGTCTGGTTCACAATATCGGCGGCGTCGGAATCTATGGCAATGTGAGCATTTTCGGTGTCGAGTGAGGCACCAGGCTAAGGCCGAAGCACTAGTGGGCCTATCATGCCCACTTCCGGAGGAAGATTATGGGATTCGAGCAATTCGGTATCATCAGCTTTACCGGTATAACCAAGACGGAGGAGTTTGTTGAATTCCTGAAAAAGAACGAGTTGCGCGGCACAGCATGCAAACACTGCGGCGCAAAGTTTTTCCCTCCCCGAAGCGACTGCGACACATGCCTTGCAAGCGATATGGAATGGTTCCCCATCGCGGGAGAAGGGACACTGGTGACCTTCACCCAGGCCATGTACGCGCCGGCAGGTTTCGAAAAGGACGTTCCATACGTTCTGGGCGTTGCTGAATTCGGAGACGGAGTAAAGGTCTTCGGAAGAATGGACAAGTCCTTGAGCCAAGATTCCATCAAGGCGGGCATGAAAATCAAGATCAGGATCGTAAGCCTCGACAACGAACGCTTGAGCTACGAACTCACCTCCGCTTGATGCCGCAGTCTTGACACCTCCACCCGGGGAGCCTGACGAAAAAGGTTTCCCCGGAACTCCTTCCGGGACCGAAGATCTCAGGACGCTATTTCGACAAATAGACAGGCTTTGTAGCACGTTTTCCGGACGCCGCAGCTGCGGGGGGAGGGCAGGAGAACGAAATGGGGGAAACCCCTTTGGAGGCGGCTTCCCCCGCGGTGATGAGGAAGGGCGTTCTCAGAAAAAGGAGCTGATGAACGCAAAGGGCAGACCGATGATCTCGGCTGCACTCGACAGTATATCTGATCCGGAAGACTCTTCCTCGGCGTCCGCTGGATAGGTCGCCGGCGCTGCGGCAGGCGCGAGCTTAATGGTCACCCCGTCACGTACGAAACGGTCAGGATGGGGCGATTGGCTCGCAGTGCGTCGCGGCTCGGAAGTCGCGTATTCCGGGTGGTAAGCCTGAAACGCGTCCATGGGTCTGTGCCCGGGAGTGGAGACTCTGGGACGAACCGGAACTGCCGATTCGGGCATTCTGCAAACGCTGTCCACTGGGCACTGACGGTTGACATAGTTTCCGGCAGGATTGGACCAGGGATTCTGGGTAACGGGTTTCACCTTGCGAATCGGCTTGGTTGACTGCGCGTACGAGTTGAAGTCCGAAGGTGCAATCTGCTTTACACTGGGTGCGGTCTTCTTTTTTTCCACCTTCTTCTGTGCAGCAGGAGTTTTTTCGGTTGCGGACTTCTTTTCCGTGACGGGTGTTTTCTCGGTGTCGGCCTGATCTTCGGATTTCTGCGGAGGAGGAGACAATACGAGATCCTTCTCCAAATCGTTTTCCAGATCGATGTTTTCTTCCGCAGCCACAGTGGTCTGTTCAGCCTTATTGGTCAATTTGGGGGGAGGAGCCATTCCCCGCCTCTCCCTGAGAGCTATAGCGGGCCTGGCCTTGATCCTGGACGTATCCGTGGCCGCTACCGGTTCGGGGAGCAGATTATCGGGCCCCATCTCGACATCCGACGCAGTCTTCAGGCGGGTGGAAAATTCCGCCTTTACCACAGTTCCCGGCTTTATGTGAAATGCCGCGGACGGCTTGACTACACCTGCGTCGGCGAGCACGTCGAAGTTGCCGGCGCACACCCCAGACGCCGTCAACACAGCAATGACCGCCGCAACTGTTAGAATTCTTCCCATATGAGTATCTCCTTTCGACAACTGTTCCCCTCTGGAGGAGCATCTTTAGATCTTTGGGATTTTGACGGGTGGGTTTGGTGTTCCCTCCTTCCCGGCGATAAGCGGGGCATATCATCTAAAAATATTGTTGTCAATCAGAATGTTAGAATATTTTCTTAAAGTAACACATTAATAATTAACCCCCGCGTGCCGGGACAGGCGACGTATCCGGTCATCTACGGGTGGGAAAAGGCTGTCATTGCGAGCGAAGCGAAGCAATCTCGCCTGTGAGTATCGATATTGTTTCGTCGTTTCACTCGTCGCAATGAACGAGATGAGGCACATTCCCCGGGTAACTGAACGATCACGGAGCCACCACATAATTCGTTGACAAAAATCGCGATCCCGCCTAAAATTGCCAATTTACCGGAATCTTATCGCTACAGCCATTTTTGCAGTGCAGCCTGCTCTGTGCGAGAAATTATAACGTGGCAGCAAAGGACACAGTGGCAGTTCCCGACAACTGTTCCGATTCCGAATTGGTTCCATGACGTCACGATTCAAGGAGATCTTATGGCCGCAAAAGACAAGACCAAGCAAGGGGTGCCCGAGATTCATCCGGACCTCGAAAAGGCAGGGGAAAAGAACGAGCACGAGAACGCCGGCGACATCGAATCCCTGCCACTGGCCACAGCACGTGCCATTCCCAGACCCCGCACGTCGCTGGCTGTTCCGCCAACGGGGAAAATGGGAAAATTGACGGTTTCCTTGCTGGGGACCATTTCGTCCGTCCCGACCCTGGAAGACGTGGAGAAGGTGAACAAGGCGCCCGGAAGTCAAGCCAGGACACCTCTTATGACGGTGATCGCGGCGATTGTGGCCAAATCCGGGGGCAGCATGCCGCTGGAGGACTTGTGCGCCCAGATTCCCAAGTATTGGAACAGACCCCTTCCCGCGACACCGTACACCCTTGAAGAATTCGTATACGTAATAGTTCGGAATTCCGATGGGTTGAGAATAAGCTAGTCTAAAAGCCGCTCACGTGGAACGTCCCCCCGGTGTCCAGTACGTGAGGCCGGAAGACGCGCCAAAGGGTATTCAAAATTGCGAGGATTTACGTATAATATATTATAATAATTAATGAAAAAAATATGATCCGCAATTACGAGTGCCTAACCACAGGCGCCCCTCCCTTTCCATGATTCTCCTTGACACACTACATCTTGTGGCGCTAATGATGGGCCCCACAAGATGATCCACTTTCCGGACCGGGATCATTCTTATTCATTCCCGAATTTCAGACGCTTTTGAACAAAAGGTAAAGAGACTCCGAGAATCCGGAGCAGGCACCGTAACTCATGCAACTTTAAGGGGATATTGTATACGCACTACTCACGCCGGTTGTAAGAACTTAAACCGATGTGTGCGAAAATAGCTTCAACTCCATAAAAAAGATGCATAAATTAGGATAGATGGCTTCCCCGTATCGAGGGGACATCACATGACCCGATCACGCACCGAGTGGACAGGGGGATTGCAATGGCTAGCGTAACAGAAATCACCGAGTACAGGAAAGATGCGCCTCGGCATCTGGAGACCACGGACATGGCTCTTTTCGTTCGGACGTCCAGCGAGGCCATGGACGGGTGGGACCGCAGCAGAATAGTTGACGCGCTGCTGCGGGAAACCTTCATAGACGAGGGCACCGCCGAAGACATCAGCCTGGAGGTCGAAAACAACATCAAACAAAGCGGCATCAAGGTCATCACCGCGCCGCTCATCAGGGAAATGGTCAACGCGAAGCTTCTGGAAAGAGGTCTGGAGGGTGTCAGGCGTCTGCACACCCGCCTTGGAACGCCGCTCTACGATGTCGACCAGCTCATCACGCGGCCGAACAAGGAAAACGCGAACGTGCCGCACGGCCCGGAGGCCACGAACCTCACTCTCGCGGAGAACATCAAGAAGGAATACGCGCTGCTCAACGTGTTCGATCAGAATGTGGGCGACGCGCATATGCGCGGGGACATACATCTTCATGATCTGGGATTCATCGACAGACCGTACTGTTCCGGTCAATCTCTGGAGTACATAAAGAAATTCGGCCTGAATCTTCCCAATTCCCTGGCCATGGCCAGACCGGCCAAACACCCGGAAGTGTTGCTGGCTCACATGGTGAAGTTTGCTGCAGCCCTGCAGAGCCATTTCGCGGGAGCCATCGGATGGGACGCGGTGAATCTGTTTTTCGCGCCGTATCTCAGAGGTCTGCCCAAGAAAGACGTGCGCCAGTTGGCCCAGATGCTGATCTTCGAATTTTCTCAGCAGGCTGTGGCTCGCGGGGGTCAGGCCATTTTCACCGACATAAACCTGTACTGGGAGATTCCGAAACATTTTGAAAACGTGCCGGCGATTGGTCCGGGCGGAGAATTCACGGGCCTCACGTATTCGGATTACCTGCCCGAAGCGCAGAATTTCGTCTGGACGCTGTTCGATATCTACCGCGAAGGTGATGGCGCGGGCAGGCCGTTTTTCTTCCCGAAACCCCTTATCCACATCACGGAAAAGTTTTTCAAAACGCCGGGACATGAGGATTTCCTGAGGCACATATGCGATATAGCCTCGGAAAAGGGCAACACGTATTTCGTGTTCGACCGGGGGGATACCGCGAAGATTTCCGAATGCTGTCGGCTGTCCTTCAAGCTGGAAAAAAGCGATCTCGACGACGCGGTGAATCCGTGGAAAATGCGGTATTCGGCAATGCAAAACGTCACCATTAACCTTCCGCGCATTGCGTACGAGGCGAAGGGTGACGATACGCGATTGTTCTCGTTGCTCTCTGAGCGCATCGAATTGGCCGCTGAAGCGCATATCCAGAAAAAGCAGTTCATTCAAAGGCTACTGGCGTTGGGTGAGACCGGTCCCCTGGCGCTGCTGACCATGGATCGCGACGGCGAGCCGTATTTGAGGATGCATCGGGTGACGTACCTCGTGGGCATGGTGGGACTCAATGAAATGGTGCAGTACCACACGGGCGAGGAGCTTCACGAAACAGAGGAATCCATCAAATTCGGCCTCAAGGTTATCGCGCACATGAACCTCGTGTGCGCACGCTTGGGCAAGAGGCACAACATGCGTTTCGTGCTGGAGCAGACTCCTGCAGAGAGTACGGCATATCGGTTTGCAAAGTTGGACATGAAACTGTTCCCTGAAACCCAGAAGGTGGTCAAAGGCAACATGACTGCTGACGAGATTTACTACACGAATTCCACTCTCTTCAATGTAGGGTCCACGGTGGATCCCATCGAGCGGGTGAAGAGGGAAGGATTGTTTCATCCCCTCATCGAGGCCGGCTCTCTCACGCATGTCTGGCTGGGGGAAAGTCGCCCCGGTGCGGAATCCCTTGCGAATTTCGTGGTGAAGACCTTCAGGATGACCCAGAACGACCAGGTGGCATTTTCACCCGAGCTCACCACCTGCGTTTCGTGCGGCCGCACCACCCGGGGGCTCCACGACGCGTGCCTGTATTGTCATTCCGAACAGGTGGAGCAGATCACCCGTATCACCGGGTACTTCACCAAAGTGTCGAGCTGGAACAAAGGCAAGCGCGGGGAACTCAAGGACAGGTTCAGAAACGTGATTTGACGATGATAGCGCAGGGGGGAATCTGTCCGAGGAGTGTCTCCCTGCGCCTTCAGGAAGTCCGTACGACTTCTCGTATATTGATGTTTTTTGATTCTTTCATGTGATTTGGTTTGGTTCGATTTCAGGAGGTTATGGTCATGACATATCTTTTCACCAAAGAAGGGTGCGGAAAGTGCGACTGGATCAAGAGCCGCGTCGATCTTTCCCGGATGGAAAACCTGCAAGTGCTGACACTGGGCGAAGATCCGGAAGCCCTTGCCATGCTGGCCTACTACGAATGCGTGTCCCTCTCGGAGAAACAGTTGCCGATCCTGGTGTCGGACAGCAGGGAGGTTATCACCGGCGCGGGCCA
>Ga0187785_10000244_pt1 | contig 21340 bp, 19 predicted proteins | sample 0815_BV2_4_20_MG_FD_132466 | JGI IMG/M metagenome (GOLD analysis project Ga0187785, IMG submission 132466) | Tropical peat soil microbial communities from peatlands in Department of Meta, Colombia - 0815_BV2_4_20_MG | ecosystem: Environmental > Terrestrial > Soil > Wetlands > Peat | place...
AAAGGCACTGCCCCCGCGCTCAACGATATCATCGCCAGCCATGTCGACTTCATCTTCATGGAGCTTGCCTCGGCGATCAAACTCCACCAGGCCGACAAGGCACGCATTCTCGCCGTCGCCACCGACAAGCGCATCCCCAGCCTGCCCGACATTCCGACGCTGGACGAAGCGGGAGTTAAAGGCTTCGAGTCCGGCACCTGGAACGCACTTGCCGCTCCGCCAAAAACTCCCGCCCCGGTGATCGCAAAGCTCAACAAGGCGGTGAATGAGGTCCTTCAGAGCCCGGAGGCGCAGGATCATTTTGCCAAGATCAATCTGCGCGCTGCGGGCGGCTCGCCGGCGGAAGCTGCCGCCTTTATCAAGAAGGAAACCGAGGTCTGGGGCGCCGTGATCAAGAATGCCCACGTGGAGGCCAATTGATATCGTGATATAGTGCAGGGGACCTCACCGGCGATAAGGCCGGCAATCAATAACGCGTAATGGAATTAAGGAGACGACCATGGACGAGAGAACGCGCGACCCGGTGAAGATCACCGCTGAAGATATCAACCCGCGCTACAACTGGGGCCGGCACTTGCCGGTGCTCGGCTCTATGGGCGTCGATTTCGAGGAGCGTGTCGATTACCGCCGCATGCACCGCTATCGCCTGGGCCGCGCCCAAGCCGCACTCGAAGCCTCTGACCTTGGTGCGCTGCTGCTGTTCGACGACAACAACATCCGCTACGTCACCTCGACCAAGATCGGCGAATGGGCGCGCGACAAGCTTTCGCGCTGGGTGCTGCTCACGCGCGGCGGCGATCCTATCCTGTGGGACTTCGGCTCGGCCGCGGTGCATCACAAGCTCTATTCGCCTTGGCTTAAACCGGAAAATTGCAAGGCCGGCCTTGTCGGCTTGCGCGGCACCGTCGATCCGGCCTTCGGCCTGATGAAACGTCATGCCGAGGAAATGGCTTCAATTCTCAAATCCGCGGGCGTCGCGAAGCTGCCGATCGGCGTCGACATCATCGAACCGCCGATGATGTTCGAACTCGAGAAGGCCGGGATCAAGATAAAGGACGGCCAGCAGATCATGCTCAGCGCGCGCGAAGTCAAGTCGGCCGACGAAATCGCGCTGCTCAATCGTGCCGCTGCGATGGTCGATGGCGCCTATGATGTTGTCAACGAAATGCTTCGTCCGGGCATCCGCGAAAACGACATCGTCGCCGAGGTCAACAAGTTCCTCTACACGCATGGATCCGACGACGTGGAAGCGGTCAATGCGATTTCCGGCGAGCGCTGCAATCCGCATCCGCACAATTTCACCGACCGCATGATTCGCCCCGGCGATCAGGCATTCTTCGATATCCTGCAGGCTTTCATGGGCTATCGCACGTGCTATTACCGCACCTTCAATGTCGTGCGGGCGACGCCCGCCCAGCATGACGCCTACAGAAAGGCGCGCGAATGGCTGGACAGCGCCATCGACCGCATCAAGCCAGGCGCCAGCACGGCGCATATCTGCGAAGTGTTTCCGAAGGCGAACGAGTTCGGCTTCCCCGATGAAATGGCGGCGTTCGGCTTGCAGTTCGCGCACGGCCTCGGCCTGAACCTGCACGAGCGGCCGATCATCTCGCGCGTCGTATCGATGGACCATCCGACCGAGATCAAGGAAGGCATGGTATTCGCGATCGAGACCTATTGCCCCGCCACCGACGGATTTTCCGCCGCGCGCATCGAAGAAGAGGTTGTGGTCACCGACAAGGGCTGCCGCCTGATTTCGCTGTTCCCCGCGGAGGAACTGCCGATCAGCGCGAAGTATTAGAGCGGGATCCTTTCAAATAGAATCGTCATGTCCGCGCGGCCATGACCACGGAGAGTGTCAACCTCAATGGATTCCGCTCTAAGCGCTACTATCTGCAAGATTTGATCACGGCCGGGCACGTCCCGGCCGTGCGCGCCGGTGGTCAGGCCGACGCCTTTTCTCTCAGGTGCGGGAAGCGCTCGCTCAACAGCGAGCCGTGGTAGAAAGTCGGCTTGAACGCCGGCTGCGCCCGGATGTTGTCGAACCAGGTGACAACGCGCGGCAAATCCTGCCAGTCCGGCTTGCCAAGATCGTGTATGCGTATGAGCGATGGCATCACCGCCACATCGGCCAGCGTAATCCTTTTTCCGAGCAGCCAGGGGCCGCCACTGCGTTCGATCTCCGTGTCCATACGCTCATAGGTGCGGCGCAGGCGGGCAAGCGCAGCGTCCATTTCCTCCTTCGGGAATCCGGTTTGCCCCATGGTGAGCATGAATTCCCGGCGCAGGGGCTTGCTCTCCGCCATGGCAACGAAATCCTCGCGCTTCATCTTCTGGAAGCTCGGCAGGAAGGCGAGGTTGAACGTAGGCACGCGCACGGCCGCAGCCGGCATTTCGTCGACGAAGTGCATGAGCGCGCGCATGCGCGCGCGTGCGACCGGATCCTGGGGCGTGAAACTGTCGTCGGGTGCGACCTCGTCGAGGTATTCGGTTATGACCGTGGAATCGATGATGATCGCGCCATCATGATCGAGGGTGGGCACGACGCCATTCGGGTTGAGTTTGAGATAGTTGGGCTTGAGCTGGTCGCCTTCCAGCAGATTGAGCTTGACCTCATCGAACGCGAGCTTTTTGGCGTTGAAGACAAAGCGAACACGTTGGCTGCAGGTCGATTGGGGGGCGTTGTAAAGCCTGAATGTCATTTAAAGCTCCCGTCTCATCCATCATTCGATCGTATGAGGTATGATATGTGTCTGCTGCATATCCGCCATGAAATTTATGGCCATTTTACTTGAGATAGGCCTGCCAGACCTTTTGAGTGGACACGTGCGCAGCCGCCGTTTTCCTCCCTTCAGGCTTAGCGGCGGCGTGAATCCTCCACCTTATGCACACGGGCCCCGCAAGGGGCCCTTTTTTTATGCGCATCACGCATTGTCGATGGCGATCAGCTTTCCAGCCCCGTCGGCACGTTCTTGTTTTCCGACGCGAGCTTCATGCCGGCTGCAAGCGCCATCGTTTCCATCAGTGCCGCGAAGTCCTTGTTCAGGTAGGCCTGCGGATCCGGCTGCAGCGTGGCGTGGCCGAAGTGGCCTTGCAGCACTTCGCGCGTCGCCGCTGTCACGGGCATCGGCACATCCATCTCGCGGCCAAGTTCGAGTCCGAGATCGAGATCCTTGCGCAATAATTCTGGAGTGAAGGTCGTCGTCCAGTCGAGATTGACCAGCGCCGGCGACTTGTACCGGGTGAACATCGAGCCCATCACGCCGTTGTTCAGGAAGGCAAGGAAGGCGTGACGTGGCACGCCCATCTTGTTCACCAGCAATGTGATCTCGATCAGATTCTCAGTCACGACGCCGAGCATGACATTGTGAGCAATCTTGCACACGCGCGCGAGCTCGCCGTCACCGACATAGGAAACGCCCTGCGGTGCAATGACCTCCATTAGCGGCATCATCATTTTGCACGCCGCTTCAGGCCCCGAGACAACCGACGAAAGCCGGCCTGCCTTGATCACCTTGGCGTTGCCCGACACCGGGGCCGTGACGTAGTCGGCGCCGCGTGCCCTCAGTTTCTTGCGAATGTCAACAGATTCTTCGACCGAAATGGTCGAGCAATCCACGAAAACGCTTGGGGTCTTGCCGGAGCCCGAAACGACACCATCCTTGCCAAACAAGACCTGTTCCAGGTCCTTGCCCTCAGACACGATCGAAAACACCACATCGCATGTCGCCAGATCGGAAAGCTTGTCGACGACCTTCCCGCCCTTCGCGGCCAGTGGCTCGGCCTTGGCGCGAGTCCTATTCCAGATGGTTACATCGTGGCCGGCTTTGAGCAGACGTTCCGCCATGGGGAAACCCATGCGCCCGGTTCCGATCCAACCGATCTTTTGTGCATTCTTCGACATCACGAAACTCTCCCGTTTAAAACCTAGCGCCGCGCATGACCGGCCTTTAGCCGTTCTGCCGCAATTGCGCCAGTAGCGGCATCCCGGCGCAATGCAAACCACGCCAGCTTGTGGCGGGCGTTCAAAGCGTTATCCTCGGACCAAAATCGCTTAGAAGCGGAAAGCCCGCGCAAGATGCCCGCTGCCGCGGCCCACCGGAGGAAGTCAGGCATAATGCAGGACGCCGTCACCACCATTGCGGTGGATCGCACGCTCGGTCGCCTACGAGGCGGTGAGCGGCTTCGGCTTGTCGCACGCAATATTTTTCCCTTTGTCGTCGTTGGCGGCATCTGGGAAATCGTCGCCTGGGCGAACATATTTCCGCGCAGATTGTTTCCGACCCTGGAAGAAGTTGCGTCCTCTTTTATCCAGCTGACCGTCTCCGGCATCCTGCCGCATCACACCATCGATACCGTGATCCGCCTGCTCTCTGGCTTCGCGCTCGCCGGAGTTTTCGGCGTCACCATCGGCGTTCTGATGGGGCGCTCGCGCCGTGCCGAGGATATTTGTCTGCCCCTGGTGAGTATTTGCGCACCGATCCCCGGCCTCGCCTACGCGCCGCTGTTTCTGCTCTGGTTCGGGCTCGGTAATTTATCATCGGTACTCTTGGTCGGCTTCGTGTCGGCATTCCCGATCATCTTCAACAGCTGGACCGGGGTGAAGGCCGTAAAGGAGATTTGGGTCCGATCGGCTCAATCTATGGGCGCCGACGACCGCCGGCTGTTCAGGTACGTCATCCTGCCGGGAGCCCTGCCCTACATTCTCACCGGGTTGCGGCTTGGTCTGGCTCAGGCCTGGCGCATCCTTGTCGCAGTCGAAATGCTGGCAGCCGTGCCCTGGGGTCTCGGCTGGATGATATTCGGCGCGCGCAAATTTCTTAATACCGATGTCATGATGGCCGGCATCGTCGTGATTGCTGTTATTGGCCTCGCGCTTGAGAAATTCGTATTCCGCAAGATCGAGGACTACACGGTCGTGCGCTGGGGAATGATCACATCATGACCGAGATGGGGCAAAACCTGCGTTCGACTGTGCGAGCCGCCATTACGTTGACCGTCGCGGCTGCGGCCTACGAGGTATTGGCGCGCAGTGGGTACTTTGCGCCCGCCCTGTTGCCGACGTTGGCCAATGTCGCACGCGCGCTGTTTGCAAGCCTCGCCGACGGCACCATGATCGAGCATGCGGCATTCACCTTGTATCGTGTGCTGTTCGGTTTCAGTCTGGCGGTGGTTGTCGGCATTCCGCTCGGCATCCTGATGGCGCGGTTTCAGCGCGTGGAACACTTTTTCCTTCCGTTGGTGAGCGCGCTGATGCCGATCCCCTCGTTCGCGCTGGTGCCACTGTTCATGCTCTGGTTCGGGATCGGCAATCTGACCACCGTGCTGATTGTGTTCTATGCCGCGACCTTTCCAATGGTGTTCAATACATGGTCGGGCGTACGCTCGGTCAATCCGCTGTGGTTGCGTGCGGCCGGCGCCATGGGTGCCGACGAGAATTCGCTGTTCTGGAAGGTCATCATTCCCGGCGCCTCGCCTTTTATCATCACCGGCATGCGACAGTCGTTCCTGCGTGCCTGGATTGCAGTCGTCGGCGCCGAGATGATCGCAGCGTCCGACTGGGGGCTCGGCTGGGTCATCTTCGACGCCAAAGAATTCCTCAACACCGACATTATGCTGGCCGCACTGATTGTCATCGGCTGCATCGGCTATGTGTTCGAACGCCTCGTGTTCGGCTCGGTCGAAAGGGCGACGGTCCAGCGTTGGGGCATGACGCGAGCGGCCAAAGGGTAAGCCATGCAGCCGATCGCCATCCGTGACGTCACCCTCACTTATGACACGCCCGGCGGCAAAGTACCCGGTGTCAAGAACGTCAGTATCGACATCGATGCCTCTGAATTTCTCTGCATCGTCGGGCCGTCCGGCTGTGGCAAGTCCACACTGCTCAACATCATTGCCGGATTCCTGACCCCGGCCTCGGGCGAGATCCGCATCGGCGGCAAGCCGGTGACCGGCCACGGCATGGACCGCGGTGTAGTATTCCAGGATTTTGCCCAGCTTTTCCCTTGGCGCACCGCGCTCGGAAACGTCTCATTCGGACTGGAAATGAAAGGGGTGCCAAAGCCGGAGCGTGACAAGATCGCGCGCGAACAACTGCGCCTGGTCAAGCTCGAGAAATTTACCGGCTCGTTCCCGCACCATCTGTCCGGTGGCATGCAACAGCGTGTCGCTATCGCGCGTGCGCTGGCGTACAATCCATCGGTACTTTTAATGGATGAGCCCTTCGCTGCGCTCGATGCGCTCACGCGTGACGACATGCAGCGGCTGCTCGCCGATGTGTGGCGGGAAACGCGCAAGACGGTGATCTACGTGACGCATAACGTCTCTGAAGCGGTCTATCTCGCAGATCGGGTCATTGTCATGACGCCGCATCCCGGCACGGTAAAGACGGAGATTCGTATTCCATTGACGCGGCCGCGCGATCCGCTCAGCATGGAATTTCTCGATTTTCAAAAAGAGCTGCTGCGCCATCTCGGTCACGAACCGGGTGAGCCAGCGAAGGCCAACGGCAAGGCAAACGCATAAGGGAGGACATCATGCAACGCAAAGGCGGAATAACACGCCGTCACTATTTGGCAGCAACGGGAGCCGGCGTGCTAACGGCCGGATTCGGCATCCGGCCGGCGGCGGCGCTGGAAACCGTGCGGCAAGGGTACCAGACGAACATGTGGGGCATGCCGACTTATTACCTGCTGCGCTCCGGCCTGCTCGAAAAGCATGGCGTCAAGTTCGAGGAATTCGCCGTGCCCTCGGGCAACCTGACCATGCAACAGATGGTGGCGCGCCAGGTCGACATGGGAACCTACGCGGGGCCGTCGCTCGCGCTCGGCCATGACAAGGGCGGCATGGTTGCCATCGCAATGATCGAATATGTCGGCAAGACCGCGCGCGTGATGGCGCGCAAAGACCTGGGCATCACCAAGGTCGAGCAATTGAAAGGGCTGAAGGTCGCCAATCAGACCGGCTCGTCCACCGGCAACATTTTCGTCGACCAGATCGCAACCAAGGCCGGCTTGAAAAAGGGCGACTATCAGGAAATCCGCATGAACGTCGACGACATGGTCGCCGCAATGGCCGCCAAGACGGTCGATGCTATGTGCAATGTCGAACCCTACAACGCGATTGCGGAAGCCGACGGGCTGGCCGTGACGATTTCGGAATTCGACACTTTCGACAAACTCCCGGTGTTCATGGCGGCAACGCCCGAATTCGTCGAAAAGAGCCCGCAAACCGTGGTTGCTTACCTGAAGGCCTGGCTCGAAGTTGCAAAGGACTTCAAGAGCCAGCCGGACAAGGTGGCGAACGTGATCTACACGTTCTACACCTCGAAGGGTTACACTATGTCGAAGGACACTTTCGCCAAGGCGCTCGCGCGCGTCGAGGTGCAGCCCGGTTGGCCGAGCGACATCAAGCCCTACATGCAGGCGCAGGCTGAAATCCTGCTTAAGGAAAACAAGATCAAGGCGATCCCGGACTGGGATAAAGTGCTACGCACCGAGTTCCTCAAACAGGCCGGTGCGTAGAGTTGTCCGAGCCTCTCATCTCCCCTCCCCCCACGAGCCCTTGCGAGTGGTGGGGAGGGGTCGGGGGTGGGGGGGCAGCAAAGATCTAATTTCACATTGAATCCCCCCACCCCCGTTTGTATCGCTAGCGCGATACAAACCGACCCTCCCCACCGCTTCGCGGGGGAGGGAAAGAAGGAGTGCTGCATGTCCGCCGCCACCAATCCGCTCAACAAGAACGGTGAACCCGTCATGTGGAATTTCAAGTTACTCGCGCAGAACGATCTTGGCGGCTTCGGTGGCATGGGCGAAGGCATGTCGGTGCAAATCGCCAAGGATGGACGGCGCATTATCTGGCTGGCCCACGAAAGTGCGCCGAAAAATTTTACCGCCGTCGACGTTTCCGATCCACGCCAGCCGAAGGTCGTGGTGCAAACCGAGCTGCCCAAGCCTTACATGCGCTCGAACTCGCTTGAGCTGTCGGGCGACATCATGGCGGTTGCCTATCAGACACAAAAGGTCAACCAGCAGCCGGCCGGCCTGGAACTGTTCGATGTGTCGGTGCCCGAAAAGCCGCGCTCGATCTCGTTCTTCGATTGCTCGGGCGCTACCTCGCGCGGCGTACATCAGCTTTGGTTTTGCGACGGCGAATACGTGCACATGGCTTCGGGATCACCCGACTTCAAGCCGAGCCACCCGCAAGATGACCAGTTCTACCGCTGCATCGATGTGCGCAACCCGACAAAGCCGGTCGAGGTCGGCCGCTGGTGGATGCCGGGAACGTCGGCCACCGACAACGTCAACCCGCCCCCGCGCCATCCGCTCGACAAGGGCTATCGCGCCCACAACACCAATGTCTACCCGCGGCGGCCGGACAGGCTTTACCTTTGCTACATCGACGGTGGCATGTTCGTGATGGACATCAAGGACAAGGCCAATCCGAAGGTCATCTCGCACTGGACCAATTCGCCGCCGTATACGGGTTTCATGCACACCGCAGTGCCGTTGTTCGATCGCGACCTCATGCTTGTAACCGACGAGTCGACGGAAAACGCCGGCAAAGACTGGCCGAAGCTGATCTGGATTCTCGATATGCGCGACGAGAAGAACCTGGTGTCGATCTCGACTTGCCCGATGCCGCCGGTCGATGCCTACAAGGACCGCGGCGGCCGTTTCGGCGCGCACAACATCCATGAGAACGCTACGGTACCGACGGCCTGGCAGTCAGATCAGATCGTGCTCGGCACCTTTTTCAACGGCGGCCTGCGGGCTTACGACATTTCCAATCCGTATCAGCCGAAGGAAGTCGGTGCCTTTGTGCCGCCGCCGCCGAAAGGCACGCCAGCCGGCGCGGTGCAACTCAACGACGTATTCGCAGACGAGCGCGGCATCGTTTACACCGTCGATCGCCACACCGGAGGGCTCTACACGCTGGAGATGGATTTCTGATTCGGAAGAATCTCGCCAAGGTAAGGCGTGGGTGGCCGGCGCGAGCCTGGCCATGACGAGTGGCATATGAACGAGCTATTTCCCTCCCCGGCCGCCGGACGTTTTGGGCGCAGGCTCAAGCGCGAGCGCGGGCCGCGTGTGCCGGTCACAATCATCACCGGCTTTCTCGGCGCCGGAAAGACCACCTTGCTCAAGCGCTTTTTGGCGACACCGCAGGGACAGGGCACGGCCGTCGTCGTCAACGAATTCGGTGCGGTCGGTATCGACGATGCATTGGTGCGGTCAAGCGCCGATGAAACCGTGCTGCTCGGTAACGGCTGCGTGTGTTGCATTACCCGCACCGATCTGCAGCAAGCGCTGCGGCGGCTGGTGGTGGAACGCGAGCGCGGCGAACTACCGGATTTCCGCCGCATCATGATCGAGACCAGTGGTCTCGCTGATCCGAGCCCCATCCTGCAGACTTTCGCGACAGACCGCGCGCTGGGTAGCGTATTCCACATAGAGGCGGTTGTGACCGTGATCGACGCCGTCGCCGGCAGCGACACGCTCCAATGGTCAGCCGAAGCGCGCAAGCAGGCGATACTCGCTGACCGACTCATCATCACAAAAACGGATATTGCCGGTGAGAGTTCGAGCGCAACGCTTGCCGCAAAAATGCGCGCACTCAATCCCGGCGCTGAAATTCACGAGGCTGTCGACGGTGAGATCGATCCAACCCGGTTGACCGAGCCGGTTTCCGATCAGCGCAACGCATTTGTGGCCGAGGCCGCGCACGGCGACAACATCGGCAGCTTTGTGCTCACCGGCGACCGGCCCGTGGCATGGGCAGTTTTCGCCCGCGCGATGGATACGCTGATGCAATTGCGCGGAGCGGATCTGCTGCGCGTCAAAGGATTTCTCGACGTAGAGGGGTGCAAGGGACCGGTTATGGTGCAGTTCGTTCAGCATCTCGCCCATCCACCCGTAGAACTGGAAATGTGGCCGGATGGGAATCGGCACAGCCGGGTGGTGTTCATCACGCGGAATATTTCGGAGCGTCAGGTGCGCGATTTAATCGCTGCAATCAAGGCGCTCGTCTGAGCTATTCGCGCTCGCGCCCTGCGATTTCCGCCTGCCAAGGTGCGACGGTGCGCTCGACGAACCCGATCAGCCAATTCAGCCCGACCGCCATCACCATCAGAATGATGATGGGGACAAACATGGTCGCCGTATCGAAGTTGTTGGCGGAATTAATGATCACCGCACCGAGTCCCGAGATTGTGGTGAAGAATTCCGCAATGACCATGGCCACCACCGCACGCCCAACCGCCAAACGAATTCCCGCCATGATGTAGGGCAGCGTGGCGGGCAGCACGATACGACGCAAAATGACGATGTCGGGCGCCACAAATGATTTTCCCACCTCGATCAGCGTCTTCGGCACGGCGACGACGCCGAGCCAGGTGTTGATGCAGATCGGGAACAGCGCCATCAGGAATACGATCGCGACTTTGACTGCAAAACCGAGCCCGAGCCACAGTATCAGCAGCGGCACCAACGCAACCAAGGGCATGGCGTAGCCGGCGGTGACGTAAATGCCGAGCGCAGCCTCCGCAAAGCGAAAACCGCCAATCAGCAGGCCGAGTGGCACGCCAATCACGATCGCAAGGGCGTAGCCAAGCAGGAACGGCCGCAAGGATTCGTAGAGTGCCGACCACAACTGGCCGGTGACCGCCAGATCCCAAAAAGCGGCTGCTATCGCGGTTGGATAGGAGCCGAACACAGGATTCACACGGCGACCAAATATCTCCCAAAGGATCAACATCACTGCGATGGACGCAAGTGTAATCACCCACCTCGGCAACGGCCTCCGCTCGGCGGTTTCCGTTTTCGCCGCTGCTGCGGACTTCTCTTGTCTGTTCGCGATGTCGACCATCAGTGGACCGTTAAACCATCGTGTATCGCCCGCCAGACTTTGTAGCGGGTCTCGGCGAATTCCGGCGTACCACGGACAACTCCGAGATCGGGACGCGGCCGTTTTAGCGGCACATCCATGATCTCCTGCACGCGGCCATTTTTCATGACAACGATGCGATCGGCTATCAGCACGGCTTCGTCGAGATCGTGCGTGACAAACAGAATGGTTTTTCCGGTTCGCCCGTGTAAGTCGAGCAATTCTGCCTGGAGCGTCTCGCGCGTCTGCGCATCGAGCGCGCCGAACGGCTCATCCATCAACAGGACCTTGGGATCAATGGCGAGAGCGCGTGCGATGCCGACGCGCTGTTTCATTCCGCCAGAGAGCTGATGCGGACGACGATTTTTGGAATCTATCAGGCCGACAAGATGCAGGTATTTGTCCGCAGTTTCGCGCAACACGGCCCCACGCATGCCTTTCATCTCCAGGCCGAACATCACGTTCTGCATAGCGGAGAGCCACGGCAACAATTCGGCATGCTGGAAAACCATGCCGCGATCGTGTCCGCAGCCATTGACTTCGCGCCCGTCCACCATGACCCGGCCGCTACTCGATGGATCAAGCCCCATCGCAACACGCAGTGCCGTGGTTTTGCCGCAGCCTGACGGACCGATCAGCGCGACAATCTCGCCGTCCTTGACGGTAAAATTGACGCGGTCGAGCGCCTGAACATGATGGACCTCGCCGTCCACACGCAACGAAAAACGCTTGGACACGTCGAAGAAAGTCACCTCACCCATTCAATTCTCCAAACTGCAATTCCGCTCAATGACCGACCAGTTGCATCGCCTTTTCGCGATATTCGGGCGCGGTAACGGTCTTGAGGTCGAGCGGCGCCTTCAGTCGGCCCGCTTTCACCATCTGCTCCTGGATCCATTGTATCTTTTCCGCGGGCAACGGCAGCGCCGGATCGACGGCATGGTGCTGGACGGCATCGTCATACACAAAGGCAGGACGCGGATCGTCCGGTTTCGCATGGGTGAGCTCACGTGTGAGAGCAATGGTCTCGTCCCTGTGCGAGAGGGCAAACCGCAATGCACTCATTTCAGCGGCAAGAAATTTAACGGCATCGTCGCCTCGCTCGGCCAGTTTTCTCGCGTTTGATACAATGCATACGCGCAGGAAATTTGGCACGGCGTCGCGGCCGGCAACGAGCAAGTGAATGTTCTTTGGCGCGACGGGTTGATATTCATTCGACACGACCGCGGCATCGACAACCCCGCCGATCAGCGCCTGATAACGGTCGTTATCGCCGCCGACAGCGGCGAGCTTTACGTCGGTATCAGACACGCCGAATTTCGCCAACGCCGAACGTGCCAGCATATCGGGCATGGAGTTGGGCGCTGACACCGCGATCTGCTTGCCCTTCAGATCCTGGACCTTGGCGATCTTGTCACTGGCGTAGATCCCGTGCGGCACCACAACCCAGTGACAACCGAGCAGTTTGACGTCGCCACCCTTGGAGTCGGCGGCAAAGACACCCTGCGGTCCGCCTTCGAAGCTGTCGAGCTCGCCCGCGATCAGCGCCTTCAGCGCGAGCTGGTCATCCTTGAACTGGGAGATTTCAATCTTGAGGCCTTGTTTCTTCGCAAAGTCGCGCGTCGAGACCATCAAGAAAATGCCGGCGTCGGATTTGGCGTTGATCAGCCCGTGCTTCCAGATCTTTTCCTGCGCGCCGACGGGCGCACAAAAGGTAACAAAGAACGCAGCGACAGCAATTGCGCCAATGGCGGCATTCCGGGACGCAGCGGTGCGCATGTGAAGTTCCTCCCTGAATTCCAGTTCCGTAGCGCCTCTGATCGGGCCTTTATTCCGGTGACTTTACATCAATTTTATCGCCGCGGGCGTTCCCAAGACCAGTGTGCGGGACTAGCCTTTAGTCCACAAGCGTCGGCACAAGACGCATTCCGCAACGGGGCAGTTGGCCGCGAGCCTTCGGCCCCTGCTAGTTCAGGGAGCTGAACGCTTTGACCCAACGCTTCACCCTTTCCGTCAATGGCAAGTCCCATACAGTCAACGCTGATCCGGACATGCCGTTGCTCTATGCCTTGCGGGACGATCTCGGACTTAACAACCCCCATTTCGGCTGCGGCCTGGCGCAATGCGGCGCCTGCACTGTGCAACTCGATGGCCAACCGGCGCGCTCGTGCATTACCGCAATCTCGGCTGTTGGCGATGCAAAGATCACGACCCTGGCGGGCCTCGGCACGCCCGAGAAACCACATCCGCTTCAGACCGCGTATATCGAGGAGCAGGTGCCGCAATGCGGCTACTGCATCAACGGTTGGCTGATGACCGCCGCCGCTTTTTTACGCGACAAGAAGAAGCCGACGGAAGCCGAGATCAAGGACGCGCTCTCTGGTCTCAAGTGCCGTTGCGGAACGCACATCAGTATCCTCAAGGCGGTCAAGCGTGCTGCCGAGCTGATGGGTTGAGGGAGGGTGTCATGACAAAATTCGAACAAGCTTCTACCTTTACCCGCCGCTCGGTGCTCCTCGGTGGTGGCGCACTTGTAGTTTCTGTTTGCGGCGCGGTGTCGCTCGACACCTTGGTGTCGATCCAAGCTGCACTGGCGCAGGGCGCCAAGCCGGCACTGACCCCGGATCAATTGTCGTCTTATATCGCCGTTAATGCCGACGGCACCGTCTCAGCTTTCTTCGGCAAAATGGACATGGGCCACGGCTTGCATGTCGCCATCGGGCAAATTGTCGCCGAAGAACTCGACGTTCCTTTCAAGAGCGTCAAGGTCTACATGGGCAATACCGCCAATTCAGTAAACCAGGGCGGCGCCTCCGGTTCGACCGGCATTCAAATGGGCGGAAAGCAGATGCGCATGGCTGCGGCGGAAGCACGCCGCGTGCTGGTCGACATGGCGGCCAGCCAGCTGTCCGTACCTGCCGAAAAGCTCATTGTCACTGACGGCATGGTGAGCGCGAGCGACGACAAGTCGAAGCACGTTTCCTATGTACAGCTGATCGGCGGCAAATATTTCAATGTCCAGCTCGACTGGAACAAGCAATACGGCAACGCGCTCTATGCACCCGGCAAGGCGCAACCCAAGAAGCCAAGCGAACACAAGATTGTCGGTCAGCCAATCAAGCGTGAGGACGTGGCTCCCAAGGTTTTCGCGCAAGAAGACTTCGTGACGGACATAAAGATACCGGGGATGGTTCACGGACGGATGATCCGCCCAGCTGTCGCCGGCGCCGTACCGGTTAAGGTCGATGAAAGTTCGATCAAGGACATCCCTGGCGCCAAGGTGGTCTGGGACAAAGGCTTTCTTGGCGTGGTCGCCGACAAGGAATGGGACGCAATCCAGGCTGCACAAAAACTGAAAGTGGATTGGTCATCCGCCGAGCCGCCGTTCCCTGAGCGGGCCTCCCTCTACGACCACATTCGCAAAGCGGATGTACGAAAACGCAGCGTCGACAAGGAAAATGGAAATGTTGACGACGCTTTCAAGTCTGCAGCGAAGGTGATCGAGGCAGAATATGAATGGCCATTCCAGTCACATGCGAGCATGGGACCGGCTTGCGCTCTCGTCGACATTAAAGATGGACAATTGACCTGCTGGAGCGGAACGCAGAAGTCTCATTTCGTGCAGGAGGGCCTTGCCCTCACGCTCGATCTGCCGCTCGACAAGGTCCACGTGATCCATGTGACGGCTCCCGGCTCTTACGGCCGCAACGATGCCGACGACTGTGCTATGGATGCAGCCGTGCTGGCGAAAGCGGCCGGCAAGCCGGTTCGTTTGCAATACATGCGCGAACAAGGCACCGGCTGGGATCCAAAGGGCCCCGCTTCAATTCACAGGGCGCGCGCTGCAATCGATGCCGCTGGCAAAGTCACGGCCTACGAGTTCACTAGCAAGGGTTTCTCGCGGGTGGACGTGAATACGAATGGCGGCAAACCGCACGATACGTTGACCGGCCAAGCCCGCGGTGTTGCGCTGAAATCAGGTGACGGTTTCGGCGTCCCCGCAGAGTCGTACGCTTTTGACCACAAAAGACTCGCCTGGGAAACGATCCCGCCGCTGCTCGACCGTTCGTCGCCTTTGCGCAGCGCGCATTTGCGCGATCCGGTCGGCCCGCAAATCCACTTCGCAAGCGAATCATTCATCGATGAGGTGGCGGCCGCGGTGAATGCGGATCCGATTGAGTTCCGGCTGCGTCATATCAAGGAGCCGCGCGATATTGCCGTGATCAAGGCGGCGGCAGAGGCTGCAAAATGGCAGCCTCGGCCATCGCCGCGACGCGATCAGAGCGGCAACAAGGTCTCCGGCCGTGGTATTGCCTATGCGCAACGGAACGGCACACGCGTCGCGATCATCGCCGAAGTCGATATCGACCGCTCGACCGGCAAAATCTTCGCGCGCAAGTTCACCGTGGCGCACGATTGCGGGCAGATCATCAATCCCGACGGACTGGTGAAATGTATTGAAGGCAACATCGTGCAGGGCGTCAGTCGCACATTGTGGGAAGAAGTGACCTTCGACCGTAAAACGGTGACCAGCGTGGATTGGCTGACCTATCCAATCCTCGACATCACCGAGACGCCGGGCGAGGTCAACGTGGTGCTGATCAACCATCCCGACATCGCACCAACCGGTGCAGGTGAACCATCCATCCGGCCGGTGGCGGCGGCTATTGCCAATGCGATCTTCGACGCGACCGGCGTGCGCATCCGCCGTGTGCCGTTTTCGCCGGACCGGGTGAAATCGGCATTGAGCTGAAAATCAGGCAGGCGCGAGACGGGAAATGCTGTCTCGCGCCGCCTTGATGATGTCGGGCACTGCGGCGTCATTTCCCGGCGCCATGATATGGACCCCGGAAACGTGCGGCACATCCGCCAATTCGCGCACCATCTCAATGCAAACGAGGCGGCCTTCCGCTGCCGGATCCTTCGCGCGCTCCAGGCGGTTGATAAGCGCATCGGGTATTACGGCACCGAAAAGCTTTTCCTTGATCCAGCGTGCCGATTTCGCCGAGCGCAACGGGACAATACCGATCAGCATTGAGAGCTGGTCGGTTACGCCATGCTCGGCGAGCCGCGCCATGTAGCGGCGCACAAGACCGGCGTCCATGCAGAACTGGGTCTGTACAAATTGCGCGCCAGCGTCGAGCTTGGCCAGCAAACCGGTTGGCCGCCAACCCGGCGTTGGATCGACCGGATTGTCGGCACTGCCGAGGAAAAAATCGGCGCGGCCGGCGACTTTGCGTCCAGTAGGTAATTCTCCGGTGTCACGCAGCCGTCGCGCGGTATCAAGCAGCGTGCGCGGATCGAGATCAAACACCGGCACGGCATCCGGCTGGTCGCCGGCGCTCGGATCGTCGCCGCGCAGCATCAGCAGGTTACGAATGCCCGAGGCCGCCGCGCTCAGTAAATCGCTTTGCAAGGCGATACGGTTGCGATCCCGGCAGGTGAGCTGAAGAATGGGTTCAATGCCCTGCTCCACGAGCATTGCAGCGGCAGTCACAGCGCCGAGATGGGGCCTCGCACCGGCGCCGTCGGTTACGTTGACAGCATCGGCGAGGCCCTTGAGCGGCCGCGCCTTCGCCAATAGCTCATCGCGCTCAAACGACACTGGCGGCGTTACTTCTGCGGTAATAACAAAGCGGCTGGCGCGCAATTTCTCTTGCAGGGAGACTGGCATCTACCCCAAGTCGCAAAATCCAGTGGACGTTGCAAGGGCAACAATGGGAAAAGTGACGGCGGTGCATCATCGCATAAACGTGCGGGCAATGTTTCAGCTGGCGAAATCAATAGACGATGCAATCGCGCCGATTGTCGACGGCTGCATGTTGGTGGTTCCACGCGAAGTGTCCGGAGTGCCAATGGCGGCGACCCGCGCGCTGATAAGGCGCGGCATAAGGCAGTTGCACCTTGTCGCACTGCCGACATCAAGCCTGCAGGCTGACCTTCTGATCGGCACTGGTTCTGTCGCAACGCTGGAGACAAGTGCGGTCAGTCTCGGCGAGTTTGGCCCGGCTCCACGCTTCACCGCTGCGATCACATCGGGTGCGATCAAGATGAAAGATGCCACCTGTCCGGCGCTGCATGCTGCGTTACAGGCTTCCGAAAAAGGCGTGCCGTTCATGCCGTTGCGCGGGCTTATTGGTTCGGATGTCCTGAGATATCGAGACGATTGGAAAGTCATCGACAGCCCGTTCGACAAAGACGATCCGATTGTGCTGTTGCCTGCGATCAAACCGGACTTCGCGCTGATCCACGCGCCGATGGCAGACAATTTCGGCAACGTGTGGATCGGGCGGCAACGCGAACTCGCCACCATGGCGCACGCCGCAAGGAAGACCATCGCAACGGTCGAAAAAATCCACGACGGCAACATGCTTGACGATCCGACGCTTGCCGCCGGCACGCTGCCGGGTTTCTACGTCGAGAGCATCGCCCTTGCCGAGAGGGGCTCCTGGCCGCTGGGGCTGCCGGATTTTTACGCCGCCGATGCGGATCATCTTGCCGAATATGCCCGTTTGGCGGCGACAAACGAAGGTTTCGCGGAGTATCTGGACAAGTATGTGTATGAAAAACGGGCGGCGTAAGTTTGTGCATCGCCAAAGGCACAGCGGGCCCGCTCTCCCCGTTGGGGAGAGGGTTGGGGTGAGGGGGCATGTGACCATCGATATGCCCTTGCCCCCTCACCCGGCGCGCTACGCGCGCCGACCTCTCCCCCGAGGGGAGAGGTGAAGAGGAGAGGCTCTCACATGGCCCCAGCATTCCAGTTTCGCGATGAGGAATTACTCGCCGACGTCATTGCGCGTTTGATCGGTGACGTGCGGCACGTGGCGGTCGGTAACGCTTCGCCGATCCCAGCGACCGCCGCGCTGCTGGCGCGCGAACGCGGCAAGTTGCAAAATTTGGGGCGACCCTATGTTTCGTTGCTGCAAAGCCGCAAGCATAATTTCTTCACCGACGGTGCGCGCGAGCTGTTCGATTGTGCCGGCCAGGGCCGCATCGATGTATTTTTTCTCTCCGGCGGGCAAATCGATGGGCAAGGGAACGTCAACCTTGTCAGCACCGGCGACTACGGGCATCCGAAAGTGCGGTTTCCAGGTTCGTTTGGCTCCGCCTATCTCTATTATGTGGTGCCGAAGGTTATCCTTTTCCGTACCGAGCATTCACGCCGGACGCTCGTGCCGAAGGTCGATTTCGTCAGCGCGCCCGGGACGAGCAAAGCTAATATCTATCGTTCGGGCGGCCCGATCGCCCTGGTGACCAACCGTTGTCTGTTCAGCTTTGTCGATGGTCGTTTTGCTCTAACAAGCGTACATCCAGGCCATACGATTGATGAGGTCGTCGAAAACACTGGATTCGAGTTCGAGAAGGCAGCCGCCGTGCCACAAACGCCGGCACCTTCGCCCGACACGCTCAAGCTCATGCGCGAGGTTGTGGCGCCGCAATTAGCGGAGGTCTATCCGCAATTCGCAGCGCAGGTCTTTGGCGTTGCTCAAGCTGCTTTCGCGCGCTGAAAAACCTCGCTCTTTCGGTCGTTACACACGTGGGCTAGTCTCCCGCGCGCGGCCGACCGGCCGTACCACATCATAAGAAACGGAAGGACAAAATCTGGTGAAAACGGTTGAAGCTGCGGTGATCGGTGTTGGGTGGGTCGGGGGCACGCGCGCGGAAACGCTCTCGCGCACGGCATTGGTAGACAAATTGCACTTGTGCGAAATCCGGCCCGATCGGCTGGCCGAAGTCAAGGCGCTCCACAAGCCTGCTACCGCAACGCTCGACTATAACGATATCATCAGGAATCCGAACATCTCCGTGGTGTACATTTCGACCACGCCGGAATCGAACCATTACCCGATCTGCCGAGATTGCTTGAAGTCCGGCAAGAATGTGATGCTGGAAAAGCCGATCGCGCTCGAACTGTGGGAAGCCGACGAACTCATTCAACTTGCCAAGCGCAACAACCTGAAATTCACAATCGGTTACTCGCAGCGCTTCAACCCGAAAATTGCATATGCCAAAAAGAAGATCGTTGACGGCACTCTTGGCAAGGTCGTGTCAGTCCTGGTGAGCCGGCATCTCTCACGCAGCCTGGGTAAGAAAATCGCCAGTCGCGTCCGTCTCTCTCCGGTCGTGATGGAATCGACGCACGATCTTGATTTTGTGCTCTGGCTTCTGGAGCCGGCCAAGCCGGTCCGCGTTTATTCTCAGGGCGCTTACGGCTATATGGAGCCCATCAACGGGTCCCATGATGTGATGTTTACCACGGTGACCATGGACAACGGCGTGGCGGTGATGATCGGCGGCGGCTGGAACCTGCCGCCAAGCTATCCAAATTATTGCGCGACCTGGATCGAAATCACCGGGACCGAAGGATCGTTGTTCCTTGACGATACCCAGCGCGACAACTGGCTCAACACACAAAAAGACGGCCAGGTATTTCCAATGTCGACCATGCCGGGTGAATGGGTCGACAATGTTTTTGCCGGCGGCATGGGCCCGGAAACCATCCATTTCCTGGAAGCTTGCATCCGCAACACTCCCGTCATGGTCACACCGGAGAGCGCGCGACGCGTGATGGAAACCTACAGCGCCGCCGACCTGTCCGCTGATCGAAATGAACCGGTGGATCTCCCGCTGACCAACGAGGCGATTTCGGCCATTGCCGAGTTCAAGCAGAAAATCCGCGCAGGGGTGAATCAATGAAGAAGTCGGCCAAGGGAGTCGGCCTCGCGATCATCGGAGGCGGCCGTGTTGGGCTGTTCCGCGGCGAGGTGGCAGCGCGGCATCCGGCGGTCCAGTGGATCGGGCTCGCCGAAAAAAACCCGAACCGTGCCGGCGAAGTCGGCCCCAAAATCGACGCAGACTTTGTGACGCAAAGTCATGTCGAATTGCTGAAACGGCCTGAGGTAACCGCCGCCATTATATGCACCGACGAACATTTGCACGTCGATCCGATCATGGCCGCGATCGAGCGCGGCATTCCAATGCTCATCGAGAAGCCGCTAGCCACCAATCTTGCCGAATCCGAGCGGGTGCTGAAGGCCATCAAGGCCGCGAAACTGGATGCCGTCGTCGGCTACACGCAGCGGTTTCGCCGGCGCTGGCTGGCGGCGAAAGAAAAATGCCGGACCGGCGCATTGGGCGACGTTACGATGGTGACGTCGCGAGCCTTTATGAATCGCCTGGTGGCGATTGACAACTATAAGCGCACCGATGATCCCACCACAATTTCGCCCATGGTTATTTCCGGCACCCACGCACTCGACATTTGCATGTGGTGCCTGGAGGGCAAGACGGCGGTCGAATGCTACGCGCGTTCGGTCGACAAGGTGCTGGGCCCGGCATACAAGGGCATCGATGGTACCGCCGGCATGATCAATTTCTCCGACGGCACCATTTATCACCTCAACATGTCCTGGGCACTGCCGGTGACCTGGCCAGCCGCCGTGTATTCGCTCGAAGTCGGCATCGTCGGTACCACCGGCGTGCTGACCATCGACGACACGCATCGCGACATTGTGCTTGCGGTCTCGAAGCCGCAATCGGAGGGCTACAATCCGGACGCCACGCGGCTTGTTGATTTCATGGGTAGCTACCCGCCCGGCGACATGGCGCTCGGTGAGCTCCGTGGACCGATGGCGGAGGAGACCGACTCGTGGCTCAATCGCGTTGCGCTCGGCCTGCCGACGGCCGCCGCAACGGTAGAAGAGGCGCATCGGAACCTGATGCTGACCAAGGCTCTCGACCTGTCAGCCAAGCGTAAGCAGCCGGTGAAGCTTCCGCTCGATCCCGACGAAGTACGCGCTGCCGCCTGATCGGCCGCTATTGCTGCGGCTGCCTGCGCGTTGGCGCCGGTGTCGTGCGGGTCGGCGCTGGCGCCGGCGTCGTGGCCGTGGCGCTACTACCCCCGAACAGAAAACGTTGCGGATTGTGGGCGAGATCCGTGATTGCCTTGCCCGCAATGTCGATTTGCCGTGTCGCGGTGGCGGTCATCTTGTTGACGCCGATCGTGATGTCGTCGGTGCGCTTGTCCAGGTTATCGATCAGCGTGCGGGCCGATGCAGTTGCTTCCTTGGCGTTGCTCATTGTTTCGTTGGCATTGCTCATAATCGAGTCCACTTTGTCGCTATTGCGTGCGAGCGACGCGCTGAACGTGGCAATATCATTGATCGCTTGGTGCAACGCTTCCTGATTGGCGGCGATCACTTCTTCCGCCTTATTCAGCACCTCGCGCGCCGCCTGCATCATGTCCTGACTGGCGCTTGGGTCGGCCTTCAAGGTCGGCGGCTCGCCCTCTTCCCGTTCGATCAGCGGTGTGGTTGCCGAAACGCCCTTGAGAGACACCGAGGCAACGCCGGTCAGGCCTGCAAATTCAAGGCCCACGCGCGTATCGGAACGTATCGGCGTTGCCTTGTTGACCGCCAGCAACGCGATGACTTGCGATGGTTTTTCCGGATCGAGT
>Ga0187785_10000245_pt1 | contig 21205 bp, 15 predicted proteins | sample 0815_BV2_4_20_MG_FD_132466 | JGI IMG/M metagenome (GOLD analysis project Ga0187785, IMG submission 132466) | Tropical peat soil microbial communities from peatlands in Department of Meta, Colombia - 0815_BV2_4_20_MG | ecosystem: Environmental > Terrestrial > Soil > Wetlands > Peat | place...
AGCGACACAGTCGATTACAGGAGTCGAGAAAACGAGCGCGCAGAAGGAGTAGTGTTGAACAGGAACGTCCTGATTCTTGCATGTCTGCTTGTCGCAGCTGCGGCCGTGGGTGCTGGCCTGCTTCTTAAGAAGGGAGACAATGCCACGCCCCAACAAGATTTCTCCAAAGCCGAGAGCACCGTCGAAAGGCACAAGGGAGTGGGTCCCATCGCAGTCATCCCCAAGGGGACTACCCATTCGTTCTGGAACTCGGTTCTCGCCGGTGCACAAAAAGCCGCCAAAGAGCACGATGTGGAGATCTTCTGGACGGGTCCGGACCGCGAGGGCGATCGTGAGAAACAGATCCAAATCGTCGAGGACTTCATCGTGAAGAAGGTGGCCGGTATCGTGCTGGCACCCACGGACGCCGGTGCGCTCGTCCCCGTAGTCGAGCGTGCCGCGGCCGCCAAGATACCGGTCGTCATCATTGATTCGGACATTGAGACCAGCAAGCGGATATCTTTCGTTGCCACGGACAATTACGCAGGTGGCGCCCTCGCTGCAAAGCACATGGCGAAGCTCCTCGGCGGCAAGGGCAAGGTGGCCGTCATCAAGTACATGGCTGGCTCCGCGTCCACCACGGCTCGCGAAAACGGTTTCATCGAAACACTGAAGAAGGGGTTTCCGGACATGGAGCTGGTTGAAGACCGCTACGGCATGGACACGGTAGAGACCGCTCTCTCAGCCGCCGAAGACGTGCTCACTCGACACAGAGAGCTCGATGGCATCTTCGCCTGCAACGAGTCCACTTCCCGGGGCGCCCTGCGAGCGCTGGAGAGCCAGGGACGAGCCGGCGCTGTTAAGATGATCGGCTTCGATGCTGCTGACGCCCTTCTCAAAGGTCTCGAGGCCGGGCGCATCGACGCTCTCGTAGTCCAAAATCCTCAGGCCATGGGATACAAAGGCGTAAGCAGCGCCGTCGCGGCCATCAAGGGCGAACGCGTCAACGCGAGAATCGACACCGGGGTGGAGCTCGTTACCAAGGATCGGTTGAACGCGCCCGAGATTCGCGCGCTCATCGGAAGCGAAGGTTGATGGAGCCGTACCCGCGAGCCGAGTCTTCCCGATTCGCCCTGGAGATGCAGGGGATCAACAAGAGCTTTGGCCCCATCAAGGCCCTCCAAGATGTGACGCTACGCATCCCGCGAGGGACGGTTCACGCCCTGGTGGGCGAAAACGGCGCGGGCAAATCCACTCTGATGAAGATCCTCTCGGGAGTTCTTCAGGCCGACACCGGAACCATAGTGAGAGCGGGAAAAACCTGCGCGTGGAAGCATCCTTCCGACTCCCTCGCTGCCGGGGTCGCGATGATCTACCAAGAGCTCAGCCTCGCCCCGGATCTCACCATAGCCGAGAACGTGTGGCTCGGGATCGAACCCCGCGGCGGACTGCTCGGCACCTACAGCAAAAGACGAATGCTCGCGGAAACCAGTGCCCTGGCCGAAAGACATGGCTTCGATGTGGATCCCGCACAAACAGTGGATAGCCTTCCGGCGAGCACTTGCCAGATTGTTGAAGTGCTGAAGGCCCTCGCGCGTAACGCCGAAATTCTGGTGATGGATGAACCGACTTCCTCGTGTGGAGAGCACGAAGTGGCCGTGCTTCTCGAAATGGTCAAGAACCTGAGCCGGGCGGGGACCACAATCATTTACATTTCCCATCGGCTCGAGGAGGTTGTTGAGATCGCGAGGGACATCTCCGTCCTGCGCGACGGATACGTCGTGCACACCGGCCCCATGAAGGGTCTCGAGATCGCGGATATCGTCAAACACATGGTCGGCCGCGACCTGGACGACTACTTCCCCAAAAGGAAGGTCGAAGTTGGGTCCACGGCTCTGAGTGTGTCGGAGCTCTCCTCCCAGGATGTCGAAAACATCAGTTTCGATCTGCACTGGGGAGAAATCGTCGGCGTCGCCGGGCTGGTGGGCGCAGGTCGCACTGAGCTTGCCCGGGTCCTGTGCGGTCTCGACCCCTTAACCCGCGGCAGCATTAAGATCGACGGGAAGAACGTGAAAATCGCAACACCAGCCGACGCACTCTCCCACGGAATCATGTACGTCACAGAAGATCGAAAGCGCACAGGGCTATGCCTCGAACTCCCGGCAGCGTGGAATATGACGCTACCGTGCCTCGCCGAACTGGGCATGAAACATATCCTGCGTCTCGGCCGCGAAGACGAAATCGCCGAAGCAACGGCCAAGACGCTCTCACTCAAGTGGTCCGGGCCGGGAGCGCCGGTGAGCGCTCTGTCGGGAGGCAATCAGCAAAAGCTGCTGCTCGGTCGCGCCCTCATCGCTCAGTCGCGACTGTGGGTGCTGGACGAGCCCACTCGCGGCATCGACATCGCCGCTAAGGTCGACATCTACGAGCTCATCGGACGGATGGCCGCAAAGGGGAAGGCCGTTCTCATCATCTCTTCGGAGCTGACCGAGCTCTTCGGAATCGCCGACCGAATTCTGGTGATGCGCCGGGGCCGCCTCGTCGCCGACCTCGTCGCCTCAGAAACCACCCAGGAGGCCGTGATGCAACTCGCCGCCGTGGACGAGGGCCGCATATGAACAAACTCATTCGGGAAGTGCTACCGTTCGGGAGCCTCATCCTTGTCATCGCCATCTTGTCGCTCTGGCAGCCCGACAGCTTTCTCACCCTCGACAATTTCGTCAACGTGCTGCGCCGCTCCTCGGTCTACGGCATCATTGCCATCGGCATGACCTTCGTCATTATCTCCGGCGGCATCGATCTTTCCGTGGGCTCTCTCCTCGCGTTGTGCGGCATGTGCGCCGCGGGAACAATGATCGGGCTTGGTGGTGAAGCACCTCCTGCGGGAATAATTGCCCTGGGAACCGCGGTCGGGCTCCTGGCCGGTGCGGTGGGCGGTCTCGTCTCGGGAGCGTTGATCACCAGGCTGAAGCTCCAACCGTTCATTGCAACCTTGGGCACTATGAGTCTCTACCGGGGGATAGCGCTGGTCATGTACGACGGACAGCCGATCAACGTGTCATCGTACCGCTACCTGGGCGAAGGCACTTTGCTCGGGATACCGGTTTCGGTAGTCCTGTTCTTGGTAGTCATTGTCTTCGCAGGAGCCATTCTGAATTTCACGCGGTTCGGTCGTCACACCTATGCCATCGGCTCCAACGTGGAAGCGGCCCACCACGCCGGCGTGAGAGTCGACCGAACTCTGATGGGCATCTACACTCTCGGAGGCCTGCTCACCGGGCTTGGCGCGATGATCGCCATGAGCCGGACCGTCTCTGCGCAACCCACCGCGGGCGTGGGCGCAGAGCTCGACGTCATCGCCGCGGTGGTCATCGGCGGCGCCAGCCTCTCCGGAGGCCGAGGAACCATCACGGGAACCATTGTGGGGACATTGCTCATCAGCTTCTTGCGTAACGGATGCACTCTTGTGGGAATCTCGACGAACGCTCAGCTGATTGTGATCGGGGTGGTGATCGTCCTCGCCGTAGCGGTGGACCAGTTCACCCGCCGCAGAGCTGGCGACGTTACATGATGCCTTGGCATTATCCGAAATGATTCTATGATCATTTGCTTGCCGCAAGAAGAAAGGGCGCGCCTGGCTGAGTCGCTTCTAGAGTCCCTTCGGCGGGAAGTGACCGCTGAAGTCCAGGCTGCCTGAGAGCGAGAGATTGAAGCCCGAGTCGCAGCATGTACCATTGTGCATACAAACAAGTAACATTTGGCGGAACCGCTTTGTAAAGAGTTTCCCCCCAAACCTCTTTCCAGACACTTCCATCATGTGCAGGGACACCTTATTTCCTTTGAGAAAATGGGAGTTCCGGCGTGTGATAAAAGTTCTCGAGGTGGGGTTCGGGGAGGAACTGCTTACAAGAAGTGCCTCTCCGAACTTACATGTCTGAAAGCAGATTGGTATCACCTCTTCTGAATCAATGCCGGATCATATCTTATACCCAGCTTCTCGTTGGCCTGATTGAGTCTCTTGTCATAGCTCCACAGAGAGACTCCGGTCAATAAGGCGGAGGCAGAAAGATGGACGTCAATGTAGCCAAGGCCTTTTCCCATCAGATGGTTCAATTCTATGAACTGCAGGATCTCTTCGTGTTGTGCCAGAGTTGCCAGGGGCAGGAGCTGTACAAGGGAGAGGATTTCGCGCCTGTTCTTCATGTTGTCACAGGCGAGTTCGCCGACAATAAGCGGGTGACACATCACTTGTCCGTCATTCAGCAGTTGTTTGAGGTCAGGGTCGCCCTCCCGAAAGTGACGTACCCACACTGATGTGTCTACAAGAACCATTCTCACTGCTCAGTGATTCTTCTCCGTGGGATCGGCTTCAAATGCTTCTCTGTCCCGCCCAATTCTGCCAGCCTTTTGGCACTTTCTCTGGCTATCAAAGCTTCCAGACCGAGTTTCACCAATGTGGTTTTTTCCTTAACGCCGGTCAATTCCGATGCCTTTTCAATCAATTTGTCTTCAATGTTCAGCGTGGTTCTCATCTCAACATAGCCTCATCCAAATGTTATGTATGAGTATGTATGGTCTATATGCTCATGTCAATGGTGTTGGAGCCCTTTCCGTAAAAAATGGTATTATATCCTCCCGAAAATCCGTCGCGTGAAGGAGAAGAAATGTCCAGCCCCAAAATCGGTATTTTCTGGCCCGGCGATTACCGTTCCAAGCCCAACGACCTGGCTCGGCCAAACGCGGAGGAGGCCACGGTCCAACTGGAACGAGCCCTGAAAAAACTCGGCCGCAGGTGCTATCGCATCGAAGGTTTTCTCACGCGACCCCACGAAGCCATCGAGAAGCTCGGCCCTGTGGATGACCCTCTCATCGGCGTTTTCGTGCACTGGTGCTACGGACCGCACACCACTGACGGCGTCGTCGGCAAAGACAGTCCGTTGCTACTGGCGAGTAATTTCTCAGGGCAGTGGCCGGGGCTTGTCGGCCTGCTCAACACCGGAGCCTGCCTGGAGAGCCTGGGTCGCAAATTCTCGCGTGTGTGGAGCGACGCCCAAGACTGGACCGCAGACGACGCGTTCATGGCTCGTTTGGGCGAGTGGTGCGCGACTGGTCGTATTGCCTATCCCACCGAGCAGATCGGTTATTCGGTTCCCATATCCAAGGAGGCACACGCCCGCTCAAGCCGCGTCGCCGAGGAGATCGGGAAAAGACGGATTCTGGCCCTGATGCTCGGTGACACGTCCATGGGGATGATCAACGGCTACTTTGGCCCGCGGCGGCTGGCTCCCATCGGATTCTCGGAACACAAAGTCGACCAGACCTGGATCATCGACCGGGGCCGCTCCATCTCCGATGACCGACTCGGCAGGGCGATGGCCTTCGTAAAGGGAAGCGGCGTGAAGTTCCACTGGGGCGAAGGCGGCGCGGACGATTTCGACGAAAACGCCACGCGGGAACAGGTGAGGGACTACCTGACCGTGCTCGACCTGGTGAACGAATTCAAAGCAGACTGCGTGGGCTGGCAGTATCAGCTCGGCTTGGTACCGCTGCGGCCGCCGTCGGATTTCGCCGAAGGGTTGCTCAATTCCGTTTGCCGGCCGGAGAGCAACGGCGACGTGATCATCACCTCCACCGAGGGAGATCAAGGCAACCTCATCCCCATGGAGCTGATGAAGCGGCTACTCAAGGCCAAGGGGCTGCACCAGGCCGTGATGTTCCACGATGTGCGCTGGGGAGCCGAATATCAGGGACGCTTCTTGTGGGTACTGCTCAATTCGGGTTCGTGCGGAGGGTACGCCATGAGCGGTGAGCCCGACACACTCAGGGGCGTCCACTCGTACAGGCAACCCGCCGAGTACTTCCCGATCCCCGGCGGTACATTCGCCGGTGAAGCGCGGCCTGGAGACATCACATGGGCCAGGGCGTATCTCAAAGACGATGAACTCTGGATGGACGTCGGGCAAGGAGAAGTTGTCACGCTACCCGAGCAAATCCGCGAGCAGTGGTGGCGCGGAACCACGCGTCAGTGGCCGTTCATGGCAGCCGATCTGGGCATCTCGCGAGAGACCCTGATGGCGCACTATCTGAGCAACCACATCGCCGTGGCCTACGGCGACATTCTCGAGGAAATGGCCGCGCTCTCGCAAACGCTCGGCTTCAGGGTCCGTTTTCTGGGAAGGAGGGCATGATATGACTCAGGACCGGCGCTGCTACATCGGCATCGACGTGGGGACCGGGAGTGCGCGGGCGGGAGTGTTCGACGCATGCGGCAAGATGCTGGGACAAGGCTCGCACCCCATCAAAATGTGGAAGCCGCGGGCCGATTTCGCGGAACAATCGTCGGACGACATCTGGGATGCCAGCGCAGCGGCGGTACGTCAAGCCGTCACAGAGGCTGACATCGACGCAACGAACGTGCGCGGGATAGGCTTCGATGCAACCTGCTCCCTGGTGGCCCTGGACGAGAGCGATCGACCCGTGTCGGTGAGCCTTACCGGTAACGACGAACAGAACGTCGTTGTTTGGATGGACCACAGGGCCCTGGAGCAGACAGCCCGCATCAATAATGGAGAACATGCCGTGCTGCGCTACGTGGGAGGGATCATCTCCCCTGAGATGGAATCGCCCAAGCTCAGCTGGCTCAGAGAGCATATCCCCGATTGCTGGAATCGGGCCCGTCGTTTTTTCGATCTGGCTGATTTCCTGACCTATCGCGCCACCGGCGACGAAACTCGCTCGCTGTGCACCACGGTGTGCAAGTGGACCTATCAAGGTCACTTGGAGCCGACGATACCGGGCAGCGTGGGGAGCTGGGACGACACCTACTGGCAGTCCATTGGGCTGGGTGAACTGGTCTCGGAAGGCTACCGGCGTATCGGAACTTGCATCCGGCCAATGGGCGAGCCCATCGCGCACGGGCTTACCCAAAGCGCGGCGGCCGATTTTGGTCTCAACCCGGGAACCCCGGTTGCAGTGTCGATCATCGACGCGCACGCAGGTGGCGTTGGAATGCTCGGAGCACGCCTCACCGGGGGCGGTGAGGTTGAACTCGAAAAACGGCTGGCGCTCATTGGCGGAACATCCAGTTGTCACATGGCGGTCTCCAAAGAACCTCGATTCGTCGAGGGAATCTGGGGGCCGTTCTATTCCGCGATGATCCCCGGGTTATGGCTTACCGAAGGGGGCCAATCTGCGACCGGCGCGCTCATCGACCACATCATCTTCAGTCACGTTCGGAGCCGGGAGCTCGAACTCAATGCCAAACAACGCGGGATCACCGTTTATGAAATCCTCGCGGAGGTCCTCGATAAGCTCGCCGCAGGAACGGAGTTTGCCGCCGAGCTGACCAGAGAGCTCCACGTACAACCGGATTTCCACGGCAACCGCTCCCCCAGGGCCAATCCGCACGCCCGCGGGATGATCTCGGGTCTGAGGCTCGGCGACAGCCTCGAAGACCTCGCCCTGCTCTACCTGGCTACAGTCCAAGCGGTGGCCCACGGCACCCGCCACATCCTGGATGCGATGACCGAGAGCGGCTATGAAATCGAGACCGTGCTTACCACCGGTGGCGGTGCCAAGAATCCTGTCTTCCTACGTGAGCATGCCGACATCACCGGACGAAAAATCGTCCTTCCCAAAGAGCCCGAAGCCGTGCTCCTCGGGTCGGCCATGCTCGGCGCAGTTGCGGCCCGGGACTGCGCCACAGTGACCGAAGCAATGACCAAAATGAGCGCCGCCGACACGGTTATCAAGCCGTGCCAAGGCGCCGCAGCGACCTACCACGAAGCCAAGCACGAGGTTTTCCTCCGGATGTACGAGGATCAACTGCAGTACAGCGCTCTCATGAACCGGAAATCGTAGGCGAAAGGCTTTCCAAGCAACGGCCTTTCCCATGCTCGAAGGAAAACAGACAAAATTTGATCGGCTCATCCGGTATGTGCGTACGCGTAATTGAAAAATATAGGGATTCTCAAAAGCACGGTCGATTTTGATCACGCGAAAAGATGGGAAGATTGTCATTGCGAGGGCAAAGCCCGAATCAATCTCCAACCGACCAAAACCGAGATTGCTTCGTCGCTCCGCTCCTCGCAATGACGTGATTGGACCACGGGCATGCGGGCCAGAATTATGAGAAAATCGGACACAATTTTCGAGAACCGGTATAAAGCGAAAGTTCTCTTGTCCGCGACTCAACGGTCTCAGGCGTATTGCCGTAGACGAGATGTAGAATTTCAGGAATCTCCTTGCCTTGATCCTGCGCGATTTTCTTTCTAGGGGTGTGGCGGACCTTGAACAGTTACCGGAAGGGGTCGTAAGCCGGATTCAGATTACCGTTGATGGCCTGCCAGGTCGCCTCAATCAACTCCAAGACGCTGTTCTCCGTGAGCCCTGTCGTCCGGATGGGGTCCCCGATAGTGAGCGTGACATGTCCTGGCCGGAACAACAGCGTTTTCTTAGGCATGATCTTGAACGCCCCGTTGCAGGTCACCGGAAGAATCGGCATCCCAGTGTGAACAGCAAGCATGAATGCTCCCTTCTTGAAGGGATGAAGAAGCCCGTCGGGACTTCGAGTTCCTTCAGGATAGATGAGGACCGACCAGCCTTTAGCTAATTTTTGTGCGCCTTCCTGGAGACTCTTCACAGACCGTTCCCTGTCGGAGCGGTCAAGACAGATGGCGCCGGTGGCGCCGAGTGCCCGCCCGAAAAGTGGTATCTTAAGCAATTCCTTCTTGATGACCCATCTGAACGGAATCGGAAGGTTGACGAACAGCGCCAAAATATCGGCGAAACCCTGGTGGTTGGGCGTAATGATATACGATTCCCCGGGCACTATTTTGTCCGCTCCGCTAATGGTGAAAGTTAGCCCCATGCACTTGGCGACAATGCAGTTCCACATCCGTCCCATGCGGTACGTGGCATAGGCGGACAGTGGAAACATGCTTCTGACAATCATAAGCGGTGCAATTATGACAGTGACAAGCACTGTCCCCACTGCTGCGAAAAGCTGCCTAGGCAACAACCGAATTCTGACTCGCAAAGCCCACTCCTAGTCCGGAATTTTGCCCCACCATTTGGAAACCAAAAGCGACTACGACCGTCTGAGCCCAAGACGAAAGCATATTGTCACTGAGGAAGCATCGCTGAGTGTACGTGGCACCAATTCAACACTGTACGTGCCCGTCCACAACTCAAATCCTCAACACGGCTCGCACTCAGATGCTGTCACCACGCGTCGGATAGACGGGTAAAACAGTAAGATCGAAACGCGTCTGCATTAGTGTGGGTACGGAGAACCATTTTTGGGAATGACTTGCCGGGTCGTGGTGGAATCGTTACTCTTCATCAGATCTCTTTCTCTTAGCCTCTTAATGCACGAAGACTTTGAACGAATGTCGTCATTGTTCTGCATACACTCATCCCATTCTGCGCGTGTCATAGCAATCGCCGGGGCGATCACCAGGAGAGATAGCGCTATCGCAAGCATCATGATTCTAGTCAAGTCTGCCTCCTTTTTGTCCAACTACTAGTGAATATGAGATAGGGCACACCCGGTACATGTCACGAGAATGCATGTACGGCTACTAACAAGGGCTGTTTGTGAACGAGGATAAAACGACTCGAATAGCGATGATCCGCGGCACGGTCGCCTATGCCCTAGGATGTAAATACTTACACAGCGCCCGTGCTCCTACTGCAAGGGCGACTAGACAAGCACAACGTAACGTGAACAATACGTATATCCTTAACAGCGTGGTTTGTCAAGGGACCCTTCCTTTCAAATGCGCGACACAATTTTGCTCGCGGTCCCTCAATCTTACTTGTTTGGCTTAGCATTAGTATCAATTGCTGGCCACACCCGCTTGATAACATCCATACAGCGGCCGATCAACTTCTGCAACTCCGGACTCATGCTCGGAGTGCTGCGCTGAAATGTGAGGATCTCCAGGCCAACCTCGCCCATCAATTCCGAACCTGTAGTCCATGCTGTTTCGTGCAGCAGCGTGTGCAACCTGCCTGCAACTTGGTCATGACCTTCAGAGCGAAGTATGGAAACTAATTCATCGAATTCGGCAAAAGCAGTCTGGGACATGGAATTCGTTCCTCCTTTCGTTCGACTTTGGAGGCAAGATTCGCCTGCGCTGGCCCGATTTTTCCTCATGAGATTGGAATAGACCGTGGTGAACGCGACGCCCGATACCAAGATGCCGAGTTCCACGCCGCGAAATGACCATTCGCCCAACTCCGGGTAATATGGCTTGGCCACGTTGACCAACGTATTGGCCAAGAAGATGAACCCCCAAACGCCGGTAACAGTGTAGCCGCTGCGAATGAATTTGGGGGACTCCCATAGCTCGCTTGGCACATGTTCCCGTGCGTAACTCTCCGTGAATGGCTGGCCGATCACAATCGAAAGGAGAGTTGCCATGAAGAGCGTGCTGCTTGCAAGTACTCCGAGATGCTGTATCACCCGCAGGTTCTCGAGCACGGCCACTGTAACGACAGCGAAGGCGAAAAAGACGACACCTGCCCAAAGGATAAGTCCCCGGTGAAGTTTCGTAATTCCCATGACGAGTACGAGGACCGCCGCCACGCAGATTCCGATCTGCAGCCGCACCATCGAATGGCCTGCCGAGATGATCCAAAAGGCTATCCATGGTGAAAAGGCCACCAACAGTTTGAGAGCGTCCATATTCTTTCTCCATAATCCAGCAAGCCATCAATAGCGTCGTTCTCAGAGCTACTGACCAGCCAGTGTCTGATCAGTTCGACTTTCAACGGCAGACAAGGGGATTCCGCTGCGTTTCTGATTTCGAGGGCTTATACGAATGCGCTTTCAAAAGAGTAAGATTGAGGGGACCCCCTTTGTAAAGAGTGTCCCACCCAACTCCCCTCCCGGAAACTTCTATCATGCGCCGGCATCTGCATTTCCGCTGAGAAAATGCAGATGCCGGCGAGTGCTAAATGATCTTGAACTGGAGTTCGGGGAGGAACGTCTTCCAAAAAGTTCCTCCCCGATTTCAAGTACTTGAAAACGCACTGGTATTACAGCCTGCACGATACCATTTGGGTCGAGGCACCAGAGGAGGAAGCAAAGGACCCCTCGACCAAGCCCCGGCCAGTCATCCGGAACAGGATACCGTAATTGACCTGAATGGCGGTATTCGTGCCGCCGCTTGAGCAAGACGTCCCTTTGATCGTCAGAGTTTTTGGGATCTTCACTCGAGTTCATTGCAGCGTTCCGCCGCTTTGAAGGTTCCGGTTCACTGTATCACACACAAGATAAAAATCGGAGCGCAAGTCGCGTATAATGGCCGAATATATGATGTTCATAAGGCTTCAGCGTTCCCTTTGCCTCGATACCGCCAGGCGGTGTTCGGGCAAGCGGTTACGCCCGGGGATTTGGGTTGACCGGAGAAACCGGAACGTGGTACGCTCAGAGACAGTAGAATATAAGCTTTTTCATCCATGCGACGACTGTTTTGAGGTTCTCCTGCCCCGCGAGGGGCCTTCGGGTGCTCTTTCGGCGTCGGCGGTGCCGGCCGGTCGTCCGAGTCCGGGCCAAGCGCTTCAGAATCGGCAAGTCTTCCGCATAATTCTGGCTTATGGGGAATCTCAAAAGTAGTGTCGGTGTTGATTACGCGAAAGGATTCGAAGACTGTCATTGCGAGGGCGAAGACCGAAGCAATCTCTAACCAACCAAGACTGAGATTGCTTCGTCGTTGCACTTTTCGCAATGGCATGATTGGCCGGTGCGAAACTGGGAGAAAGTCATGAACGTATCAGACAGAATGTTCGAGAACTGCCATAGAGGGCGTGCGAACAAGGCAAGCCGAAAGGTATTTGTTACAACTTTGGTTTTCATTGAAATCATCCTGACCTTTGGGCTCTTCACCCCGATGGTTTCGGCAGCGCCGCCGGGAGCTACTATTGAATATCAGCCGATGACAGGCCATGGACTTGCCGCCGGCCATCCGTTTGAGGCCTGGGTGGTTTTCGACAAGCCCTCCGACCCCACTGTGCCGGGTTATGCTCTGCCTGCTGGAGCGACGTTTCGCTTCACGTTCCCCAAGGCTTTTAAGCCCCGACCCGCTGGTCCGCCTCCCTCTGCGGTCCTTCTCTATGGCTGGCCGCACGCTCCTGCCCCTGTACCATTCACGGTGGGGCTCGATCCCAAGGACCCTCGCACGATAGTCCTTAAGCTTTCGGAGGCCTTTCCCACCGGTCCACCCGAGAGTCCGGGACTGAAAGCGATCCACCTCCGTTGGGGCCCGCTTAACCCCAGCCGGGCCGGTAATTACCCCATCACCATTCAGGTCATCGATGCCGGCTCGTTGTCGGGAGCATCTCAAGCCATTGCGCACATCACCCCGAAGCCGGTGCCAAACGTGGCGGCATATAATACACTGCACGATGGACGCAATGAGAACTGGCAGCATGTGAAGACAGGCCAGGAGGCGGCACTGCCCATCGATCTCCTGGTTACCCTTCCCGATAAAGCACGTTCCTCCATATCCTTGAGCCCCACCAAAGATGGAAACTTCGAGATTCTCAGCGATAAGTTACCGATAGGGACCATCACGCGTCGAGGTGTTCCCGTCACACTCAAGCCGGAACCTTTCGGTCCGGGCTTTTCACGTCTAGGCCTCATCCGATATTACGTCACTGCCGGTCCAGACGCGGGAATCGCCCAAATAGAAGCAGAGCTAAAGGGTGGGCCACGGTACACGATCAACGTGATTGTCGAGCCTTGAGCGGGCAAGAGTGGAGAAGGAGAGGCCGAGCGTGACAAGCCGACCAGGTGTAGCGCCGGAGGAAGAGACTTTTTCTCACGATGGAGCTGTGCTCTCAGGCGACCCAGAAGTTCATCATTTCCAGATATATTTGACCGCCGAGGCACGCGTTCCGCGCTCTTGATTTCGATAATTACATGCAAATACAGATTGTACTCGAATACCTGTCTCCCGTGATTACGGAGAACACCAACGGGCACAGTCACATCCACCAGTTTTCAGAAGAGAATTTCCCGCAAATAATTCATTGTTCAGATTTCTGTCTGACCGATGTGACAGCGGAGCTTTTGATGTGATATGCTGCGGCTCCGCGGAATTCCTTTCTCGGTTGCGTATGTATTTTAGCGGGTTCAGAATTCTTTGTTTTATAGGGACGCCGGAGATGTTTTGGAGTCCCACTGCCTGTATGGCTCTGGATTCTGGAGGATCAATGAAGGCTGCCAGACTGGTGGCGGTTGCGCTGTCATTGTCCATGATTTTTTCGGCTTGTGTTTCCATGCATCGCAATGTTCCCGATACCGCCTTTGTCGAGCCTGCCGCATGTCCACCTCAGCAATCGTTGGTTGGGCAGGGCAAACCTAACTCGGGCACGGAAGTCCTGACGTTGGAGCAGTGCATTGAGATTGCTCGAGCGAACAACCCCGGCCTTGCCGCGGGAGCGTGGGATGTGCAGACTGCCCTTGCCCAGCGAGACAATGCGGCATCCGAACGATGGCCGAACTTTCGAGGTGTTGGCAGTTATACCAGCTACGTTCAAAACCAGCGGCTCGTCCCCGTGAGAAAGAATAATGATCCTGGAATGTTCAGCTCTAGCATTGTTGCAGGAGACATCATTCTGAGGATGCCCCTGTTCACCGGAGGCCGTATCAGGAGTGAAATCAGTGCGGCGGACTTGCTCAGCCAAGCTGCAACGCAACGCCTTGCCCGCACCTGGGAAGAACTGATTTTCAATGTTTCCAGCACGTTTTACACGATTCTTGGCCAGCAACCGGTCATCGAATCGTTGCAGTTCTCAATCAAGGCCTTGAACAAGCAGCTGCAGAGGGCGGTTGACATGATGCGGGTGGGTAAAGCCGCCAAAGTGGATGTGCTCCGGACAGAGGTCAGGATCTCGGATGTAGAGCAGCGTTTGGTCCGCGAGCAGACCGTATTGGATATTCAACGTAGACTGTTAACAACTTTGATGGGGATAGGAGACGACAGGGGACCACTGAAACCGCAAGGCGAATTACGGGCATTAAGACCAGTACCCGATTTGAATGGAGCCCTCGCTATGGCGTACGCAGAGCGCGGGGATTACAAAGCCGCGAGATCTTCTGTGGACTCTCAGGCAATGAAACTGGCCGCGGCTCGTGCTCAGCGATGGCCGAGACTTTCTCTGGAGGGAAGCTACGGCACGAGGTATGCTGCTGGAATCACGGACAATGCCGCTGCGTTCATAAACAGGTTCGTTAGGACCCCTGCTCCTCTTGGCCAGGGCAAGGAGTTCTATTCCCCTGGAGTCTCTCCATCTCTCCCCGTGGGCAACATTGGGGTGGTAGCTGATTATCCCATATTCGACGGAGGAAAAATCACATCCCAAGTGCGTGAACAAGAGTCAAGACTAGCCTCGACCCAACAGAATCTCAGAAAACTCGAGCTCCAGATCCGATTGGATGTGGAGACCGGGCTGCTGAACGTTGATTCTGCGAGAAAACGGGTCCTGGCCACGCGCAAGGCGATAGAACAAGCAAAAGAAAGTTTTCGGATCGAGACCGAGAAGTATGACTTGGGCAAAGGATCGATCACGGATGTGCTTGATGCCCAAGCCGCCATGCTTGACGCCCAAACCAATCACTACCGGGCCTTGGCCGATTACAGCATCGCACTGGCTCAACTAGGTTTGGCCACAGGAGAAAAGAGGTAATTGAGCTGTTATGAAGCGTCGCATATTCCTCTTATTTGGTCTTCTTGCCCTTTGTGTCGCCGTTTGGGGATTGTCGAGGATGACGGCCAGAGGTACGCCCCAGCAGGAGCAAAAGGCGAAGCCTAAGCCGCTTGTTGTTACTCAGACAGTGGAACTTGGTGAGCTATCCAGTTCGATGGATCTCACCGGGTCGGTTGAAGCAACTAGGGTCGCGCGTTTGGCTTCCCCTGCCGAAGGTCCCATAAACCATTGCAAAGTGAGAGAAGGGGATCAGGTCATGGAAGGTGGCAAAATCCTCAGCATCGGAAGAAAAAAGGCCACGGAAGCATTACTACTGTCTGCCAGCCAGGACGTGAAGACTGAACAGGATGATCTGGCCCGAATTGAACAACTGGTGGAAAGCGGAGCGATTCCCCGGGATCAATTGGATGTGGCAAAAGCGAAATACCACCGTGCTGTGGCGCAAAAGGAAAAGGTCAAGGAAAGTTCGGACGATTACGAAGTCGTGGCTCCATGGGACGGGACAATATCCAGGGTTTTGGTGGCTGACGGAAACTATGTGGTTCCACGAACCGTGATGGTCGAGATGTTCGATCCAAAATCCCTTGTCGTTCGCACAGCAGTACCGGAGGCTCAGAGCCAAGATCTTCGGGTCGATATGGGCGTGTCGGTGAAATTGGATGCGTATCCGGGAAAAAACTTTCAGGGGCAGATATCACGCATTTATCCGGAATTGGACCGGCGAATGCGAACACGTACTGCTGAAGTGGAACTCATCGACAGAGTTGACCTCGTTCCCGGAATGTTCGCACGGCTCACTCTGAAGTTGAAATCAGAAGCACATGTGGTCGTTGTCCCCTCGGAAGCTGTGATCATCACGCCTAAAGGATTTCGAGTCGCTTACGTCATCGAGGATGGCAAGGCCCAGCAACGCAAAGTGACCACGGGCATAGAAGCGGCCGGCAAAGTCCAGATTCTCTCGGGAATCAAGCCAGGAGACCAAATAGTAGTAGCAGGCAACGAAAAACTGAAGGACGGCCTTGAAATACGATTGCAAGGAGCGGCCGGCGATAAAGATGGCCCCAAAGGCGCCCCTGCGAAGGGAGTCGAACGACGATGAAGGTTACCGCTCTGGCCGTCAAACGTCGCGTGGCAACCAGCGTCATCGTCATCGCACTCGTTACGCTGGGAGCATATGGCCTGTGGCGACTCCCGGTGAATTTTGTGCCAAACATTACGTATCCCCTGATACGTCTGTACATATCATGGCCCGGCGCAACCCCCGAGGAGATTGACAAGGATCTCGCCGACCCGATAGAGCGCCAGTTGGCCAGCGTAGACGGCCTGGATTATCTGGAGTCCTCGTCCATTGAAGGGCTGTACACTGCTTTGGTAAACTTCAAGTACGGCGTGGACGTAAACGTAGCGTACCAGGATTGCCTGGCCGCCCTGGCGAGAGCTGCCAAGGATCTGCCCAAAGATATCGAGGCGCCATTCATGATCAAGGCAGACCCTTCTCAACTCCCAGTGGTTCAAATTACAGTTAGTTCAGATCAATTGGATCTCGTCAAACTGCGAACCTGGACCGAAGATTGGCTCCAGGACAGACTTATGGCCGTGCCCGGTGTGGCGGGAACGGACATCGTCGGGGGGCTCAAACGAGAAATCCGCGTAAATCTTGACGCAAAGGCATTGGAAAAGCATGAACTCTCACTGGCCAGCGTAATCAAAAGGCTCCGGGATGAGAATGTTGAGCAGTTCGGAGGGCGCGTAACCTCAGGACCCCGTGAATTCATCGCACGAACTGTGGGAGAATACAGTTCTCTTGAGGATATCCGTTCGGTCATTCTCGCCAGCAAGGACGAAGCCAAAGTCTACGTGCGCGATGTGGCGACGGTGGGGGACTCCAACGAGGAAGTTCGGGTGATCACCCGGCTGGACGGCAAACCGTGTGTCAAGCTCAGTGTACTCAAACAGGCGGATGCCAACACGGTTGAGGTTGCCAAGGCTGTTGACCGAAGAATTCGGGAATTGCAACCCTCGCTTCCTCCCGGTATCAAGCTGGGGATGGTGGAGAACCAGGCGGATTACATCGAGGCGTCACTCTCCGGTGTGCGCAATGCAGCCATCGAGGGGGCAATCCTGGTTATCCTTATCATTTACGTTTTCCTTGGGAGCTGGCGTCAAGTAGTGGTAATGCTGTTGGCTTTGCCCACCACCCTAGTGGTCAATTTCGGACTTATGAAGCTGGCCGGTTTTTCGCTCAATATTTTTTCTCTGGGGGGACTTGTTGTTGCCATCGCTGTGGACTTGGACAACTCGATCATAGTGATCGAAAACATAACGAGGTTGCGACATGAAAGGCCGGATGCGTCGTCGGACGATCTTGCCATTGAGGCTACTTCTGAAGTAGGGCCGGCTATTGTCGCTGCAACCCTGTCGTTTATGGCTGTGTTCCTTCCATTTCTCCTTGTTCCGGGACTTGTCAGTCTCTTGTTTCGCGAACTTATCTTGGTGATCGCAGGAGTCATCCTTATAAGCCTGGCAGCAGCGGTGACTCAAACCACGTTGCTCACGTCGCTCCTGCTGCGGAAACCCATTGCCTCGGAAGACGAGGCTTCTCGGTTTCAGCGCATGTTCTTGCAGTTAAGGGAAGGATACGGGCGTCTTCTCGGCACGATTCTGCGTGCTCCGTGGACCGCTGTCGCACTGGCCCTGATGCTTCTTGTCGGCGCATACTTCTCCTCAACACGGATCGGTACCGAATTCTTGCCGCAGATAGACGACGGAAGAGTGATGGTCAAAGTACGGTTACCTACAGGGGCTTCCGTGTGGGAAACAGACAAGGCCCTCCAGCGGATCGAAGCTATCATAGCCGATGATCCCCTGATAGATTCGTACTTTACGCTTGTCGGAGGCAAAGTGTGGGGGATATACACCTATCTCATCGCCAACGAAGGGGAAATCAACATACAACTTGTGCCCAGGAACAAGCGGAAACTGAGCACCAAGGGATACATGGACCGCATTCGGCCTTTGGTGGCGAAGGTACCTATCCCGGGTGGCATTGGCATGGTGATGAGACCGCAGGTCAAGGGGATCAGAAGACTGGGGGACGCCGACATTGAAGTCAAGATAAAAGGACAGGAAATCCCCAAGCTCTTCGATCTTGCGCAGGGGACCGCTGCCGCCATGAACGGCTTAGCTCATTTTGCTAACGTGTACGTGTCCTTGGACATGACGAAACCTGAGTATCAGGTCCAAGTGGACCGGCAGGTCGCTGCAGATCTGGGCGTCTCGATTGCCGATGTGGCTACTACCCTTCGTTCCCTGATTACCGGAGCAGTTGCCACCCGGTATAGGGATGGTGACAGGTATTACAAGATACGCGTCCTTGTCCCGGAACAAGAGATCGCCTCCAAACAGGACGTGGAAAACCTGATTCTGGATCGCTCACAGGGTGGGTATCTGAGGATTCGGGACCTGGCCAAAGTGCACCAGGCAGTCGGACCCGTGGAAATAGGCCGGGAGGATCAGGTGAAGCAAGTAATTGTACGTGGAGACGCATCTGGGGTGAGTGTAGGCCAAGCCTTGTCCGAGCTTCAGACAGAGATCGCAAAACTGGAACGACCCGTCGGCTACGAATTCCGTTTTGGGGGGCAAGCTCAGATGATGGCCGAAATGAAGACCATTGCGCTAGCCATCCTCGCCTTTGCACTCTTTTTTGCCTTTGTGGTGCTGGCTGTGCAATTCAACAGCCTTAAACTCCCGGTTCTTATTTTGGGGTGCGTTCCTTTTTGCATGGGTGGTCTCGTGTACGCCTTCTACTTTACCGGAATCCCTCTTGCGGCAACCGTGCTCATCGGAGCTCTCGTGGTAGTGGCGGCCACGGTGAACGAGGGAGTCCTCCTCATGACCTTTGCTGAGGAACTGCGCGGTACGCGGGGGCTCTCACCGTTCGAGGCCGTGATTGCTGCAGCCAAGATCAGGCTCCGTCCTCGGCTCATGACGACAATTCCCGTTATCATGGGGCTGATTCCCCTGGCTCTCGCCATTGAAGAAGGCGGGGACATGCTGCAGCCAATGGCAATAGGCGCCATTGGGGGCCTCATCATGTTGATCCCGGTGGCACTGTTCTTGATGCCGTGCATTTATGTGATCTTCACGGGAGGAAAGCCCGCAAGAGTGAAAAGCCAAACCTCAGAGGAATGCCGGACCTGAACGAAACGCCTCCAGTGAGCGGATATGGTCATGACTGCGAGACTTTGTGCAACCAAGACCACAGTATCGGCAATTCCCGTGCATACCGGGCGAGACGTCGGCGTTTCATACGAATGAACTTTCAAATACGTGAACGACGATGTTTGGTTTCCTCATGTTTGATGCTCAATCGAACGTGCGAATGCCTGCGCACTCTTATCGAACGGAGCACTCTGAGAGGCACTTGTAACGTTTTCCGTGGCTCGCCTTTTAACGGGCAATCATGATCCGCATCATGTCGGCGGAGTTCTCGAGGTGATCAGCAATGTCGCCAGTAGTCTCCACCAGGCGGACCATAACAAAAAACGTTCTGGCGGGAATCTCTTCGTCCGCACAAAGACGGATTAACAAGGTCTTCTCCAGGTCATCAGATTCTTTTTCCCGGAAACGTATCTCTCGAATGATTTCCTTGACTGCTTCGCGGTCCCGCTCCATGCGAGAAGTGAAATACGTGTGGGCTCTTCTGACCATCTCCGGCGAGAATCCTATGTAATCACCGACTTCCTTTGTCAACAGAATATAATCCTTCTGAATGTCTTCAGCTATTTCCAATTTGTAATATGACATCCAGTACAGCGCGTTCTTGACGCTGTCGACCACTTTGTCCGCTTCTCTCAGAAATGTGAAAAATACTGATTTGTCGAAGGGCATCAGAAGGGAGGCTGGCAAGTGTGCTCGAATATTTCGCTTCATTCGGTCGGCTTCGCTTTCTATCTCACGGATGTCCTCTTTGAGAAGCTCGAATTTGTCGCGCTCGTCCGCAAAATAGGCTTTCACCGCCGTGACAAATATGGGCCCGCATTGCGCTACCTTATCTGCATGCTTGAGGGTGTTCTCCAGTGGAGAGCGTCGGAATAAATTACCTAGTACGAGTCTCATGAGTCACCATCCTATAGGCTTCCCTTGATCAAGAGAATTAATGCGACATAAATGATTGCTGAAGTTATGGCTGCAATGGGAACCGTTATTACCCAGTACACCATGATGCGTGCCAGCGTCCGCAAGTCGAGAAGTCCTTGAAGTCCTCGTGCCAGGCCTACACCGACGAAGGCTCCGACTGCGGCATGGGTCGTGGACACCGGAAGGCCCATCATAGAAGCCACGAGAATGACCGTGGCAGCCGAAAACTCCACCGTAAAACCTCGCACGCTGGTCAATTCGGTGATCTTGGACCCCATGGTGTCAATAACCCTGTATCCCCAGGTACATATTCCCACACAAATCATGGCTCCGCCAAAAGCGAGTAGTTCAACGGGTACAGGCGCCTTTTCGGCCACCATTCCAGTCGAATATATGTAGTAAATGCCGGCGAGCGGGCCCATGGCGTTGGCCACGTCATTGGCTCCTGTCCCGAAAGAGACGTAACACGAAGTCATGACTTGTAAATACCGAAAGATCTCTTCAGCAACCTCAAACCTACCCTGACGGAGCTTGTACTGCAGAATGCCCAGACAAATCAAATAGCCTGTGAGGGCAAAGACCCCTGGGATGATCAGGGCTTGTGTGCCTTCGAGTCCCAGTTTCTGTCCGAGTGGTGTCTCAAGAAACAGAGACAGTGTCACAATGAAGACGGTGGCAGCCACCAGGAAAGGACTCGTGATGACAGCCCCACGAGCGGTGTCCATTCGGGAAAGAATCGTTCGATCGATAAATTTGAACAATAAAAAGGCCGCTACTCCGCTTAAGACCGGGGAAACAATCCACGACGACACAATGTATGCGATCTTGCTCCAATGAACCACCTTCGGGCCTCCGGCTACTATGCCGATTCCAATCATGGCCCCCACTATGCTGTGAGTTGTGGAGACCGGCAAATTCTTGTAGGTGGAAAGACATACCCAAAACGAAGCTGCGAACAAAGCGGCCAAGAGGCCCAGCCAGATGAGTTTTGGATCTCCGATGGCGGTTTGGTCGATAATTCCTTTGAGGATGGTTTGAGCGACGTGGGAACCCACGAACGTGGCCCCGAGAAATGTTAGAACGGTTGCCAAAACCAGGGCCTGCTTCAAGGTGATGACCTTCGCACCGACCGCTGACGCCATGGCATTGGCGCAATCGTTGGCTCCGATGTTCCAGGCCATGTAGGCCCCAGCAACCACACTCAAAACGAGCAAGAAAAACTGGCCGTCCATTGACGAACTCCCACCATCTAACAAAGTCGACGCATCCACGATCCGGTTCTGACGAGGGAATGGGAGTGTAACACGAAGGTGAGTACCGATAGAACCATTAACTATAAAAGTGCTGCGCAAACCGGAATGGAGTCATC
>Ga0187785_10000246_pt1 | contig 21145 bp, 10 predicted proteins | sample 0815_BV2_4_20_MG_FD_132466 | JGI IMG/M metagenome (GOLD analysis project Ga0187785, IMG submission 132466) | Tropical peat soil microbial communities from peatlands in Department of Meta, Colombia - 0815_BV2_4_20_MG | ecosystem: Environmental > Terrestrial > Soil > Wetlands > Peat | place...
ACGTCGATCGCTCTTCTGGAGGCCTTCTACAATTCGGGCAAGCCAATCGCATTGGTGTGCCATTCGCCCGGGGTGCTTCGCCACGTTACTTACCAGGGCGCTCCGCTGGTGAAAGGAAAACACGTCACCGGTTTCACGAACGGCGAGGAAGAGGGGGTTCAGCTCACGAAGGTTGTGCCGTTCCTGGTCGAAGATGAACTGCTGCGGCTCGGGGCCATATTCGAGAAGAAGGCGGACTGGCAGCCTTTTGCCATCACTGACGGCCGTCTCGTCACCGGCCAAAACCCCGCATCGTCGACGTCCGCGGCTCAAGCGCTTCTGAAGCTCATGACCGTATCGGAATCGGAGTCGTCAATGAACGCCGTGCAAATCGAACAGAAGAGCTATGAAATGCCCCCTCGGGACGGGATCAGCATCGCGCATTTTCTTACCGTCGCCGACATCGAGCGATCCGCACGCTACTATGAAAAGGTCTTCGGCGCTCGCATTCTGAGCCTCGGCGACGGCAACGCGCCTGCGTACCTTCAGCTCGCGAATATCTGGATGATTGTGAACGTTGGCGGAGGGCCGACCCCCGACAAGCCGACGGTTACGCTCAGCGTCCCCGACCCGGCTCACATCAGCAGCTTCATGAATTTCCGTGTAGCGGATATTCAAGCGTCCTATAAGTTATGGAAAAGTCGAGGAGCCGAATTCATCACGGAGCCGATCGAGAAGTACGGCGAGATGCGCTGCTACATCCGCGATCCTGACGGTTATATTATCGAGGTCGGGCAGAGCACCACGCTCAAGTACGGTTAACACTGGCAGCATCATATGAAAAGAAGGAGACCACGCACATGACCACCCCCATTACGTCAAACACGCTTGGTGTCAATGTCTTTACCGCACCGGGAAAGGCAATGGTAGGCGAGCGGCCAAAGCCCGGGTAGCCAGTCTGGTGCTTGTCACCGTCGGCGCAGTTGATCGATAACAAGTTTTTCGATTCTGGAACATAAGACGCATCGGCCACGGCATCAATGTTTTGATTGACCAACTTTCCTGAAATCGATGTATCCTCGCTCGACGTCCACAGATATCAGTTCCGCGCGAATCCGGTCACCAACATCAATGCCCTCGAACCCATGTACCAGCCTCCCCTCGACAGGCATTGTGAGGAGCCGGACCCACGTGCCTTTGGAAGAAGCACCCGTGACAATGGTATCAAACTGTTCTCCGATTCTCGATTCAAGGAGGAGCGCAGCCGCGGATTTGCCGACCTGCCGTTCGACTTTCTTAGCGGCATCCTCTTTTTCCGTGCAGTGTTGAGCCAGAAGACCCAGGTCATCATCGCTGAATGGACAAGATCCACCTGCTATGGCGGCCTTCAATAAGCGTTGGGTGATCAAATCGGTATAGCGACGATTAGGGGCTGTGGAATGGGTATAATCCCTAAGAGCCAGACCAAAGTGTCCTGGGGCAGTCTCGCCAGGAAGTTCCGCAACGTATTCACCAACCCCTAAAAGTTTGATAACCGCGAGGGATAGGTCGGGAAATCGAATGGGATCGGTTGTTTTCTCCTTGATGAGAAACTCCTCCAGCGCTTTTGAATCCGGGTTACCGGGAAGCCTGAACCCATATTCCTGGGCTATCTCGACAATCCGGTTCCATCGTTTCGGGGTGCGCACCACACGGCGGATGGAAGGCATTTTTTTTGACGAGAGATAGCGCGCTGTGACGCCGTTTGCCGCAATCATGAAATCCTCAATAATGTCCTTGGCGCGATTCTTTTTTTCCACTTCGAGATCGCGAATTTCATCGCCATCAAATATCGGTTTTGTCTCAACGGTTTCGAAACTAAGTGCCCCATGAACATGCCGGAAATTCTTCATGCGTTGCGCTACCGCGTCCTGTATGCGTAGATTCTCATCAAGCCCATTTGCGGCGGGTATAGCCTCAGGCACCGCTCCGTTTCCTTCCAGCCAAGCGGCAACGCTGTTATATGCTAGCTTCGCATGATTGCGGACACGCGCCCTGTAGATGTCAGAATCTTGAAGGGATCCGTCCACGCCAACCACCATTTCGACGACAATCGATAAGCGATCCTCATTGAAATTCAGGGACGACAGATCGGTGGAAAGCATTTCAGGAAGCATGGGGAATATCCGAGCCGCCGTATAAACAGAGGTAGTATTGTGGCGAGCGTGTTCGTCGATAGCTAATCCATTTCTGACCAGCGAATCCACGTCAGCCACAGCAACAAGAATCTTCACTTTGTCTCCGGGCATTGCTACGGCAACGGTAAGCTGATCCAGGTCAAGGGAGTCATCGTTGTCAATGGAAGCCCACAAAAGGTCCCTTAGGTCACAAACTGCCTCACCGTTCATCTCCGAAGGTGCCTGAATCCTGGCAAGTTCCGAGAGCGCTTCCTGAGAGAAGTCAGGGAGTAACCCTCTTTCAAGCATGGCCCTCTCGGCGATACTCTGTAAAATAGCACGGTGTTGTTTATCATTCGCATTCATAGTATCCCCTTCTCACTTCAATACAAAGATCACTAATTCTTAGCTTGAATTATAAGACGGTATAGCCATTTCGGTAGTGTTTGGGTCGGTGCACGATCTCGGGATGATTCCTCTGAACCCGAAAAGTCCTCCGCATGTCCCCACAAGTCTCAAAAGAGCAAGTCCGGTTTCGCGTTGTTGAAAAAGCCTGATGACGCGCGCTGATGAGCGTAACTCCTCTGACCGCTTCGGTCAATCCCTATCTTCACCATGTGGGCACGTTGAAAAACTTGCGGGTAGCGAACCAATAAGCTTCTTTCTAAAGGCACGTTCCGATGCTTGAGTGTCTAGGACATTGGACACGTGAATGCCTGCCGAACCTTCACCGGCGAGGCAAAACCCACCTGAACAATCAGCGTCGCATGACGCTTGTTCCCTGGCCTTGCTGTGTGAAGGCACGTTTTTCAAACCAGCACAAGCGGCTACGCCACGATATTCTTGAATATTTAAGTCATCTTTGGTCAGTATCGGTCACTTTGGAGCAGTATTTTGGCGTCAAAAGCGACGCCAAAATGACGCCAAACTTTTCACTCTCAGTAGTCCCACCGAATGCCTCTTAATTTCCTCAATGTTTCTCTTGAACCACTCGGGTGCAACTCCCAGGTCAACCAGATTTGTCACCGCAAACTATGGGACAAGGTATTCTTCTACCGGCCTTCTCTTTTAATGCTCGACACCCTACTATTCACATGATAGGTTAAAGAATTATGAAAAACCAAGTTCTTACACCAGAGTCGATCAGAAGACTTCGTAAAGAGAGAGGTCTATCTCAGCAGGATTTGGCGACCATCTTGAACGTCGGGGTCATTTCGGTCTCCCGCTGGGAAACGGGACAAACGAAACCGATTGGCACAGCGGCGGCTGTCCTGGCGACCTTGATTTCGGGTATGACCCGACACCAAGACCTTGCTCCATTTGGCCCGTTAGCGAGCGGATATGCGATCCATCGGCTTTTGAAGAGCCATTTCGAGGGGGACGAGAAGGAAGGAGACTGAATTGGTCAGCACCTTGGTTTTTGAGGTCTCTGCATTTACCCGATACCAGAGAATTGCTGCAGGGGTATGAGAAATGACGCCCACCAAGATATTGGGGTTACTGCTTGTCATCATCTATGTCGTGGCTCTGAAGGTTCTTTCCGCTCTTGATACGGGCAGCATTTTCGAGCATCGCCTCCTCCTGCCTATTCTGAATACTCTCTTTGCGGGAATTATCCCGATCATTGTCGCCTATATTGCCGCCAAAGCCTACGTGAAGGGCGGATCTGGCACAACTCTTTTCCTCGGCTGCGGAATGCTCTCCTTCGGACTATGCGCCATATCGGCTGGCTGGCTGATACGTGCATCCGATGGAGCGAACCTCAATGTGACAGTCTATAACACCGGAGCATTATTGGGTTCAGCCTTCCACGCGATCGGGGCGATTCTCAGCCTCGTGCATACTGATTATTCGACTGAGGTGGTAGGGCGCAGGCGGAGGGCCACAACTGCTTTAGTGGGAGTTACGTTGTTCGTCCTCTGTTTCTCTCTCGCGGCGCTGCGGGGTTTGATCCCGCCATTCTTCATTCAAGGAGTCGGTCCGACGGAACTGAGACAAGGAATTCTCGGAAGCTCCGTCCTACTGTATTCCATCTCATCTGTTTTCCTCATGGCGTATTATCTCAAGGGTAAGTCCGACTTTCTTTACTGGTATTCGCTCTGCCTGGCTATGCTCGCCATAGGGCTATTCGCCTTTTTCGTCCAGAAGATGGTAGGATCGCCAATCGGCTGGCTGGGGCGATCTGCTAATTACTTCGGAGGCATCTTTGCGATTGTAGCTGTTCTGAGGGCATGGAGAGACGCGAGAACGGAAGGTGTGAGTCTAGAAGAATCCATTGCCGGTTTTTTCGGGGAAGCGGCAGCCAGCCATGAGGGCAGGCTTCTCCCGGTACTACCAATTCCGATATTTCTCATTCTGTTGATCATAATGGCCTCCTGGGACCCGAAGACGGTCTTCGATCCACCCGGATTGCTCGCCTCACTGCATACCCTGTTTCTTTCGGTCCTACCCTTAGCGGTGGTCTATTTTGCAACGAGAGGCTATATCCACACGGGCCTCCTGACCATGCTCATGCTCGGTAGCGGAACTCTCACGTTTGGACTGGGGAGTTTATTGTCCGGCTGGGCGATCGCTTTGGAGGGCGGCGGTCCGAACGCTACTGTGACCATTGTGAATTTGTCGGCTCTGGGTTCGGCTATATTCTACGTACTGAGTGGGATATTCGCTCTCATAGGCGTTCAGCCGAACAAGGATGCGTCGTATAAAAAGATCATTGTAGTGCTGACCTATCTTGGCATAACCGTAGCTCTGGTACTAATAACAAGCGCTTCCCTGAAAAATCTTCTACCTGTTTTCTTTATCCAGGGTGAAGGTCCCACAGCCCTGCGGCAGCCCGTTATATGGACTACGCTGGCGTTGTTCGCCGTTTCTGGGCTTTTGTTCATGGGTCTGTATTTTGTTTCGAGGACGAAACTCTTGTACTGGTACATGTTGGCGCTGTTTCTCCTCGCCACGGGGTTTCTCTGCTACGCCTTCGCCAAATCTGTGGGCAGCCCGATAACCTGGCTGGGGAGGAGCGCTCTGTACCTCGCAGCCATTTATCTCTTCTTAGCTGTCACGAGTGCCTCAAAAGAGCTTCGTGTAAGAGGAGAATCGCCGGAGACTGGCATTGCTAACCTGTTCCGTCATCATCTTGAGTCACTGGTACGAGAGCAGACCGTGCAATTGGCTCAAGTCAATGACGAACTACTCAAGGCAAACCGGCGGCTCGAAGCATTGATGAATGCGTTGCCGGTTGGTGTCAGCTTTTCGGACGATGCCTCTTGCCAGCGTATCACGGGGAACCCTCACCTGTTTGCTCAGTTCGAGATCGCACCAGAAGACAACATTTCGGCCTCAGCGCCCGATCCCACTGCTCCAGGTCGCCTCGTCCATTTCTTCCATGAGGGGAGAGAAATCCGTGACACTGAGCTGCCTCTCCAGCGGGCCGTGGCGGAAAACAGAGTTCTCCCGCCAATCGAGCTGGAAGTCCAGCTTCCCAATGGACGGAGTTGGTTTGCAGAGGCTTCCGGCGCTCCCATTAGGGATAACCGAGGCAATGTTGTCGGTGGCGTCGCCGTTACCGTGGACATCACCGAGCGCAAGCAGGCTGAGCAGGATTTGAAGACTACTGTCCAGCGATTCCACTCAATTCTTTCAAACCAGTATGTTGGTCTGTTGCTTGTTAGCGAGGAAGGCAGAATCGAGTTTGCAAACCAGGCTTTCTGCGATCAATTCGAACTAAAGGTATCTCCATCCGAACTCCAGGGACTTACTCCCGACGACATCATTAAACAAATCCAAAACGTTTACGCCGAACCTTCTCAGGCCATTGACCGAATACGTGAGATTGTTCAACAGAGAAAGTCGGTGAAGGACGAGGAAATCGCCGTGAGCGGTGGAAAAACCTACCTGCGCGATTTTATTCCCATTATTATCGACGGCAAGCCTTTTGGGCGCTCATGGCACCACCGAGACATCTCTGACCGCAGGCGGGCCGAGGAGGCACTTCAAAAAGCCCATGATGAGTTGGAGCGGGCGCTCAACACGCTGGCGGAGGCCCAGAAGATTGCTCATTTGGGCAGCTTCGAGTACGTCGCCGCCACGCAGACGACGGTGTGGTCCGAGGAGGAATACCGCATCTACGGTCTGGACCCCGCCGTGCCTTCGCCGAGGTATGACCTGATGCTCCAGAAGTGCATTCATCCCGACGATGCAGCCTTGCTGCACGAGGCCTTCACGCAGGCAATGCAGAGCCGCTCGGTCTACGAACTCGAACACCGGATCGTGCAGCCCAACGGGAGTGTGCGGTGGGTCTACGACCGTGCTCATCCCTACTTTGACGAGCAAGGAGAACTTGTTCGGTACGTCGGAGCGACTCTTGACGTTACCGACCGCAAGAGGGACGAGGAACGTATCGCAACAGATCTGCAAGCACTTAGCCTCATGCACAACTTGGTCACGAGTATTTCAACATTGAAGGAATTCAAAACGGTATTACAGAAGATCATGGATGTTGCCGTAGCGATAGTTGGATCTGAGCGGGGAACATTACAACTTCTTGAAGGAGATTCCCTGAATCTTGTTGCTCATTATGGTCATGAGCAACCCTTCCTCGGGTTCTTCGCAACTGTTACGTCTCAGGCTTCAGTATGCGGAGAGGCAATGAAGCACCAGAAACGGGTCATTGTCGAAGATGTTCAGGAGAGTCCTCTATTCGCCGACACCGGATCACTCAAAGTACTGCGCTCAGCCGGAGTTCGTGCTGTTCAGTCCACGCCGCTGGTGAACAGAAACGGGAATTTAATAGGAATTCTCACCACCCAATGGAGTGTGCCGCATATTCCTGATGATCATGATCTTTGGCGAATTGATCTATTGGCTCAACAAGCAACGGATTTTATAGAAAATTGGCGGGCCGAGGAGGCTCTGCGAAAATCGCATGACGAGTTGGAGGTGCGAGTTCAGGAACGAACAGCGGAACTGGAGACAGCGAAGCACGACATAGCAGTAGAACGACAGCGGCTATATGACATCCTCGAAACCATGCCGGAAATGGTATGTCTCCTGACACCGGATCATCGCTATTCGTTTGTCAACCGGGCGTTCCGAGAGAAATTCGGTAAACACGAAGGTCGGCATTGCTTTGACCTCGTTTTTGGCAATAAGGAACCTTGTGAGTTTTGCGAAGCTTACACCGTGCTAAAAACCGGCAAACCTCATCATTGGGACGTGGAAGTATCCGACGGCTCAATTATTGATGTTTACAATTTTCCGTTTGCAGATGTCGATGGTTCCCCGCTCATACTTGAGATAGACATTGACATCACTCAACAAAGGCGAGCAGCGGAAGCATTACGAGCTGCTAGCGCATATAACCGCAGCCTCATCGAGGCGAGTCTCGATCCCCTCGTCACTATTAGTGCTGAGGGAAAGATCACCGACGCAAATTCGGCTACCGAGCATGCTACCGGTCGTTCACGTGAGTCACTTATTGGGACAGATTTTGCCGAGTATTTTTCCGACCCGGAGAAAGCCCGATTGGGATATCAGCAGGTCTTCAAAAAAGGCTTGGTGAAGAACTATGAATTGGCAATCCGGCACAAGAATGGCTGGTTGACTCCGGTAATGTACAACGCATCCTTATACCGTGACGAGTCCGAGAGAATTGTTGGGATATTCGCTGCTGCCCGTGACATTAGCGACAGAAAACAAGCCGAAGAGGAACTGATTCGTTCCAATCAAGACCTTCAACAGTTCGCCTACGTGGCATCCCATGATTTGCAGGAACCTCTGCGCAACGTGGCTAGTTGTCTCCAGATGTTGGAGAAAAAATACAAGGGCAATTTGGGCGCTGACGCCGACCAGTACATCCACCATGCGGTTGAGTCCTCGGTGCGGATGAAAGCCCTCATACTGGATTTGTTGGCGTATTCTCGTGTGGCAACGAAGGGAAAACTGCCGGAACGGATAAATTGTGAACAGACACTAGATCAGACGGTGAAAAATTTGAGATCCGCTATATCCGAGTCGGGGGCAGTGATTACCCACGCACAACTCCCAGCGATTCGTGCTGACGACACCCAACTACTGCTGGTGTTTCAAAATCTGATTCAAAATGCGATTAAATTTCGGAGGAATGAGCCGCCGAAGATACGTGTGTCCGCCGTCAAGAACAAGAACGAGTGGATTTTTTCAGTCAAAGACAATGGTATCGGTATCGAATCCCAGCATTTAGAGCGCATCTTCGTGATCTTCCAACGGTTGCATAAAAGAAACCAGTATGACGGAACGGGTATGGGGTTGGCTATCGTCAAGAAGGTCGTGGAGCGTCATGGCGGACGAGTTTGGGCAGAATCCGAACCAGGCGTAGGGACTACCTTTTATTTCACGATACCTGAAAAGGGGACGCCGACATGATGGTTCCAGGGACGATGGTTCAGCCGGTAGAGATTCTGCTCGTGGAAGACAATCCGGTTGATGTGCTGATGACCAAAGAAGCCTTTTGCGGCTCAAGAGTATGCAATAACCTGCACGTTGCTGAAGACGGTGAAGAAGCGATGGACTTCCTGTACAAAAGAGGGAAATACTCCTCCGCACCCTCCCCGGAGATCATTCTACTGGATTTGAACCTGCCCCGGAAGGACGGACGGGAAGTTTTGGCAGAGGTGAAGGGTGATCCGTCCCTGCGACACATTCCCGTCATCATTCTGACTACACCTCAAGAGCCTGAGGACATTTGGAGAAGTTATGATCTCCACGCCAACTGCTTCATTACCAAACCCGTGGATATGGAGCAATTTACCAAGGATCTGGAATGCCTTGGAGAATTCTGGTTCACACTGGAAAGACTGCCGATTCGCCCGAATCCGTAGAAGGTTGAAGAAGGTACAGATGGAGAACGCGAAAGTACTGATCGTCGAAGACAATCCTGTGGACGCCCTTTGTCTCAAAGACGCACTGGCAGAATCAAAGGGCAGCAGATTTGTGATTTCGCACGTGGAGACTCTGGCAGAGGCGAAAGAAAGTCTAAGAAACGCTAATTTTCATGCAGTAGTGCTGGACCTAGGGCTGCCTGACAGCCAAGGATTAGAAACGTTCTTTCAGATTCAGAATGCTGCCCCGGCCTCCTCCATAGTAGTGCTTTCCGGTCTCGACGACGAGGCTTTGGCGCTGGAAGCAATACGAAAAGGGGCTCAGGAGTATATCCTCAAAGACAAATATGACAGTCATTTCCTGTCACGATCCATTACCTATGCCATCGAGCGAAAACAGGTACAAGAAGAAATTCGCAAATTGAACGAAGATCTCGATATGCGGGTAAGGGAACGCACCAGCCAACTGACGGCAGCCAACGAAGAATTGCTTTCGGAAATCACTGAACGTAAGAAAGCGGAGGAGGCTGTACGGGAAAGCGAAACACGTCTTCGCGTCTTGATGGACCACTCACCTATGGGCATGGCTGTTGCCTCGATGAACGGCAAAGTACTATATTTGAACCAAAAATTTATCGAATCATTCGGCTACACACTGCAAGACATACCTACCTTGGACGACTGGTGGCCGTTGGCCTACCCGGATCAGCTTGTTGCAGAATCGGTCAAAGCGGATTGGCTTCATTTTGCGAGACAGGTCCATGGTGACGGCGCAGACGCAATGCCCGTAGAACGGGAAGTCAGATGTAAGGACGGTACAGACCGTGTCGTGGAGTTTAGGAAGACCGTGATAGGTGAATGGGTCATTCACACCTTGAACGACGTGACTGAAGCTAGGAGACAGCAGGAGGCGCTCAGAGCCAGTGAGGAAAGATTTCGCCTCATAGCTGAGACCGCTATGGACACAATTTGGTGCCTGGACAAGGACTACCGTTTCACATACATCAGTCCGGCCGACGAAAAGATGCGAGGCTTTAAAGCTGAAGAGCTGATCGGTCAGCCCATATTCACAGTTATCAAGCCGGACCAGATAGAGAACGTCAAGAAGACCGCCTTGAATAGACGAAAAGAAGAGGAGTGTGGGATAAAGACTGGTGTCATGAAACACGAACTGGAACTCGTGCGCAAGGATGGGAGCTACGTGTGGACGGAGGGTTATGTAACCCCGATCCGAGACGAGAGTGATCAAATAGCCGGTTTTGTCGGAATCACGCGAGATATCTCGGAACGTATACGCGAAGAACAGGAAAAGGAATACATGAAGGCTCAACTTCTTCATGCTCAGAAAATGGAGGCAATTGGGACTTTGACCGGCGGCATAGCCCACGACTTCAACAACCTACTACAGATAATCAATGGATATACGGAGATGCTCCTTCTAAGAAGGGCGGAAAATGATCCAATCTGCGAGGATCTTCGGAAGATATACCAAACCGGCCGAAAGGGAGCCGAAATGGTCCAACGGCTGCTGGCGTTCAGCAAGAAAACCGAGATCAGCCCTGAAATTATAGACTTGAGGAACGTTGTCGAGAATTCGGTGAGCCTGATGAGAAGAAGTTTTCCCAAGATTATCGAGATAGACACGGTCTTTGAAGAAGGTCTCAGACCGATTGACGCCGACGAATCTCAAATCGGGCAAGTCTTGATGAATCTGTGCCTTAACGCAAAAGAAGCTATGCCCGATGGCGGAAGGCTCAGAATTGAAACGAGAAATGTCGTCCTGGATGAAGCCTATTGCATGCTCCATCATGAAGCCAAATCTGGACCTCATATCCTCCTGGCGATCTCAGATACCGGCGCCGGGATGCCCAGAGAGACAATGGATCGCATGTTCGATCCTTTCTTCACAACCAAGGGCTGGGACTTCAAAAAAGGAACCGGGCTGGGGCTGTCCGTCGCCAAGGGGATCGTGGAACAACACGGTGGTTGGATCACCTGCGAGAGTGAGCCTGGAGTCGGCTCCACGTTCAAGATCTACTTTACCGCTGTCGAAGACTTGGCGTCGGCAGAGAGAGTTGAGCCCGAAACGGTGAGTGCTCCGGGAATTGGAAAGATCTTGCTTGTCGATGACGAAGAGTACATTCGAGAACTGGGCAAGCGCATACTTGAGCAATCCGGGCATAGGGTGGTTACGGCATCGAACGGCAAAGAGGCTTTGGAGATCTATGCCAGGGAACGAGCAAGCATTTCTCTCGTGATACTTGATCTTGTCATGCCTCAGATCACTGGCAAGAAATGCCTTGAGGAACTGCTTAGAATCAATCCGCGAGTGAAAGTCATCGTTTCGAGCGGACATTCACTGGAACCAGGCGAACGCCCATTCTTTGATGCGATCGTGAAGGGCTTTGCGAACAAGCCTTATCAAATGAAACAGCTCCTGGATGTGGTCTCCAGTGCTTTGGAAACTGACAGGAATGACGTATGACCGTCTAGGCCCTGTAAACTCACCCATGATTTCAGGATGTTACGCTAATCACGCCTGACCTTCCACCTAGGCAACAGGATCCTGCACCGAAGGAACATCCCATGGCAAAGAAAATGAATAGTGATCGGATCAACAGTCTCTGGCTGGCCATTTTCGTGGTAAGCACGGTCGCGATCCTGATCGGGGGGTACAAGTACTATTCGTTTGAAACCGAACGGATTCGGGCCGAGAAATATCATGAATTGGCCGCCATCGGCAAGCTCAAGGCTGGTCAGATCGAGCAATGGAGGCAAGAGCGCCTCGATGACATATCGAGGTCCTCAAGAGCCCCCATTTTCAGGCAGACCATACAGGAGTGGCTCAAGAACAAGGGCAATGCTTCAGCCCAGACCCTATTGCAGGAGCGTTTGGAGACGGAACGAAGGGAACAGCACTACGACGATGTTCTTCTTCTGGACACGGAGAGCCATGTTCTGTTGTCCGCTCGACCGCATTCAGCCCCCCTAAGCGCTGAAGCCAAGATGGCCATAGAGCAAGCTCTGGCGAACCATGTACCCACGCTGACTGACCTTTATCGCAGTGAACAAGGAGTTGTCCATATGGATGCGGTTGGTCCAGTCTTCAGTTCTGACGGCCAACCCGTTGCTTTCTGGGTTCTGAGGAGCAACCCGGAATCCGTCCTATATCCTTTGGTCCAGTCTTGGCCAACGCCCAGCAAAACTGCAGAAACACTTCTGATACGCAAGGAGGGGGATAGTGTCCTTTTCTTGACCGACCTACGGCATAGACCCAGCGCCGCTCTATCCCTCACTGAACCGCTTTCTTTGCACGATCTCCCTGGGGTGCAGGCAGTTCTGGGAAAGCAAGGCATGTTCGCGGGAAAAGACTACCGTGGAGTTGAGGTCCTGGCTGATCTTCACCATATTCCCAACTCGCCCTGGTTCATGGTGGCAAAGGTGGACACGAGAGAGATCCTGGAAGAGGCAAAATATAGAGGTGGAGTTGTCATCCTCTTCTCGGCGCTGTTCATCTTGCTGGCCGCAAGTGCCACAGCCTTCGGGTACAGGTATAGACAGGCTGGGATGTACAAGAAGCTATACCGAGCTGAACGGGGGCAGCGGCTGGCCCAAGAGGAGTTTCGTACAACCCTGTATAGTATTGGCGATGCCGTGATCACTACCGACAGGGCAGGCATTGTAAAGCGGATGAATCCTGTGGCCGAGCATCTCACGGGATGGAGGGAGTCTGAGGCCAAAGGAATGCCTTTGGAGAAGATCTTTCAGATCATAAACGACGACTCCAGAGTAGCGGCAGAAAACCCCGTGTCCCGTGTACTCCGCGAGGGAAAGGTTGTCGGCCTCGCCAATCATACGCTGCTCATAGCGAAGGACGGTACAGAGCGGCCAGTTGCTGATAGTGGAGCTCCTATTCGAGACAAGAAAGGCCAGATCCTCGGCGTCGTGTTGGTCTTCCGCGATCAAACTGTGGAACGAGAGTCCCGGAAAGAGCTGGAGTCCCGGGAAGCGATGATAAGCTCTTTCTTCGAGGCTAGTCCTGATGGAATCATGCTGACTGAGCCAAGCGGAAGGATATTCAAAGCCAACAAAGCTGCGTGCCAAATGCTGGGCAGAAGTGAGGAAGAGATTTGTCAGATCGGAAGAGACGGCGTTTTGGATTTGACAGATCCCCGTTTGCCAAAGGCATTAGAGGAACGATCCCGAACGGGTTGCTTCAGGGGAGAGCTGACTTACAAACGGAAGGACGGAACCACGTTTCCTGTAGAAGTGGCGTCGTCAATCTTCAGCATGGGCAAAGACATATTGCACACGAATGTGATTTTTCGAGATCTTACCGAGCGTAAGCGAGCTGAGGCAGAACGCTCTGAGCTGAGGCAGCGTCTGGGCATAGCGCTGGAGGGAGGAATTATCGGCATCTGGGATTGGGATATCGAAACGGGAGAATTGTATCAAGACAAATACTGGCTGAGCCAACTCGGGTATTCGGAGGGAGAGGTCGAAAACAGGATCGAGTCTTGGTCGGATCGAATACACCCTGAAGATAAACCAATGGTGATGGATATATTAGATGGACATTTGTACGGAGATAGGCCTACCTATGAGGCTGAACACAGGCTCCTGACCAAATCAGGCGTATGGAAATGGATTTTCACCAGTGGCAAAGTTTTGAAATTCGATGATTCCGGTAAACCTGTTCGCATGTTGGGAACCCATTTAGATATACATGAACGGAAACAATCGGAAATCGCCCTCAGAGAAAGCGAGGAAAAATACCGCAAAATTGTTGAGACGGCCAACGAGGGAATTTGGGCTATGGATGTAGAGTTTCAGACGACCTTTGTCAATCAACGGATGGCGGACATGCTCGGCTACTCCGTTGATGAGATGCTAGGTAAGGTCGTTCATTCGTTCATGTTTGATGAAGACATTGCCGAGCACGAGCGCAACATGGCATTGAGGATCAGCGGTCAAGACCAGTCCTATGAGCGCCGCTTCCAGAGAAAAGATGGTGAGACGGTTTGGACGATCGTCTCCGCAAGTGGCCTGAAAGATTCCGAGGGAAACTTCGCCGGTTCGTTCGCCATGTTTACGGACATCACCGAGCGCAAGAAGACTGAAGAGGATTTAACAAGAAGTCGAGCCATGATTGCCTCGATTCTGAACTCTGTGCCCCAATCCATATTCTGGAAGGACAGGAACAGCGTCTTCCTCGGGTGCAACGAGGTCTTCGCCAGAGCTGCAGGACTCGAGTTCCCGGAGCAAATCATAGGGAAGACTGATTATGACCTTCCTTGGCCCAGCCGCGAATCGGACGCATACCGTGCAGACGACCAAGAAGTAATGGGACTTAACTTGCCGAAACGTCATATTATTGAGCCCCTCCTGCAGGCAGACGGATCTCGATTGTGGATCGATACATCCAAAGTTCCGTTGGTCGATCAGCAAGGCGAAGTCTATGGTGTCTTGGGGGTGTATGATGACATCACCGAGCGGAAGAGAGCGGAAGAGGCGCTGCTCGAAAGCCGGGAGAGATTCAGGATCGCCTTCCAGACAAGTCTGGATGCGGTGAATATTAATCGTCTTAGCGACGGACTCTACGTAGACGTCAATGAGGGCTTCTCAGAGCTGACCGGTTTCGCCAGGGATGAAGTGATTGGAAAAACCTCGTTCGATATCAACATATGGAATGATCCTGGAGACAGAGAAAGACTTGTCGCAGATCTCGATGAGACCGGACAGGTGAGGAATCTCCAAGCAAAATTCCGGTTCAAAGACGGCCGCATACACACCGGCCTGATGTCGGCCCGCATCATCAGAATCCACGAGGAGCCTCACGTTCTTTCGGTAACGAAAGATATAGAGGACTGGAAAAACGCCGAGGAAGCTCTGGCTGAAAGGGAACTTCTTTATCGTACTTTATTCGAGTCCGCTCGGGAATCAATAATGATGATAGATATGGAAGGGCACAATGTCGGCCGCATTGTTTCCGCCAACCCGGTTGCAGCGAAAATCCACGGCTATTCGTTAGATGAGTTCACGACGCTTAGATTAGAGGACTTGGAAACCTCCGATTCCGCGAAGGGCTTGCAGGAGAGGGTCAACACAGTTTTGTCCGGCCAATTGCTAAGGGGTGAGGTCAACCATCGCAGGAAGGACGGAAGCGTATTTCCTCTCGAAATGACGGCAAACCTCGTCGAAATCCGTGGTCACAAGTATTGCCTCGGAATTGATAGGGACATCAGTGAACGAAGGCTGGCTGAAGAGACCATAGCGAATGAAAGATCAAAATTCAAGTCAATTCTGGATCATATGGTAGATGGGGTGTATATCGTTAACTCTCAATATGAAATCGAGTACGTAAATCCTGCCTTGATCTCTGAACGCGGCGAAGTGGCCGGTCGAAAATGCCACGAATATTTGGTTGGTCGAACCGAGCCCTGCCCCTGGTGCCGGAATCGGGACGTTTTTGCGGGAGACTCGATCCTATGGGAGCGGACTTCGGACGTGACCGGTAAGACCCACGAAATCTTTGAGACACCGATTAGAAACCAGGATGGTGCGATTTCCATACTCTTGATACTCCACGACATAACTGAGCGCAAGAGCTTGGAAAGGCAGTTTCTGCAGGCCCAAAAAATGGAAGCCATCGGAACGCTTGCTGGAGGTGTCGCCCACGATTTCAACAATGTATTGCAAGTAGCTCTAGGGTACTCGGAAATGCTACTTGACGACAAGGAGCTACCTCAACGTTGCAAAGAGGACTTACAGAAGATTAACGAGTCAACCAAACGTGGGGCCGATCTTGTCCAGAGATTACTTACGTTCAGCCGAAAGACGGAGATCTACCCTCAGCCTCTTGACTTGAATCTTAGAATTACTGAGTTGCGCAAGATGCTTGAGAGAACCCTGCCGAAGATGGTCGACATACAACTCCACCAAGACGTGAAGCTCGCCAAGATCAACGCCGACAAAACACAAATAGATCAAGTTCTTATGAACCTGGCGGTGAATGCCCGGGATGCCATGCCCGATGGTGGCAAGTTGGAATTCGAGACAGCCAACGTCACGCTGGATGAAGAATACGTAAGAGCATGTCTGGAGGCCAGGTCAGGTCCCCACGTCCTGCTAAGTGTTAGGGATACGGGATCGGGGATGGACCGAGACACTCTGGAACACATTTTCGAGCCCTTTTACACGACCAAGGGCGTCGGAGAAGGAACGGGGCTTGGGCTTGCAATGGTCCACGGCATAGTGAAGCACCACGGAGGACATATCAGGTGTTACAGTGAACTCGGAAAAGGGACCAAGTTCGAGATCTATTTCCCCGCCCTGCTTTCCGAGGAAAAGGAAGAAGAAACTACAGAGAGACCCATGCCACGTGGAGGATCAGAGACCATCCTGCTCGTAGACGATGAAGAATTCATCCGTGACCTGGGTTCCAGGATTCTGAGCAAGGCTGGATATCAGGTGATCACAGCCTCGAATGGCAAAGAGGCTCTCGAAGTATATGAACAACGAGGCAGTGAAGTTGCTCTGGTCCTCCTAGATCTCATGATGCCTCAAATGGGCGGTAAGCAGTGTCTCGAAGGGCTCCTGAGTTTTAGTCCTAGAGTAAAAGTAATTATTGCCAGCGGCTACGCTGCCAGTGGCCCAACCAAAGAGGCACTGGAGGCTGGAGCGAAGGCCTTCGTCAACAAGCCTTACGACATTCGACAAGTTTTGGAGGTAGTGAGGCAGGTTCTGGATGCCGAACAAGTCCTGTAGGGGTGGTTTTCCTTTACTTTACCGAAATCAGCCAGAACAGACTCGGGGCCGTGCTGGCTCGCATGTTCAAACAGCGACGAATCAAAACAGATCAATGGGTTGTGCGTTCACCCGGTACAGGAGGATCGAGGGTGAATCCCAGGAGCTTTGCCATCTTCTTGGCGATGTCGGTGTTGTCGTACTCTCCGGCAAATTCTTGGGCACCCGGACCAACGGCATAGGTAATCACCGGCTGAGCCGTATGGCCGAACGATCTCCACCCGACATTGGCGCGGTCGCCCTCAATCACCCCGAGGGCGTACTCTGCCCATGAATGGGTGAACTTGGGGAACGCACCTTTTTCGTCGCGAAGTTCGGGTATGGCCTCGATCTTTGAGTTCGGAGCATGCCTGTTCAAAAGCGTTCGTTCCCCATCAGTCAACTTGAAGCCGGCATCCTTCAAGATAGTTTCCAGGTTTTCAGGGTGCTTCTCCACCTTCCTGGAGATTGACTCCAAGCTAGTTCTGATCGGTTCCAGCGCTGCCACGTTGACAGCGTCGTCCGTACCGCGACCGAAGCTCATGCCTCCTGTCTCGTGATCGGCCGTGACCAAAACTAACACGTCAGGACGAGCCTTTTGGTACTCCAGGCCGACGCTGACTGCTTTATCGAATGCAAGAGTCTCGTAGATTGATGCCTTAAGATCGTGAACGTGGCAAGCATGATCGATGCGCCCACCTTCAACCATGAGGAAGAAGCCCCGAGGGTTACGCCCCAGGATGGAGAGGGCCACACGGGTCATTTCAGCAAGATCGGGCTGGCTGCTCAGTTTCGGATCGCGCTCGCGATCAACCTCGTACGCCATGGTGGACAGGGCAAACAAGCCGAGAAGCTTCGGGGTGGTTGCCGGATCGACGGATTTCAGATCCAGGCCTGTTGTAAGGTACGTATAGCCCGCTTTCTTCATGGACCGGACGAGGTCCTTGTCATCCTTTCTTTCGCTGCCCCGCTGGCCTGCCGGAATGAAGTGCTTCAGTCCCCCAGCCATGGCCACGTCCGGCCCAAAATCTTCCAGTTGTAGGGCAATGAGGTTCTCATCACTCCGGTCGGAAGAATGGCCAAATACACCTGCGGGAGTGGCATCCGTTAGCCGCGCGGTGCTCAGAATACCTACGCAGAGGCCTGCCTTTTTCGCTGCGTGACCGATAGTAAACACCTTTCGACCGTCCGGCAATACATTGATGACTCCATTGTTGGTCTTATAGCCACTATAAAGTGCCGTAGCCGCGGCAGAGGAATCGGTGACCTCTGAGCTTGCGGAATGTGTGGTAGTTGTGCCCCGCGTAGGAATTGAATCCATGGTCAACGGTTGCCAAGAACTTTTTCAGAGTAGAGGGCTGCCGACCGTACCTGATTTTTCCCCATCCCGTCCCCGATAAACAGAATGATTCCCTTCGGTCTGTCAACGGGCTCCGCATACGCAAAGGTGGGAGAGAGCACCGTTACGACGGCGACCACCGCAACGAAGACTCCCACAACAGTTTTCCATGTTTTCCACATGGATATCTCCTTGGAACCGACGCTCAGCCAACCTGACCATTTTCACGCCTTGGTGCGACAAGAAGTCAATGGCTTGCTGAGGTGCGACGATTTATTCTGAAGCGACCTTGGGGCTGGGGTATGGCATGAAGAGCTATCGTGTCGCCGACCGATCGCCCATGACTTGGCCCTTGGTATTCAAACGACAAGTTTATCTATCTGTTTTTGTCTTGATTAGCAGCACGCTCTGCCATAGACTGCTTAACGAGTATCAGTAAAGAAAAAGGCCCTCTCGCTTGGAGGGCCTTGCTCTTGTTCTCTGGTAGGCGGGAGAGGATTTGAACCTCCGACCCCTGCCGTGTGAAGGCACGTTTTTCAAATCCGCCCAAGCGGCTATGCCACGACATCCTTGAAGAATTCAGGCATCATTGATCATTATCGGTAACGTTGGAGCAGTATATTGGCGTCAAAAGCGACGGCAATATGACGCCATGTCATGAAGTCAATGACTTCTGTACTGGGTCATCCAGCGAGTCGTAGGGCAATCAGAGTTCCATCTGATTTCTTCACTCCACGAGTGCGTCACAAGGTAGTGCAAAATTCTTGGGTCTGAGCGAGGGCGGATTCCTCGAATCGAAGAGATTTATAAGGTGCTTGCTTCTCGGCCAGTCACTACCAAATCCCGATGGGGCACGCCTTGTACTAAGTCTCTCCATCGTCCGTCATGTGAGCAAAGCCTTCCGGATCTGATCCGTCAAAAAAGGGAGTTACTCAACGCCGGTCGCGAGCCCGGAAATAGCTGGGGTTCATCTTGGGGTGGAGCCATTGTCAGCATGATCTATCCTGAGCATAATCTACTGCCCGGCACAGCACAGCCGAAAAATCCCCGAACCATTCCGGCCAGCTCCGTAGCCGACGAACTCCTCTGCACAATTTCTTTGACTTTCTTGAATCCTTTGATGATAATTATACTGGATTTTTATGTACTTATAATCTTCCGCACTGCCGACGCCCTGACCCTGATTCACCTGCGTCTCGGCAGGCCGTTGTAATAGATTTGGCTTTCTCAAAGGATTCAAGACCGTAAGCCATCGTTCGCGAGATCGGCCTCTTTTGTTGAATGGAGAGTCGTCATGGATCTGAGCCATATTCATCAAACCATCGTGGAAAACTTGACCGAAGCCGTTTATGTTCGCGACCTCGACATGAACCTTCTGTACATCAATCCGGCAGCCGAGCAGCTTGTGGGGCAATCTCTGCGACAGGCCAAGGGAAAGAAGTGCTACGAGTTTTTCGGGGATCAGGAAGCCCGATGCCGGGAACGCTGCCCCGTAGAGAGAGTGATAGCCAATGGAGACCCCATCGTTGGGTACGAGCACCGGCTTATTGGCGGATCAGGGCAGACTCACGAAGTACGTTTATCAAAATCCCCCGTTGACGGAGAAGGAACGGTGAACGGAGCCATCGTGATCATGCAGGACATCACACGGTTGAAGGAATCCCAGATTGCCTTGAACTAGTGGCAGCCACGGTATTTCGTTCTCCCTTTCCTTTATGTATGAAGATGCTTCGGGCGGAGGCATAGGAACAAGAGTTTGGACTCGCAGATTAGCAGAATAGGAGTCTTTTCCGATGGCAACGCAACTTAGTCCAATGCGGGATCCCCAGGGATCTGAGAAGCCGTTTTCGGATCCTTTAACGGCTTTTCATATCCAAGGATTCGGATTCGGAAACGTCATCGCTCTCGCGACAATCCCCCTTTTCTTAATTCTTTTCGCCGTTCTTTCCTACCATGATGTAGAGAGAGTCTTCGAATCATATCTGCTGTTATTCGTCCTGAACACGCTCTTTCTCTCAATTATCCCTCTCGTAGTGTCTTATTTTTCGTTACGTGCGTACCTGGCAAGTGGTCACGTGAGTCTGTTGATGCTTGGAAACGGTGCCCTGTCATTGGGCTTAGGAAGTGTCCTCGCCTCCCTCACCCCGTACTTCGGCGGAGGGCCGAATACGATCGTGACGATGCACAACACGGCGGCTCTATTATCGGGCCTCTTCCATGCTGTCGGGGCGGCGCAGGCATTGGATCGGTCACAGAAGCAAACTATCCCGGAACGCACAGGATTGTATGGGAGATTTTCAGGCATCCTCATGGTGCTTTTCTTCGGTTCGCTCTTCTTTGCAGTGCTTAAAGGTGCCACACCTACGTTCTTTGTCCAAGGTGTCGGTCCCACCCATCTCCGGCAACTAGTGCTCGGGACTGCCATAGGTTGCTTCGGCCTTTCTGCGGCGTCGCTTGCCGCTGTTTTTGCAATCTCACGGTCTCGATTTGTCTCTTGGTATTGGATGGGGTTGGCGCTCATTGCAGTGGGCCTCATGTGCGTCTTCGTCCAAAAGTCGGTGGGTAGCGACGTAGGTTGGCTGGGACGGATCGCACAGTACATCGGGTGTTCATATTTACTTGTAGCTGTCATTGCGGCTCGGAGGCAGTTGGACAAGCGGGACCCGAGCTTCGTCAGCAACCTGTGGACGTTTTTCTTCAATAACCTCGAAGTGATGATAGCAAAACGAACACAGGAATTGGCCGAAGCGAACCAAGAGTTGGGTCTTGAAATTGCCGCCCGCAAGGAAGCAGAGCAAGCCCTGAGAGAGGCCCACGACGATCTTGAACGTCAAGTGGAGGATCGCACATCCGAACTCAGAGTGTCCAACGAACAACTACGGCTTGAAATTGGGGAGCGTAAAAAGGCCCACGAGGCATTGGAGCGGACGCGCAACACGCTGGCGGAGGCCCAGAAGATTGCGCATCTGGGCAGCTTCGAGTACGTCGTCGCCACGCAGACCACGGTGTGGTCCGAGGAGGAATACCGCATC
>Ga0187785_10000248_pt1 | contig 21081 bp, 17 predicted proteins | sample 0815_BV2_4_20_MG_FD_132466 | JGI IMG/M metagenome (GOLD analysis project Ga0187785, IMG submission 132466) | Tropical peat soil microbial communities from peatlands in Department of Meta, Colombia - 0815_BV2_4_20_MG | ecosystem: Environmental > Terrestrial > Soil > Wetlands > Peat | place...
AAGACGAACCATAAGAAGATCACTGTCCAGTCGAAGAGATTATCGGAGGAACTCAAGCGGATATGCACAGGAGAGCGTCTGGATTTGTTGAAACTCGACGTGGAGGGCGGAGAGCATGAAATTCTCCGGGACTTGCGGGACACAGAGATGATCGACATGGTTGACCAAATGATCATCGAGTACCACCATCATCTCGGCGGCAGGGATAACCTCGCCGGTTTCCTCGGAACATTAGAGAATAACGGTTTCGGCTATAGTGTTTCGGGGAACAGGAAGGACGATCCACGGTCCTTTTCTGATATCTTTATCCGCGCTTACCGCACCCAGTAAAATGAGACTCAGTATTTTAAACATTTTTTCAAAGAGGCTATCCACTACAATAATTTCATGAGCGCACTTCCCCAGATGTGTAGTTTTTGGTCGATAGTTGCGGCGCTAACCAACATTGAGCATGCTTGGTATATGCGATCAACCTGTTAACTTTTCGATAGCCGGCAACAGGACGACAAACCTGCTACCCCTTGATGGGTCGCCTCGGATCCGATCTTCCACCCACACATAACCGCAGTAATCACAGACAAGAGTTTTTACCAGGTACAGACCGATACCACTGCCATTCGCGGTGGTACCGCCCCTGAGATGTCTGTTGAAAATCTTCTCTTTCAGAACATCGGGAATACCAGGACCATTATCCTCAACACTGACCCTATACCACCATTTCCCGACCTCTTGTAGCTTTTCAAGCCGGATATCGATGACAGGGTCGTGTGGCGTATGCTTAATGGCATTCCCGACTAGGTTCGAAAACAGGTCATAAATCAGATCGTTGGCTGTGACTACAGAGCCATTCAATGGACTGTAGTCAATATGCACGTTCTTATCTGGAAGGCTGGAGTAGTCGGCGCGTACGGTACTCAGGACCTGGCTTATATCGATATCGTGGTACCGCATTTCCCCAGAGCGTACCTTCTGAAGCTTGCGGAGGTTATCGATAAGTCGGGAGCTGGAGATGAACGCGTCCAATGACTTGGCCAGCAGATGTCGCTCTGCCTCGGTCAACCCTGGCTTATCGAGGGCCAGCTCTAGGAAGCCGATGCCGATCTGGTTCATGTTGTTGATATCGTGACCCATAAGATCGAGGTACAGATCGGCCTGGGCCTTGGACTCTTCCAGCGCCCTCTCTGCCTGCTTGCGGTCGGTAATGTCCTGCTGGATACCATAGACCATTCTCACCTTTCCGGTCCCATCTAGCAAAGTTTTGTCGACAATGATATTCATGTGGCGGGCGGAGCCGTCTCGCATGGCTATCCGGTAATCAATGTTAGCGGTCACTCCCGTCTGGATCACCTTTTCGGCCAACTCCCCTATAGATCGGCGATCGTCGGGGTGGACACGGCTCAGGAACGCACAGATATCCGTGTTATGGTTAACCTCAGAGCCGAAGAGTCGGAAGACCTCTTCAGAGCCGGTGATCAGGCCTGTCTGCACGTTCCAGGCCCAATTGCCTACGTGGGCGATCTCCTGCGACTTGGCAAGGATGTACTGGCTGCGCTTCAGGGCGTTCTCGGCCCGCTTGCGATCGGTGATGTCCAGGAAGAATGCCATCATCAGCTTCCTGCCATCGATCATATGAGGTCGGGCGTTGATGATAACCGGTATTCTACGGCCATCATTGTGCAAGACTTCAGATTCGAAGTTCAATCCAATAGAGTTTTCCACATTACGCCGGAAAGCCCGCCGGTGTAGTTCTGCATCTTCCAGGGGATGAAGCCGGATGAACTCCAGCCCGATCAGATCCCGTTCCGGCCGACCAAACAGCCTTTCCCCGTAGGAGTTGCAGCTTATAATGAGCTCGGTTTCCGCATCGATCATGACGATGGTGATGCAGGCGCCTTCGAATAGGGTCTTGAATTTGCTCTCCGAGGCAACAAGGGCTGCTTCCGACCGCTTGCGATCGGTGATGTCGAAGAATGTGGCTATGATGGCTGGCTTGCCCTGGTACTCAATGTTTCCGGTCGTAACTTCCAGCCAGACAGCCTCACCCGTCTTGGTCAGATGTTTGACTTCGTACCTCGAGGGTACCTTCTCTCCCCGCTGCCGGGCCAGCCCCCGCGCTTTCACCAGTTCCCGGAATTCGGGATGGGCCGTTTCCCAGAACTTCATCCGCAGCAGCTCGTCTCTGGTGTACCCCATCATCCGCTCGGTGGCGTTGTTGACGTACACCAGTCGGTCGCCCTGATAGAGCCAGACCATGGCCGAAGAAGTATCTGCCAGGGCCCTGAACTTCGCCTCACTTTCTCGCAGGGACTCCTCAGCCTGCTTGAGCTCAGTGATGTCCTGGATTACCCCGATTAAGCGGACGGCTTTGCGATCACTGCCTTCACCGGAAAAAAAGATCCGGGTCGTGTTGTGTATCCAGCGTATTGCGCCGTCGGAAACTCTCCGGATCCGGTACATGAGGACGTACCCGCCGTGGGTGGTCTCAGGGTTTAGCTCCGAGTCTACCAGATCATCCCTCAGATCTTCAGGTATCACCAGCCCACGGATGTAGTCTAAGGTCAGAGGCTGGCTCTCTAGGAGGCCATAAATGTAGTATGCCTCCGGTGACCAGACATGCCTGTCGCTCTCCGGATCGTAGTCGTAGATTCCCAGCCGGGCTGCCTTGACGCATAGCTTCAGTCGCTCCTCGCTCTCACGGAGGGATCCTTCAGCTTCCTTGCGCTCGGTGATATCAAGGATGATGCCCTGATAGTGGGTGATCTGACTGTCGTGATCCCGCTCGATCATAGTACGATCGTCGACCCAACGTGCCTCCCCGGCTTTGGTGATGATACGGTATTCCTGCTGGAAGTGATCTAGGTTTCCAAATGAATACGCTCTCACTTCTGCGGCCACCCGCTCCCGATCTTCCGGGTGGATGATCGAAACATACGAGATCGCGCCAGACAGGAACTCCTCTTGTTTGTATCCGAATCGGGTCACGTTCCGGGATACAAAAGTGACCGGCCAGTCTTCCGTCGCCTTCCAACGGAAGAGCACCACAGGGCTATTCTCCACCACCAGGTTCGCCTGCAGCAGGGCCTCCTCGGCACGTTTACGATCGGTGATCTCCCTATTGAATGATATGCAGTACTCCCCGTTGCCATGCCTAACATAGTTGAGGCTTACTTCCACCGGTATCGCCCTGCCATCCTTCGCCCTATGGATCGTCTCAAAGATCGTCGACCCTTGTTGCTTGACCGTTCTACGTAATTCTTCGAAATCCCCCGTAGAGAAATTCGGGTACAAATCGGAGTTGGTCATGCTTAGAAGCTCAGCTCTAGAATAGCCAGTAGACAAACAGGCGGCATCGTTCACATAGGTGATCTTTCCGTTCTCGCCAAACCAGACGGCCGAATCGCCACAACGGTCGATCGCGGCCTGTGCCAGCATCAGATTTTCTTCCGCCTGCTTGCGCCCAGTGATGTCTATGATGGTTAAGAGCACTGCTGGCTTATCATGGTACTGGATGGTCTTTCCAGTGATCTCTACCCATCGCACCAAGCCTTGTTTGTTGAAGCCATTCAGCTCGTACCGGCCATCGAGTGTATTCTGTGTGATCCAAGTCTCGTAGGTACTGGCGACCTCGGCCGCGGAGTCTGGGTGAACCAAGCTCATGATGTCCATGGACAGCAGATCGTCCTGGGTGTACCCAGTAAGAGCTTCCATGGCTTGGTTAACATACCGTAGCCGGTCATCCTGAAAAATGCATACGCCCACAGAGGTGATCTCAGTCAGCGCCCGGAGAATCTCTTCGCTAGCCGCCAGAACATCTTCAACGGGGTTTTCTCCTGCCATACCACTCACGCCCACTATTCTTTCGGTAGCCTCGCGCATATCTCCATACCCCTCTAATGCAATCGATACAATCATTTATTAGATATGCTCGATTATAATAATTTTTATATTGGGGCCTGTGTAGCTAAAGCAGCCTACCCCCAGATTTAACGGACGTTCGGCAACAGTCAAAAGGGCGAACGTCTCTTGATATCTATTTGATCGCTGAGCAGCCAGCACATTCCCGGTATCTCTGCCAACAGTTCAATGGTCAGGTTAAATGTTAAGCGTGACTTAATTATAATTTTCACTATGAAATATATGATTGAATCGGCGTATAAAAGTGCTGGCGGTTGTGAAGGACTGGGAACCGGCCCAGGCCGGAGAGAAACCGGACGAAACCTAAAGGAGAATTACACCCCAGCCACCCATGTGGATAGCAAGCGCTTTTCTATGAAACAGGAACATAACCATTCAGTATGACAGTTCACATTATGCGATCCGACCCGGAACTATACTTGACGAACGGATATCCCTTCCGCTTCCACGCGGTGAAGCCGCCAGGCACGTTATACACCTTGGTAAACCCTGCCCTCTGAAGGATACTGGCTCCGAGGCTTCCACGGTGGCCTACCGAGCACATGACGGCCACAGGGTGGTCGTGCGGCATGTCCGGAAGGGCTTCTTTCAGGTCCCCCACATAGTTCAGAAGGGCGCCTGGCACGACACCTTCCTGCCACTCCCGCGGTTCCCTGACGTCGACGAGACGTATATCGCTGGTATCCAGCAAAGGCTTGAGGGCATCCACATGCAGCGCTCCGGTATAGCCGATAGGTAGCGCCTGGTTCTGCCAGTCCTCAAACCCGCCGCACAGGTATCCAGCCATACGGTCATAGCCTATCCGACAAAGCATCCTGTCAGCCTTCCGAATATCGTCACCGTAATACGGAACTATCAGTAGGCCGGTATCGCGGCTGAACATCCACCCCGGGAATAGCGCCATGCCCTCAAGCCATATGTTGTATGATCCGGGTATATGGCCGCCGGCAAACGCCTGAGGCAGCCGGACGTCAACGATCGCTATATCTTCCATACAGGTAGCGGCCTCAAAATCCCGGACGCCCATAGGCGTTGGATCAGGCCGTAACCCCATCGCTGGAGGGCCATGAAGGTTGAAGGATTCCATCTGGCGGAAGTAGGGCGGCCGGACGAACACTTCGCCGGCTTTATATTCGACGAATTCATCCCGGCCGAGTTGCAGGTGAGGGTTGGTACATTTCTCATAGCCGACAGTACTCCAATCCCGATCGCCCATGCCTGCACCGCATACCGATCCGGCGCCATGCGCCGGACAGAGCAGCAACTGATCACCCAGGGCCAGAATTTTTTCGCGAATGGAATCGTATAGCTTCCCCGCGTTCTCCTGCCGCTTATCCTCCCCCGGCAGGTCGACGCGGCCCGTGCTGCCTACGAATAATGCGTCCCCGGTGAAGGCCGCCAGTGCTATGCCAGGATCCCGGGAATCGTACAGCACAAAGGTCAGGCTCTCGTCGGTATGGCCAGGGGTCTCGACCACGCGCACATTCAGCCGGCCAAGAGGGACTTCCTCTCCATCACTCACGGGATCACCATACTTGAAGGGCAGGCGTGCGCTATGGTAAATGGTGGCATCCGTCAAGCTCTGGAGCTCCAGGGAGCCATGGACGAAATCCTCGTTTCTATGTGTCTCGAAGACGTAACGTATCCTGGCACAGTTTTCCTGTGCCAAGTCAAGACATGCCTGGATATCGCCAGGCTCCCGACGGGGGTCGATGACTGCCGCATCGCTGCCTGACGAGACGAAATAAGTGTTCTGCGACAGACCACCGGCCTTTAGCTTTTTGAGGATCATGGTCGTATCTCCTTCATGAGGATATTGTATACTGGTATCATATGGGTATCGGCGGGTACAGGCGGTAAAAATTTGGGGATGGTAATCGCCTAATGACGGGGCATCATACAGCCATGCGTCCATCCGGCCGGTTGCTACGATCACTGTGGCCTTGGGGTCCATACTGGATATATGTACACAAAGATTATATCGCCAGGATATTGACTCAGTAAACAATATGAATAAGCTGGAACTGGAAGCCTTGGTCTCGGCGGGTGAGACCAGCAACATCGAGTTCAAGGAGTTCCTGAACCGGGACACGCATCTCAATTCTCGGCGGATGGAAAATCTCGCATGCCAGATGAAGCACAGGGTCATCGCAGGAAACGGCACGGCGATATATGTCATCGGGGTGACTGATTCGGGTAATATGAAGGGTATTACCCGGGAAGAGTTCGGTGAGACGGTGCTGGTACTGAGCAACATCGCCTCGGAGATCGACGCCAAGGTCTCCAGAGTGGAGGAGTACCCGGTCAACGACGGCCTGGTTGGCTTGGTAACTGTGGATAGCCTGCCCAAGTCCTCAGAGCATATCCTGATCGGCACCGCGGGCCATGTGGACCACGGGAAGAGCACGCTGGTCGGCGCCCTGGTGACGGGCACTTCTGACGATGGCGCGGGCAAGACGCGTATTTACTTAGACGTGCTACCTCACGAGATCTCCAGGGGCCTGTCGGCAGATCTGTCCTACGCGGTCTACGGCATAAAGGGCGATAGCGTGATCCACTTGAAAAACCCGCTGAATAAGAAGGAGAGCGCCAGCGTCGTGGCCGAGTCAGACAAGATCATCTCATTTGTGGACACTGTGGGCCACGAGCCATGGCTAAGGACGACGATCAGGGGCATTGTCGGGCAGAAGCTCGACTACGGCCTGCTGGTAGTTGCGGCGGATGATGGAGTGACCCATATCACCCGAGAGCACCTGGGTATCCTGTTCGCCATGGAGCTGCCGGTGATCATCGCGCTGACCAAGATCGATGTGGCTACGTCGGACCAGCTGAAGGTGACGGAGGCCAGCATCCATAGCGCCTTAAAGCTGGTTGGCCGGGTCCCGTATAGGGTCAAGATGCCCGGGGATGTGGACACGATCGCCAGCAAGGTGCCGGAAGGCATCGTGGTGCCGATCATCCACACCTCGTCCGTAACCAGAGAAGGCTATGATGTTCTGGAGCGTCTCATCTTCTGCCTGCCCAAGAGGAACCTGCTGTTCACCGAGCCCTTCCAGATGTATATCGATCGCATCTACCAGGTCGATGGCGTGGGCATCGTCGTCAGCGGCACAATCAAGCAGGGAGAGGTAATCCCGAACGAGCAGCTGTACCTGGGCCCGATGAAGGATGATTCTTTTGCGAAGGTGCGCGTTCAGTCCATCGAGATGCATCACTACAGGGTGAACAGGGGAGCTGCGGGAGATATTGTTGGCGTCGCCATCAAAGGGGTCCGACCATCAGACATCGGCAGGGGAATGACGCTCTCGAAGAAGGAGCCCGTCGCTGTCCGCGAGTTCGATGCGGAGATCCTCATCCTGAATCACCCCACCAGGATCGGTGTGGGCTACGAGCCGGTGATCCACCTGGAGACGATCTGCGAGGCGATAGAAGTGGTAGGCCTGGAATCCGGGTACATGATGGCAGGCCAGCACGGCAAAGCCCGGATCAAGTTCAAGTTCCGGTCATATGTCGTCGAACCCGGCCAGAAGTTCATCTTCAGAGAGGGCAAAAGCAAAGGCGTCGGACGGGTATTGTAAATCTATTCGCTGTACTGCAGGCAGGTAGTTATGTCTGGGTTGTCTTGCGGTCCGCTCCCCTTTGTTGGGTTTTGGTGGGGTGGCATGAAAACACAAAACAATTTTTTTTGAGAGACACGAAAACTCGAATTCGCTACTTCGTGACGTTTGTTCGTGTTTTAAGACCATGTTTTAGTATGGTTCAGTGTGCTCTGGCGCAGCGCGGTCTCGTACTGAGTCATCTGAGCAATCCGTTGTCTACTTCACTTTTTCGCTACGGCCTTGAAGAACGTATAGCAGAAGGTTCCGCCGGGTTCGGCAGCGCTATATAGATCGCGGATTCCCTTCTGCCATGCGGCTACGTCGACTAGACCGGAGGATATCGCCTGCGCGCCGACGCCCTCAACCATGGCGGTGAAAGTCTTTCGGATGAAGCCATCAACAAGCTGAGGCATGCTGGCATCCACATACACCATTCTGGGTGATACCATCACCTGATCGAAGCCTGCGCTTTTCAGCAGCGGGTATAGCCTCCGGCCGATCATCGCGTCGCCTCCGCTCAGTTCCTGCAGGTCGATCAGGCACCTGATGGCCTTAGATGCCTCTTCGCTGGGGGGATGGAAGAATGCTGAGCCATGATCGCCCTCAATGACCGTGAGCGTACCGCCGGCCTTCAGCCTTGTTTTCAGGGCGGTCAGCGATTCCACCGGATTTTCGAGATGCTCCAGTACGAAGCAGACGAAGATGTGGTCGAAGCTGTCCGGGGGGAAGGGCAGGTTAAAGATGTCGGCTGCGAGGAACTCGACCTGGTCGATGCCTTCGCTGGAGGAAAGCGTCCGAGCTCGTCCGATCGAATCCGTAGAAATGTCGATGGAGATGATATGCGCTCCGGGGCTGTTGCGTGCCAGGATGAACGTCTGCGCGCCGACACCGCATCCGGCCTCCAGCACCCTGCTTCCCGGCGGGTAGACCGTGTCGTGGTGTAGCAACCCTTCTAGGGTGCCGGCTTGGTCGTGCAGGCGAGAGCGCTCTCTGTCAGAATATCCGTGTACATAATCGGAGTTTACCATGTGATGCACACCCTAAGCATAATGGGCGTTATTAATTGGCACACCTGATTAATAAATATACGCTGAGGTGTGAGTCTGTACGTTATAGCCCTATCTGGCGCAGAAAGTCCAGCCAAATCTTTGCCTGTTCCTTCTTGGCATTGGTGATCCGTTGACGCATCTCGTCGGTGCCGACCAGCTTTTCCTCGTGGGACTCGATTTCCTTCATTGTTATAATCGCCCTTAATAGGCCGGCGGCATCGCAGTAGTCGTGCAGCGCCTGCGTTCCCGTAGTGTCGAGTCGCTCGATTTTATCTAGGTCGTTCTTGAAGCGCTGATTGAGTTTCTCTTCCAGGCTGAGCAGCAGGCTTTCATCCTCTTTCGATAGGCTCTTTTTCTTCACCAGTTCCCATATCACCTTATGTAGTGGAACTTTTTTACCATCGATCTCCACTTCATCTGGTATCCAGACCCCGACCCATTCAAGCTGTCGTTTCAGCTTTGCCTCTAGTCGGAGCCGCTCTTCCTCTGTAAGCTCGGCTGGGCTGCCGGTAGCTGCTCCGTCGATCAGGCAGTTGTTGAACGTGTTTTTGTTTTCCATAGGATTCCTTCCTCCGGTATTCTTTCATGGCAGATGTGATCGGTAGATCAAACGGTGGATTAAAATATTTGCCGGTATTTGCCTGCAGGCTAATTGGGCCGCCCTTCAGGCGCATCAATCAGGCTTCGATAAGCCCCATCGAAATAAGCAGCATGGCAGGATCGAGCCTGCCAAAGGTTTTCGTGGAACCGTCGGGGCCGTTAACCATCAGCCGCGCCGGACCGAACATGGCCCCATCGACTTTGGAGTAGTCGCCCTGGACGTCCATCAGCAATGCTTTAAAGCTTTTGCCGTAGAACTTCGAGTTTTCCGAAGTGACAGATTTGAAGGCGTCGCTGACACTCCTGGCATATAGCGAGACCATCCCATAATAAGCGATCGCGTCCATCGATATGCCAATACAGTCCTGATCTGCGCCGGATGTTGGCGCGACGGGTACCACCCCGGATGCGGAGATGACGTCCTTGGTGTCGTAGCCGATCTGGAACAGCCGGTTCAGGGCCCATTCTACTGCCCGGGTGCTGTGCGCAATCGTACCAGCTATAGAGCCTGGGCGGGCTACCATCGCCACTACAGAGTCGGGTTCGGTTGAGCACTGTTTTGCGATTGAGTCCATGTCTTTCGCGGTTGGAAGCGAGTTTGCCTCGATGTTGATGAACACTGTCTCGGCATCGTCGGAGTAGTCGATGGCTTGGTACAGGGCTTTGGGCTTCAGCGCAATGGCCCTGGCCGGTCCGAAAGCTGTGCCTGTGAATCCTTCGGCTTTCAGCTTCCATCCCGGTTTCTGTGAGCCTAGGCAGGCGATGGCAGGTTGATCGACCCAGATCTGGGAAAACTGAAGGTAAAGCCCATCGATGATGCCCGGCACAAGGGATACCCGGCCGAGGCCGCCCATCGCGATCGTAGCGTATAAGATTCCGGCGCCGATGCCGCCGATGGTATTGACCCCGCAATCGATCACAGTCGACTGATTTTCGAGAAAATGCGATTTGATCTGCAGTTCTTCTTCTCTGTTTAGCAGTTCGTCTACATATGCGGCGGCCCTGTCATTGATGGAGAACATTGAATTTAACCAGCCTGATCCTGATCGATTCTATGCTTGCACAGCAAAGGATAACCAGTAGATAGTCCTATTGGCGAGATAGGATATAATTATTCCGAGATAGATACAAAGGAAAAATTTAATAACAAGGCTCCACTTTATACGTTAACAGATTAACCGTTTAAAATATAATATAAATATAATTAAATAATAAATCATTCATGGTGTTCCCTTGGTGCTATTTGAGTTTCTCAGTAAATATATAACAGACCTGATCGCGAGCTCCGGCTATCCGGGAATTATCTTTCTGATGATGCTGGAGAGCGCCTGCTTTCCGATGCCCAGCGAGATCGTAATGCCGTTCGCCGGTTTTGCAGCCCAGCAAGGCAAGCTGAGTTACGTTGGCGTCGGCTTGGCAGGGAGCGTGGGATCCCTGATCGGGTCTGTGATCTCCTACGTGGTAGGGTACTATGGTGGACGGCCGTTGCTGGAGAAATATGGCAGGTATGTGTTAATTACGAAGCACGAGATTGACACGACCCATAGATGGTTTGAGAAGTACGGTACTCTAACGGTCTTCATCGCCCGGCTGCTGCCCGTAGTCCGCACGTTTATATCGTTGCCAGCCGGAGTTGCCAAGATGGATTTCAAAAAGTTCACCCTATACTCATTTATCGGCTCACTCCCCTGGTGCTTTGCGCTCGCTTACGCGGGCGTTATGCTGGGCGAGAACTGGTCGCTGCTTGAGCACTACTGGGCTTACCTAGACATCGCCACTATCATTGGCATCATCGGATTCTTCCTCTATATCGGCTATAAGGTTATGAGGAACAAAGGGTTCAATGGAGCCGATAATTAGGGGACAGAAATTTCCGCCGATTCGCCTATGGCGGCGTAGAATCGAATGGTCGTAACGTCAGAGCTTTTCGATGATCTTGGCGAAACCAAATGACGGCTTGACCTCGTCCATTTTTATTTTTAGCCTGTCACCAACAATGGCGTCCTTGATAAAGATCACAAAATCGTCCACGTGGGCGATGCCGTCGCCTGACTTGCCCAGCGCGTCGACCGTGACATCCAGCACATCCCCCCTGCGCAGATTTGTAGTAAGGTATCCTCTACCGATCACGTAAATTTCGGCACTTTGCTCCCGTGATGCACGGGATTTGTACGATGCGGTAAATGAAAAGTGCTTCTCGACCTCCTTCCGGAAATCTTCGTAGAGATCGCCCTGAAACACTTTGACGGCAAAGTTGCCGCCGTTTTTTAGCAACTTGCATGCCACGTCGAGAGCTACGGTGGATAGGTCGATCGATCTGGCATGGTCGAGAGCCCAGTTGCCGGAGAGGTTAGGCGCCGCGTCACATATCACCGCATCAACCCGTCCGGCCGCCAGCTCGAATATTTTAGCCTGCGTTTCCGGCGAGGTCATATCGCCTTTGATGGTCTCTACGCCCTCGACGGGCCTGATACGCTGGAGATCGACCCCGATGACGGTACCATCCGATATCTCCTTGGCGACCTGCAGCCATCCGCCGGGGGCTGCGCCAAGGTCCACCACGATATCGCCTTTCTTGATCAGGTGGAACTTCTCATTGATAAATTGGAGTTTGAAGGCCGCCCTGGAGCGGTATCCCATCTGCTTGGCCTTATTGTAGAAATGGTCCCTCTTTTTTCGCGGCATATCCAGCATCGTATCAGATAACATTGATTATGTACCTTTCGTAGCAAAATGCATTATGGGTCTGAGGCATCGATGAAAAAGTATTTACTAAATATATAGATTATATACAACTATATATCCTACGGAGATTGCATATAGATACATAAAGACGGCTGGTGAACTATGAGAGAGAATATGGAAACACGCAAAGTACAGATCACAGGCGGCACAACATTAATTGTATCGCTCCCCAAGTCGTGGGCGAACAAGGTCAATCTAAAAGGGGGCGATGAGGTCAGCCTGTTGCCCCAAACGGATGGGTCGCTGGCAATCCGGACCAGAAACGTGCCAGAAGTTCACCACTCCAAGACGATTTATATCGAGGGAAAGGAGGGGGACAACCTAGTCAGGGAGATCATCGGCGCATATATCGCCGGCTTTAACTCGATCGAGCTCCGATCTAGCAAGATCCTCTCTAAACAGCGTGAGATCGTTCGCAAGACGGTAAATATGCTCATCGGTCCAGAGATCATAGAGGAGACCGCAGACAAGATCGTGCTGCAGGACATACTGAACCCGGCTGAGCTTTCCGTTAAAAAGAGCATCAAACGCATGTATATGATCGGCAGCTCCATGCAGGAAAACGCGATCATGGCGCTGAAGGAAAAGGATTTTGATCTTGCCACCGACGTGGCGGAGAGGGACAGCGAAGTCGATAAACTGTTCCTGCTGGTCTCAAAGCAGTTCCGAATGGTCATGCGCGACATCTCCATCGCCGACAAGTTTGACATGTCGATGGAAGAGCACCTAGACATGCGGCTTTGCGCCTATCCGCTAGAACGCATAGGTGACCACGCGACCAAAATATGCAATATGGTCCTGCAGATCGGCGACAAGGACGTGCCGATCGGGATCATAATAGAAATCGAGAACGCCAACCGGCTGTCGATGAAGATAGTGGAAAACGCGATCGACGCCATGTTCAAGAAAAACATCAGTCAGGCCAATTCTACTTTCGTCATGAGAAAGGAACTGACTGAAAGGCTGCGCAAACTGGATGAGATCGTCTTAAAGCTGAACTCCGATGTTTCAGTGCCTCTCGGCATCATCCTGGACAGCATCGATAGAATCTGCGATTATGGCTGTAATATATCAGAAATAGCAATCAACTCCGCAGTTTCGACGACGATTAGATAGGATCCGGTTATGCTGCGATTGGTTGTTATAATCTGAGTCCCGGAGTTTTAAGCGCATAAAATGACAGATGTAGCATGTCAAAAAAGACCCAGTGTCCTTTAATGGATGACATATTGGTATGTAAGTAGCTTTTTCCATGTCCATGCTTGTTCAGTGAGTCCTTCTATCATTGCCGGTGTCTTTTTACACTTCAAGAGATGTATCCAGCTCCAGATGAATTGGAAGAATGTGAGGGCATCGTAAAGCTTGGGCGCCTTCTTACTGAATCCCTTGCCTTTTCGGACCAATCGTGACAGGTGGTTTCGGAGCATTGCTGTTGAAATTCTCAACGTTATATGTCTCGATGCTTTTCAAGCTGGGGATTCCCAGCATAGTCCACTTTTCTTTATCAACAACTTTGCCGTTCGCTCTAATCTTCACTATTTGTCCGTAATCAAGCTCCTTGAAGAATTCTGGTAGCACATATGGTAGTCGTTGCCATCAGAGTAAAAAGTGGTTTTTCCATCTTCGATGCAGTCCTTTACTCGTGTTATCATTTCCCGGCATGTCTTTTGTGTCCACCGGCCAATACTGAACCCTGCAAGGAAGTACGAGTTTCTTCGTATGCACGTATACGCCCGCAGGTCGCCACCGTCACCCCCTACAGTTACGTTTTCATCCTTTTTTAGAGAACGCTACAATTCATCTACTTCATCCAGCTTCCGGTTTAACTCTGTGGCATGTAACCCCTCAACGAACTCTGCATGAGCAGCCAACTCCCGGAGAATCCTGCTTTACTAGTCATAAAAGCGATGACAGCTCAGATGCCCATATACTTATCATCTAATTTTGCAACGGCTCCAATGGAACATTAGATAACGGCCAATCCGATTATGGTAATTTTGTTATGCGCTTAACGCATGAAGTTTTACTTGTCGATTTTGAAGGATGAGCGATCATAGTAGATATTTTCGCGCATTTTATTATTTATGCGCCTAAAACCCTGGAATTCAGGTTATAAATATTGCTATATAGTTTACTGCGTAAAACTATATACACACCGGTCACTGATCATAAAACATGGAAAAAATACAAAATAGGGAAGATGCAACTGGCATGTCCGTACAGGTTAGAACGGACGCATGCATGGACTGCATCTTCTGGTACCAGTGCCGAAGGGGCGAAATCGACTGCCACCTCAGGCCGCAACGCTCGATTAGGAACATGGTGAGGGCATAAGCCCCCAAATATTTAGCTTCAGTTTAACGATCTTCGCAGCGATCTGCGCTCATCGCCCATATACGTTTATCACGATTTTATATCTGCTGCAACGGTATCCCCTGTATTATCCATTATGTTAGTTCACCAATTTTATATATTCTATATATGGCTATTGGGCATACATAGGTTATATTTAACACAACATAGCCATACTGATTTCTCAAGGTGAACAAGCATATGATTGGTAAAAATATATTGGTTATATTAATAATGATTGCACTTATAGGCATCAGTGCCTTTGTGCTAGGATGCACCAGTCCTACCCCAACTCCGACTGTAACTCCGACCACACAAGTGTCATCAGTTCCATCTATCGGGCAATCTGTGACTCCGACCTCTGTCCCGAATACGATTTCGGGTACAATTACGCTCATGGGCTCTTCCTCGATAGGACCGCACCTGGATAAGGGTACTAATATGAGCAATGCATTTACAACAGCATATCCGAACGTCCAGACTCAGGTATCCGTCAGCGACTCCGGCACAGGTATTAAGAGTGTCGAAGGCGGCTTATGCGATATCGGCATGTCCTCGAGGGCACTGACAGCCGATGACGGTGCTGACCTGAACGGAACGATCATCGCCTACGATGGGATCGCCGTCATCGTGAACTCCGCAAACCCGATCGCCAACCTGTCCAAACAGCAGATCGTAGATATTTTCTCCGGCAACACCACAAACTGGAAACAGGTAGGCGGCAGCGATGCAGCGATCACGACATTCCAAAGGGAATCATCCTCCGGTACCAGATCGGCGTTTAACACCCTAGTTATGGGCAAAACCAATGTCAGCGATAGCGCGTTGACTGCGAGCAATACTCTGAACATGATCCAGTCGGTTAAGGGCAATCCCAACGCCATCGGCTACTGCTCCTACGGTGAGCTGAGCTCTGATGTGAAAGCCCTGCAGGTGGACGGAGTGACACTGTCCATAGCCACGATCAAGGATAAGAGCTATACGATCCAGCGTCCGTTCCTGCTGGTCACCAAGGGTACTCCGACGAACCCAGCAGCAATAGCGTACATCAACTTTGTCATGAGCCCTCAGGGCCAGAGCATCCTGGCACAGGACAAACTGGTGCCCGTATAACTTGGCACAAGTACAAAGGGGTCCAACAATGAAACGGGGACAGGAGACTGTTTCCTGTCCCGTTATTATTCTATCCCCCAAAAATTACAGGTGTTTGTGATGAAAATCTGGGAAAAACTGGTAGAGATAAGCCTTTTTATATGCGCGATATCATCTGTGATGATCATTGCGCTCATATTCTTATTTATCATCTATAATGGCTTCCCGATCATAATAAGCAAAGGGCTGATATCATTCGTATTCGGCGGCACGTGGAAGCCGGATTCTGGGGTATACGGGGTCTTCCCGCTCCTGGTAGGCAGCTTTGTCATCACGATCTTGTCGCTGGTCATCTCCGTTCCCCTGAGCCTCGGCTGTGCCATGCTGATCTCGGAGATCGCTCCAGAGTGGATCCGCAATCTCCTGAGGCCGGCCATCGATACGTTGGCTGGAATTCCTTCGATTATCTACGGCTTGTTCGGCTTGGTCATATTGGTACCGTTCATCATGAATAACCTGGGCGGCCCGGGCCAGAGCGTGCTGGCTTGCGGCATCGTGCTGGCGGTTATGGTGCTTCCGACTATCGTCAGCATCTCTGAGGACTCCATGAAGTCGGTCCCGCGGGAGCTTCGGGAAGGTTCGCTGGCCCTTGGGGCGACCCGCTGGCAGATGATCACTGGCATCGTTGTGCCTTCGGCATTATCGGGAATCGTGGCCAGTATCGTGCTGGCGATGGGCCGGTCTATAGGCGAGACGATGGCCGTGATTATGGTTTGCGGAGGCGTCGCGAAGATACCTTCATCGCTTCTGAGCCCGGTGTATCCGATGACCGCGATCATCGCCAGCGAGTGGGGTTATGCATCGGGCGATCATCAGGTTGCGCTGTTCGCCGTGGGCATCGTCTTGCTATTTATCATCATGATCCTGAACATCGTGATCCTGTTTTCTCGACGGTATAATCTTAAAGGTCATAAGGTGTGAGCATGGCGGTTAACATCAGATACCTGAAAGATCAGCTGGGCATTTTGCTGCTATGGACGTGCGGCGCGCTGACGCTGGGCATCATGCTGATGATCACCCTGTACATTCTCTGGAATGGCCTGCCGATCATCTCTCTCGGGTTCCTATCGGCAGATCCGATTCAGGGCGGTAAGTCCGGAGGAATTTTTCCCACAATCGTAGCAACCCTATTTATCACCATCATTGCATTGATTCTATCGGCACCGCTGAGTATCGGAGGCGCGATTTACATGGCAGAGTATGCAGGGGAAAACACCTTAACGAGACTGGTGCGATTCGGCGCGGACAGTCTCGCGGGGATACCTTCTATCATCATCGGATTGTTTGGCTATCTGTTGTTTGTCTCGTACACGAAGCTAGGGTTCTCGCTGATTTCCGGGAGCCTGGCGGTAGCGTTTATGGCTATGCCGATCATCCTCAGGGTATCCGAAGAGGCGATCAAGGTGGTGCCGGAATCCTATAAGCACGGAAGCCTCGCTATCGGTGCCACCAAGTGGCAGACGATCCGGAAGGTCGTGCTTCCGACTGCAATCCCGGGGATCATCACCGGACTGATGCTGGGTATGGGCCGGGTGGTTGGAGAGACGGCTGTCTTCCTCCTGACGACCGGCAGCGTTGCGCAGATTCCAACATCGCTGTCCAGCGCGGTACGGCCGATGACCGTACACATGTATATCATTGCGACTGAAAACATTTCCCTGCCCTATGCCTTCGGAACGGCGGCAACCCTGCTGATCATCGTACTGATAATTACCCTGACAAGCAACTACATTACAAGAAGATACTTCGTAAAATTAGGTGGGAGAAGATAATGACCGGTACTATCATCGAATCCCGAAACCTGTGTCTGTATTATGGCAGGTCGCAGGCCCTCAAGGAGATCAATATGAGTATCCCGGAAAAAAGTGTTACGGCCATTATCGGGCCGTCCGGCTGCGGCAAGTCCACGTTCCTACGCTGCTTGAACCGCATGAACGATCTAGTGCCCGACGTGAAGATCACGGGCAACCTGATATTTAGGGGTGGCGACGTATACAGCAAGGGCGTCGATGTGGTCCGGCTTCGCAAAGATATCGGCATGGTCTTTCAGAAGCCCAATCCGTTCCCGATGTCAATTTACGATAACGTGGCTTATGGTCCGAGAATTCACGGCATAAAAAAGAAGGGCGATCTGAACGAGATCGTCGAGCGAAGCCTGCGCCAGGCAGCGCTGTGGGATGAGCTCAAGGACAGATTGAACGACTCGGCGCTTGGCATCTCAGGAGGTCAGCAGCAGCGGCTATGTATCGCCCGGTGCTTGGCCGTGGGGCCGGAGGTGATCCTGATGGATGAGCCCTGCTCAGCGCTCGACCCGATCGCGACGGCCAAGATCGAGGATCTGATGCGAGAGCTGAAGTCTATGTATACAATCGTTATAGTGACGCATAATATGCAGCAGGCTGCCCGTGCCTCGGACCGGACAGCGTTCTTCCTGATGGGGGAGCTGATCGAGTTTGACGATACCAAGAAGATATTCGAAACCCCGGCTAATAAGCGTACAGAAGATTATATTACGGGAAGGTTCGGTTAAGAGAGGTAGCACCACATGTCTAGAGAATACTATTTACAGCAGATCAAGCAGCTGGAAAGCGACTTTTCCTGTATGGCGGAGGACTCGTTCGAGCTCCTGACTAAATCTCTTAAGTCACTGGCCAGCGAGGATATCGAGTTGGCAAAAAAGGTTATGGAGGAAAGCGACAGTATGGCTGACAGGGAGATCGAGCTCGAGAATAAGTGCATTGAGTTGCTTGCCACCCAGCAGCCGATGGCGTCCGATCTCAGGCTTATCAGCACTGTCATGAAGATGCTGACCGATTGCCGGCGGTTCTCCCGTCTGGCATGGGATGTCAGCCTGATCACCATTAGGATAGATGGCGAGCCGCTTCTGCCGCAGATCACGGACATATGCGAGATGTACCGGGACGTGCTGTCGATGGTAGAGGACAGCTTTAAGGCATTCCACGATCGGGATGTGGGACTGGCGATGTCCATGGGTAAACGCGACGATGTCGTGGATGCACAGTACGATCGCATCAGGAGAGAGCTGATCGAGGTCATGATCTGTGATCCACTCTCGATCGATATGGCGTCGCACCTATCGTTTGTGGCCCGGTACCTGGAAAGGGCGGCCGATCACGCCTGCTCTATATCATCCCGTACCGTGTATATGGTCACTGGGGAACGGGTGAAGATACGCTAACCGACGCAACTATTGCCGTGTAACCGGTTTAAAGTGTTAATTTGCCATATTTTTTACAAAAGAGCCCTGACAAATATTTAAACCACCTCAGCATCATATAACTTGGAGCTGAGTATCGGAGATGAAGATCGGCCTTATTTCGGATGTCCATGCCAATATCGTAGCGCTACAGGCGGTCCTCGAGGATATGAAGGGTGTCGAATCAATTTTGTGCGCCGGCGACATCGTGGGCTATAACCCGTTCCCGAACGAGACTGTGGAGCTGATGATGGAGCATAGAGTGAGATCGGTCAAGGGTAACTATGATAATGCCGTGGTGACCGGGGACACACAATGGTTTAATGCGGTGGCGACCCAGACTATACGGTGGACGGCGGAGCAGCTGAGCCGGGAGAGCTTGAGATACCTGGAGATCTTGCCAGATCATATCGACCTGAGTGGCCTGATGATACATCACGGAAGCCCCAACCGGATCGAGGAATTCGTCTTTGAGAACGACGACGAGCGGCTGTGCCACATATTCGACCCGTTTGACTCCCACGTTATTGTATTCGGCCATACTCATATACCCATGTCTAGGGTGTGCGGCAAAAAGACTATTTTAAACCCTGGCAGTGTGGGACAGCCTAGGGATGGGGATCCAAGGGCCAGTTATGGCATCTGGGACACTGAGATAAGTCAGTTCACGCTTCGCCGGGTCAGCTATGATATCAAAAAGGTGCAGGACAGGATCAGTGAGGCGGGCCTGCCCCAGATCATGGCGGATCGGCTGAGGTACGGGAGATAAGGGATTAGATACTATGGCGAACTCCGTTAGCCAAGAAAGAATGGTCTCCGGCCAGCTACCGATAGACCATCCCTAGCGTTTTCAGGTAATTTTTCAACTGGTGGTATTCCACTTGGGGGGTATAACGCATGGAAACTGGATCGTTTCCTGTTGCTCAGTAAGCCCTTAAGATATATAAACTTTCTTTGATTTAACGCAAGTTAGCTTTCATTCGAAGGTGCAGATGGCCCTGAAGCCAGTTGCTGCTGGCTTCAGACTGCATCGCGGATCTATCTATGCATGGATCAGAAGTGGAAGGTTTCCCTGACGATCTTTAGCGCGCAGTAGTCTCCGCACATAGTACACACTTCCCTGTCCTCCGGCATCCGGTCGGCCCTGACTTCCTTTGCCAGCTCAGGGTTCAGCGCGAGCTCGTACATGCGTTTCCAGTCGAGATTCTTCCGAGCATGGCCCATCTCCAGGTCCCGGTTGCGCTTGCCATATTTGATCATGTCCCCGATGTGGGCGGCTAGCCGGGCAGACATCACTCCTGTCTTGACATCTTCCATGTTGGGCAGCGCCAGGTGCTCGGCCGGCGTCACGTAGCAGATGAAGTCGGCTCCATGGGCTGCGGAAATCGATGCCCCGATGGCGGCGACCATATGATCCATGCCGGGAGCGATGTCGGTGACCAGCGGCCCGAGCATGTAAAATGGTTTGTTGCCTGACATGCGCTTCATCAGGATTACATTTGCCTCGATCTCATCCATGGGGACGTGGCCCGGACCTTCGACGATCACCTGGACACCATACTCGTGTGCCTGATCTGATAGCTCGGAGTTTATGATCAGTTCCTGGATCTGCGCCCGGTCGGTGGCATCGTGGATTGCTCCTGCACGCATGCCATTGCCCATGGAGAGCGTGACGTCGTGCTTCTTGAGTATCTCGAGCAGGTAGTCGAACTCGCTGTAGAGGGGGTTCTCCTTTCCATTGTGGATCATCCACGCGGTCATAAACGCGCCTCCTCTGCTGCATAGCCCACCGTGGCGACCCTGCTTCCGCAGACGCTCTACCGTGATCTGGTTGATGCCTGTATGGATTGCCATAAAATTGGTCCCCAGCTTTGCCTGCTCTTCAGTAACCCGGAACAGGTCATCCTCCCTCATGTGTACGACCGCACCGTACCTTCGGACGGCTTCGATGAATGCCTGGTACAGCGGCACGCTGCCCACCGATAGCGAGGTAGCATTGCATACCCGTCTGCGGATGTCAAGGAAATCGCCTCCAGTAGACAGCTCCATCAGGGTGTCTGCACCAGCTTTCTCCGCGATGATCGCCTTTTCGACTTCGGCGTCCACGTCCACGATGTCCGAAGAGGTGCCGATCGATGCGTTGACCTTGGTCCGGAGGCCCTCGCCGATCCCGACAGGTCTGATATTCCGGTAATGGGTGACCGGTATGACGATCCTGCCTGAGGCCACGCCCCGCTGTACAAACTCAGGCGTAACATCCTCGTCTGTTGCAACAGCCTTCATCTCTTCGCTGATCTCACCTTTTTTCGCACGTTCTAGAAAACTCATTGGATCAATACCTTCTAACCGGTTACTGATAATTCGGTTAAGCTATTTAAAGTTTACTTGAGTTAAAACAAGTTTATTTAAAAATGTGGTGGAAAAGGTTTTTACGTTCTTGGACCACGGAACG
>Ga0187785_10000249_pt1 | contig 21010 bp, 22 predicted proteins | sample 0815_BV2_4_20_MG_FD_132466 | JGI IMG/M metagenome (GOLD analysis project Ga0187785, IMG submission 132466) | Tropical peat soil microbial communities from peatlands in Department of Meta, Colombia - 0815_BV2_4_20_MG | ecosystem: Environmental > Terrestrial > Soil > Wetlands > Peat | place...
ATCGATGTTGCGAGCAGCGCTCCGATGCGATCAGCCAGCGCTATCAGGGACTCTTCGGCGCCAGATAGGACGACACCGCGCCCCGCCAGGATAAGTGGCCGCTTTGCGCGCGCGACCGCTTCGAGCGGAAACGAGTTCGACGCCGGCCGCGACGAGTCCGTGCGAAATCTTGAAATTGGCGGTGCCGAGCAACCCGAAACAGCGGCGCGCGCCCAGCGTCGCGAGATCCTTTGCTAGAACTGCCGCAACCGTGGGGTTATTGCTCAAGCTTGCCAATCGCCTTCGTTTGACTCTCTGACCTGCCCATAACAATATAGAAAATATATTTCATGACAAACGACCGGGCGTTCGAACTCGGCGAGGGGAGGCAAATCATCATGCGCAGTAAATTTGCGCTGGCACTAGCCGCGACAACACTTGCTTGCTCGACCGGTTTTGCCCAAGAAGTCACTCTTCGCGCCGTCACGGCATTTGCCGAAAAAACAACCTATTCGCGCCCCTTTGAAAAGTTTATCGAGCAGGTAAATGCGGAAGGCAAAGGAACGATTCAGATAAACTATATCGGCGGACCGAAAGCGATGCCGCCCTTCGAAGTCGGCAATGCACTCAAGACCGGCGTGGTCGATATTGCCAACACGACCGGCGCTTTCACCACCAACGTCATGCCGGAATCCGACGCATGGAAACTCACCGAACGTCCGATGTCGGAGCTTCGCAAGAACGGCGGCTACGACTATATGGCCAAACTTTACGCAGAAAAGATGAATGCCATTTTTCTTGCACGGCTGGTCGACAACAATCCGTTTCATCTTTACTTGAACAAGCCGATTACGACGCCTGACCTGACCGGCTTGAAGATCCGCATCACGCCGGTTTACCGCGACTTCTTCCAGGCACTCGGCGCCACCGTCGTGCAAACTCCGCCAGGCGAAGTTTATACGTCGCTCGAGCGCGGCGTTGTCGATGGATATGGCTGGCCGATCACCGGTATCTTCGATCTCGGCTGGCACGAGAAGACGAAGTATCGCGTCGACCCCGGATTCTATACCGCCGAGGTCTCGGTCCTCGTCAACAAGGCGGCCTGGGACAAGCTGTCCGATGCTCAGAAAGCTGTGTTGCGTAAGGCGGCTGAGCGCGGGGAAGCCGAAGCCGCGGCCGAATTCGCCGCTGAGAATGCGAAGGATACAAAACGGCAGGCTGATGCCGGCATTCAAACCATCAAATTCGAAGGCGCAGCAGCCGATGCATACCGGGCGAAGGCCTACCAAGCCGGCTGGGAGGGCATTATCAAGCAAAGCCCTGAACATGGCCCGAAGATCAGGGAATTTTTTTCGAAATAAAAGTACATCGCTTCATCCAGATGAGCGGCAACATGGCGCGACTGTCCGAGTGGTATGGGCGCCTGTTGGATGCGCTCGTTTTCGTGGCGTGCCTTTTGCTGCTGACCATGACCGTCATGATTGGCGCCGACGTGGTGTCTCGCAACATAGGCGGCGGCGGCATAGCGATGAGCAATGAACTCTCCGAAGACATCCTCTACCTGATGACACTATTGGCCGCGCCCTGGCTGCTGCGTCAGGGACAGCATATTCGCGTGGACATCATCCTGCGCACCCTGCCCCTCCGCCTGGCCTGGTTGCTGGAATGGGTCGGCGACATTGTCGGCTTTTTATGTTGTCTCTATTTCGTTTGGTACGGGTGTCTCATCACGAAGGCGAGCTACACCGCAGGCTCGATCAACATAAAGACGTTAGTCACACCCGAGTGGTGGACACTGGCCCCGCTTCCGCTCGGATTCGCCCTTCTCGGCATCGAGTTTGTTTTTCGCATGCATCGACTCTCCGTCGCCAAGATTGGCTTGCGGGACGATGCCGTTTCGGCGGCGTGAAAGCCCGGGAGACGATTCGTGGATATGTCCTGGCAGATGGCCTCGCTGCTGCTCCTCGGAGGCTCAACTGTCTTGTTGTTTGTCGGGATGCCGGTCGCCATCTCGTTCATCGCAATAAACCTGATCGGCGCGACGTTATTTCTCGGTGGTGATGCCGGGTTGCAGCAGGTCGCACGCAACAGCGTTGCCGCCGCGATCAATTTCTCGCTCACACCGATACCGCTTTTCATTCTGATGGGCGAGATACTTTTCCACACTGGCCTTGCGCTGAAGGTCATTGACGGCGTCGAGCGGCTGATCCGCCAGGTGCCGGGCCGCCTCGCGGTCGTCGCGGTCGTCGCGGGTACGATTTTTTCCGCGATATCGGGGTCGACGATTGCGACGACCGCGATGCTTGGTTCGTTGATGCTGCCCGTGATGCTATCGCGTGGATACAATCCAATTCTGGCAACCGGTCCGATAATGGCAATTGGCGCGGTCGACATGCTGATTCCGCCCTCCGCGCTCACCGTATTGCTTGGCAGCCTTTCAGGAATTTCGATTTCCAAGCTGCTGATCGGCGGGGTCGTGCCGGGCCTGATACTGAGCGTCGCTTTTGTTGGCTATATCATCATCCGGGTGTTGAGGCGGCCTGATCTCGCCCCGCCAACGCCTATCGAAAGCAAGACAGGATGGGCGCGCTACGAGCTTCTCTTTCTTTACGTCATACCGCTCGCTTCGATCTTTGTCGTGGTGATCGGCGCGATGTCAGCGGGAATCGCAACGCCAACGGAATCGGCGGCATTGGGTGCGCTTGCGACCATGGCGCTGGCGGCCGGCTATCGCACGCTCAACGCCGAAAATTTGATGCGAGCCTTGCGCGGCACGGTCGCAATCTCCGGCATGATTCTCTTTATCATCCTCGGCGCGATTACGTTCTCGCAGATTCTGAGTTTTTCAGGAGCGACGCAGGGCATCGTGACCGCCATTCTTGGTCAGGGTCTTTCAACTTTGGCCATTCTGGCCGGGATGATGCTGCTGTTGATTTTTCTCGGAATTTTTGTCGATCAAGTCAGCATGATGCTGATCACATTGCCTGTATTCATGCCGATCGTTCAGCGACTTGAAATCGACCTGATCTGGTTTGGGGTACTTTACTTGATCTGCATGCAGCTTGGGCTGCTGCTGCCTCCGCACGGCCTTTTGTTGATGACGATGAAGGGCGTGGCGCCCCCGCAGGTGACGATGGCACACATCTTCCAAGCCGTTGTGCCCTACATCGCGATGAGTCTTGTACTTCTTTTGGTCATAATTGCATTTCCAGCGATTGCGACCTGGTTGCCGAGCCTTTTGGGGTGAGGTCGGTCTGCATGAGTGGCCCGCGAACGCTCGACCGTTTCCTCCGCGCTTGGAGTGACGCCTAAAGTTCCATTTCGCGCGTGGCCTCTGCGCCGCGTGTGACCGATCAATGACGCTGTAGCGACATGATCACACTGACCAACATATTACCGGAGAGGTACTAAGTTGCTTCTGATCATTCACCGGGTACCGCTATTGTCGAGTCGTGGTTTGGGGTCTTATCCGGCTCGGCGCTGGACGATCCGGATCACATCAAAGTACCTTTCTAAAGCGTAGATGCCCCGGCACGGTGTGCCGGGGCATTTTTGTCAGCGCTTCAGCGTGGCGGATTTTTGCGCTTCAGTGTGGCCGACCGCTGCCCGTTTCCTGCTGCCAGCGTCTAATTACCTCGCGCGGAAATTCACGCACCTCAATGCCAACGCGTCGGCAGGCCTCAGGCCACATTTTGAGCAAGGCTTGATCGCGACGGAACATCTCGCTCTGTGAGACTTCATCAACTTCAGAACACGGCCATCGGTCCGCTGCCATTTTCAATAGCGCGAGCAGCGGCGCTATATCTTGCTTCTCAGCCAGCATGACTCATCCCCTTTCGATTCCTCAGCCGCCGGTAAGATAGGACAGCCAATTTGATTTGGTTGTGCTGGCCATCACATATGATCGAAAAAACCAAATGTGATGCATTGAGGTAACATCATCAGCGCGGCGAGGTGTCGCGCTGGTAACCAATTATGGCGCGCGTGAAGCTAGAGGTAATATCTGGCGGTCGCCTTCTTCGAATATGCGAATCGGCCGTCAAATCTGATTTTGAAGACGCCACCGCTTGATCGACGAAGGCTTATTTGCGCCGAAGGTCGCAGTTTGAGGATCAGTGCCACCTCACAGCAGATCTAGCCGTGACGCATAACCATGGCCGCTCAGTTATGCAGACTACTCATGGTTTCTGCTTAGTCTTCAATTGCGCTTCGTTCGCGGCAATGAACGCACGGATATCATCTGACATGTCCAGCAGCTTCAGCCACTGTTCTTTATATAAAGTCACGGGGAAGCGACCCATGCCGTAGACCGAGACTGCTCCTTTTTCGCTTACCTTCATGCGAATGCCGGCAGCCGCTCCTTTTTTGAGGGCGGTATTTTCTTGCCGGAGGCGCTCGAGTTCAGCTTTCAGATCTTCGTTGGACATGGCCTGGTCCCAAGTTATGGGTTTGCTAAACACGACGGGCGCGCGCCGCGTATTTTGCTTTCCTGTCTTGTGTCTGATCTTCCAACTAAATTTTGATGGCGCACAAGGACTTGAACCTTGGATAAAGCTAGACTGAAGCGGCTGATTTCTCGGTTACCTCGACCAATGTACGTGTGTGCTCTTTTGCGTCGTACACACTGACCTGGATTGGTGGGTATTTGTTCTTGAGTTCCAAAGCTGCTTTCATCGCCGCTTCCGAGGTCTCGAATTCCGATTTGAACTTTCCATCGATCTCGAGAACATAACCCGCGGCCGGAATCTTATTGGCTGACAGATTTTTTGGTCTCGTCGCCCCGCTGTCCGCAGGATGTTCAAGTGCGGGCTCTTTCACGCCGAGGACTGGCTTCTTTATACTCACGTAGACTCCTTTGTTCGATTTTTCACCGAAGCTGACGCGACCAACTCACACAGAAACACTTTATAACTCTTCACAACAATCACTCATAAACCGCTCAACAATGAACCCGGCGAGAAACTACCTGAGTCGTTGGGGTCTGATGGTGGGCGCACACGGACTCGAACCGTGGACCCGCTGATTAAGAGTCAGCTGCTCTACCAACTGAGCTATGCGCCCGGAATTGCTGTGGCGGAGATCCCGCCAGGCGCGCGTGGCTTAGCAAAGGCGGCCGCCAGTGTCCAGCGGCGCAAACCGCTGCAACCGTGTGCAGAAAAAGGAAAAAGCCGCCGGCAATACCGGCGGCTTTTTTGAACAGCGGTGCGTCGGGGAGATCGCGTCGGGCGCTGTTCGCTACTCGTTACTGCGGTTGCGCGCCGCCGTCGTCGAACCCGCGCATTCCACGGTGCTGCCAGCCGCCGAAACCATGACGCCCGCGGAAGCCACCGCCTTCCCGTTCTCCGAGCCGCGCAAGCATCACGAAGCGACGCTTCTGATTGTCATCGAGGCTCTTGTAGAGCGGTCCCGCGGCGTCGGCGAGCTTCTTGAGCGCCGCTGCGCGCTGCCCCATAACGTCCGCACGCAGAGTGAGGCGCTCGATCGGATCTTTCGGACGATCGGCGCTGGCCCGCGCGGCAAAACGCTCCGAGCGCTGCTTGGCGAGATCGCGCAAAGCGCTCTCCACTGCGGGCCAGTTCTTTTCCTGCTCGGCGGTAAGTTTCAGTCCGGCATGAAGTGCTGCAATCCGCGCCTCACCAAACGCCGTGATGTCTTCGGCCGTGGGCCGCCAGCGTTGCATGCGCTCGAATCCGCTCGATCCCTGTTGGGCGTAGGCAAGTGTGCCACCGGCGATCGCGAGCGCAGTCGTGCCGGCGAGAACAGTTTTCCACATGGCCACCTCCAATGGCATTTCCTGATGCCACCAAATAGAGAAGCGTAGCCTTGCCTTATCAAGTTAAAGTTTGGACAGAGATTACAGCGGTGCAATGTTGATTTACGAATATTCAGCTTGCAGGCATTCTCACATCATTCCGAGCAAACGTGGCAGCCACAGCGAGATTTCCGGGATATAAGTAACCATGCCGAGGAAGACCAGCATGGTCACGAGCCACGGCCAGGTCGCAATGGTGAGCTCGGTAATGCCCATGCGTGCGATCCCCGAGGCGACATAAAGGTTGAGGCCGACTGGCGGGTGGCAGAGTCCTACTTCCATATTCACCGTCATCAGGATTCCGAGATGAATCGGGTTGATGCCGAGGCCAACCGCAATCGGAAACAGGATCGGCGCTGTGATCAGAACGATCGAGGACGGCTCCATCACATTGCCCGCGAGCAGTAGCAGCACGTTGACGACGAGCAGGAACTCGACCCAACCTATACCGCTACCCTTGATCCACGCCGTCATTGCCTGCGGGATCTGTTCGCTGGTCATCAGGAACGAAAACAGCACCGCGTTGGTAATAATATAGAGGATCATCGCGCTCATGTTGGCAGAGGCGAGCAATACCTTCGGCACGTCAGTCAGCTTCATGTCGCGATAGACGAACACCGCCACGACGAAGGCGTAGACCGCGCTGACCGCAGCGGCTTCGGTCGGCGTGAAGGCGCCGGTGTAGATTCCGCCGAGCACGATCACGATCAGCAACAGGCCCCAGACAGAATCGCGGAATGCGATCAACGCCTCGGGCCAGCTCGCCTTCTGCATGCGCGGATAATTGTTTTTCCATGCGCGGTAGAATGTGGTCATGCCGAGCATCGAAGCCAGGATCAGACCCGGGACGACACCCGCCATGAACAATTGTGCCACCGAGGCCGACAGCACGCGCTTGCCCTCGGGATCGAAGGCCACGCTGCCGCCCGTGGCCACTGCGACCAGCACCATCACGATTGAGGGCGGAATCAGAATGCCAAGCGCGCCCGAAGTCGCGATCACACCGGCGCCAAAACGTTTTGGATAGCCCTGCTGTACCATCGCCGGCAGGATGATCGAGCCGATTGCGACGACGGTCGCCGGTGAAGACCCCGACACGGCTGCAAACAGTGCGCATGCCATCACACCAGCCAGGCCCATGCCGCCATACCAGTGGCCGATCATGGAGGTGGCAAACCGGATCATGCGACGAGCGACGCCGCCATGGGTCAGGAAATTGCCGGCAAGGATAAAGAACGGAATCGCCATGATCTCGAAGCTCTCGATGCCTGTGAAGAGCTTGAGCGCCACAGCCTCGATCGGCACTGTGGTCATCACGAACAGGAAGCTGAGCACGGTCAGGCCGAGCGCGATCGAGATCGGCATGCCGGTAAGCATCAGCGCGATCAGCAGGCCAAAGATGATGGCGCTGTTCATCGGGCCACATCCCTGGCTGCGGCCGGGCTCTCAACCACGCCCTCGACATGGCCGGGATCATGGTGTGGCAGTTCGCCAGTACGCCAGAAGGCCCAAGCGACCTGGAGAAAACGGAAGCACATGAGATAGGAGCCGAGCGGAACGCAGAGGAAGATGATCCAGCGCGGCATCTCCATGTCAGGCGAAACCTGGTCGGTGGGATAAAGCTCGATAACAAACTTCGCGCCCATGGTGCCGACCACGAAGGTGAACAGCGCACCGCACAACAGACCAAACATGACGACTTTTTTGCGCGGCCCGGGATCAAGCATGTTGACCACGACATCGACGCCGACATGGATACCGGTGCGCACGCCATAGGCGGCCCCGAACTTCGCCATCCACACAAACATGTAGATGCACAGTTCCTGCGCCCAGGTTAGATTGATGTGGTAGACGAGCGGATAAAGAAACGAGACACCGACCATGTAGCGCTGCACGACGGCAACGAAAATCAACAGCGTTGCTACCGCGATCAAGCTCGCGATCAGAATTTCCTCGAGACGGTCGAGAATGCGAAGAAACACCTGCGCCTCATGCGCTCAGGGCTGGTAAACTTTCGCCCTAGCGGCCGGCAACCCCAAATTCAATTGAGCAGCGCCCAGTCTGCCGCCCACCCCGAGCGAATTGGAATCCCCCACCCCCAGAAGTAAAACGAGTTCCGGCATTCGCGCCGGACCTCGCCGTTTTTTGTTAGTTGGTTACGCCTTGCGCCGTCTTGCGAACATCATCGATCAGCTGCTTGCCGACGCGGCTGGCCATATCCTGATAGAGCGGATCCATCGCCTTTTGCATGGCGGCCATTTCCGCAGCGGTCGGGATAATGATCTCCGTTTTGCCCGACTTCTTGATCTCGTCCAAGGCCTCAGCATTCTCCGACTCGGAGATCTTGTTGGCGTAGACGGTTGCTTCGTCCATCGCCTTCTCGAGCTGGCCGCGGACATCGGCGGGCAGGCCGTCCCAGAACTTCTTGTTCACCACGACCACGTAACCGATATAGCCGTGGTTGGTCAGCGCCGTGTACTTCTGCACCTCATAGAATTTCTGAGTGTAGATATTCGACGGGGTATTCTCCTGTCCGTCCACGACGCCGGTCTGCAGCGCCTGGTACACTTCGGAGAACGCCATAACCTGGGGGACGGCACCCAACAGGCGGAACTGCGCTTCCAGGACCTTCGATGATTGAATACGGAATTTCAGGCCCTTGTAGTCCTCGGGCATGTGCAGCGGCTTGTTGGCGCTCATTTCCTTGAAGCCGTTGTCCCAATAGGCCAAGCCGATCATGCCTTTGGAGTCGAGCAGCTTGAGCATGCGCTTGCCAATCGGACCGTCAGTGACCTTGCGCAGCGCGGTAATGTTCGGCAGCAGGAACGGCAGATCGAATACCTCGAAATCCTTGATGCCGATCGGGCCGAATTTGGAATTCGACGGGGCGAGCATCTGCACGGCGCCGAGCTGCAGGGCTTCGAGCTCTTCCTTGTCCTTGTAAAGCGTCGAGTTCGGATAGACCTCAACCTTCACCTTGCCGTTGGTATATTTCTCGGCAAGTTCCTTGAACTTGTCAGCGCCCTTGCCCTTCGGCGTATTCGGCGCCACAACGTGACTGAATTTGATCACGATCGGCGCCTGCGCCGTTGCGGCGACAGGGGCTACGAAAATGGCGGCCGCAGCCGCCGCAAAAAGTAATTTGCGCATCGACGTATTCCTCCAGTTATTCGCTCGAAACCGGCTTTTACCTTGTTTTTCTTGCCGATTAGGGTGGCACTAAACAGGTTTCCCGGCAAGTAGACTGTGGGCAACAATAGTTGCCCCAAGTACCACGCAGGGAAACGTTCGTGCCCTAAGCGCTAAGTGGGGAACCGGGTGCGGCGAAGCGCCGCCGTTTACCTGAGAGCCGCTACGACCGGCCCCAAGCCCATCTCCTGGGCCAAGCCGTGCGCAGCGCGCATCTGCTCGGCATCGAGCATTGCGATCAGTGGCCGCGCGGCAACCGCGAGCTTCCGTACGGCAGAGCTGTTAAGCACAACCGACACGACTCGATGGCTGACCCGGTGCACAAGACCAGTCGACTCAACCGGGGCTTGCTGGCGCGCAAGCTCGCGCAATGCCGTCTCGACCGGAACCCAATAAGGCTCCTGCGCCGGCGTGAGTTTGAGAACGCTTTTGATACGCGCAATGTTGATTGAAGCCGTCGCCTGATCCGTGTGCGCGCCGATTTCCGCTGCGCGGGCTGGGACGCCAACCGACAACAGACCAAGTGTCGCGAGCGCGAACACGCCCGCGCATAAAATCATTTTCATTCCGAAAGTCCCCGCGTTGACTGGGTTATGAGGGCGCCAGTAGCCGGGAATTTGGCCCTCAAAGCGTACGAAATACGGACAAAATGTGATTTATTGTGTTTCAGGCCCGAAATAGTACCAAAAATGGCAATGCCGCGTCCCACTTGGGCACGGCATTGTCGTTTTAATCTTAACGTGAAGGTCTTTAGCCAACATCGGTCGAATGAATACGCCTTTCGACCGATAGGGTCTTGTTGCATTTACTGGTCAGCTTATTGAGGGCACCGAGATAGGCTTTGGCCGATGCCACCAGTGTGTCGGGATCGGCGCCTTTGGCGGTGAAAGAACGTCCACTCTCCGAAAGTCTCACCGACACTTCGGCCTGGGCGTCCGTGCCGCCCGTCACCGCGTGCACCTGATAGAGTTCAAGCGTCGCCTCGTGCGGTACGAGTGTGCGGATTGCTTTGAAGATCGCATCCACAGGTCCGTTCCCGGTCGACTGCGTGGTGACATGCTCGCCGTCAATATCAAGCGTTAGCGTCGCGGTCTGCGGGCCCATGGTGCCTGCGATCACCGTCAACGACAGCACCTTGATGCGGTCGTGAGCGTGCGCAATTTCCTCGTCAACGAGTGCTTCAATGTCCTCATCGTAGATCTGTTTCTTGCGGTCGGCCAGCGCTTTGAAGCGTACGAAGGCGTCCTCGAGCTGGTTGCCGGCGAGTTCGTAACCGAGATCCTCCAACTTGTGGATGAAAGCATGACGTCCTGAATGCTTGCCCATCACCAGGGAAGTTTGCTTCACGCCGACGGACTCTGGCGTCATGATTTCATAGGTCTGCGCATTCTTGAGCATGCCGTCCTGATGGATGCCGCTCTCGTGAGCAAACGCATTTCGTCCGACGATCGCCTTGTTGTATTGTACCGGGAACGATGTCGCCGCCGCGACCAATTTTGATGCACGCGTGAGCATCGTTGCGTCGATGCCGCAGTGGAACGGCAATACATCGTTGCGCACTTTCATGGCCATCACAACTTCCTCGAGCGCGGCGTTGCCTGCGCGCTCGCCGATACCATTGATGGTGCATTCGATCTGTCGTGCGCCCGCCTTTACGCCTTCAAGCGAATTGGCGACCGCCATGCCGAGATCGTTATGGCAGTGAGTGGAGAAGCGAGCCTTGTCCGCATTCGGAACCCGCTTCCGCAACATTTCAATGAGCGCAAAATATTCTTCGGGCACCGTGTAGCCGACGGTGTCCGGGATATTGATCGTCGTCGCGCCGGCATTGATCGCCGCCTCCACGCAACGGCAGAGGAAGTCATGCTCGGTGCGAGTGGCATCCTCGGCGGACCATTCCACGTCGTCGGTATGTCCGCGCGCGCGCGTAACCTGCCCGATCACCATCTCATACACTTCATGCGGCTCCTTCTGGAGCTTGTATTTCATATGCACCGGTGAGGTGGAGATGAACGTATGGATACGCTTGCGCTTGGCCGGTTTGATCGCTTCTGCACAACGATCGATATCCTTGAAGGCGGCACGCGAGAGACCACAGATAACAGCTTTCTTCGAGCGCTGGGCGATCTCGTGCACTGCGGCAAAGTCACCTTCAGACGCAATCGGGAAACCTGCCTCGATGATATCCACCCCCATCTCGTCGAGGAGTCCGGCAACCTCGAGCTTTTCCTCGTGGGTCATCGTTGCGCCGGGACATTGCTCGCCGTCACGCAACGTTGTGTCGAATATGACGACGCGGTCCTTGTCGGACTGACTCTTTGAATTCATCGGATATTTCCTTCTCGTAGGGTGTGCCGCTGAGGGCGCTCTATGGGTTCTCCGTCAGATCCCCCGAGTGCCCAGGCGCGAATTGCCCAGCCGGCCCTCAGGGGCGGATAAGGAGAAGGAGCGAGCCCAGAATGAGGGTGGCCGCGGAAGCGGCGCAACCCGCCGTCCGCTCGATCGCGCAGTTGGTCTGCCGCGCCGACATGGCTTTTCCCTCGTCTCGTCGGTTAACCTGGCGGATTCAGGTAAAGTCCGCGTTAACCGCAGCGGCACGCTTGTAGCGGAAAGCAACTGACCAAATCAAGCGCGCCGCGAATAGGTCAGAACTATTGCCCCTTCGCGCGTCGGAGGACCAGCGTGAGCGCACTCGGCCGCCAAGCATGGGTCAGATCCGGGGTGTTCACGCTCGGACTGGCCGCGCTGCTGTTTGGCCCGGCTGGCTCACTGCGCTTCTGGCAAGGGTGGCTCTATGGCTTCGTATTCATTGCGGCGACGAGCCTGATCAGCATTTATTTTTTGCGGCACGATCCCAAGTTGGTCGAGCGCCGCATGCACGTCGGGCCCGCCGCCGAGAAGGAGCTCTCGCAAAAAATCATCATGATGTTCACGTTGCTGAGCTTTGTGCTGCTGCTTGCCCTTCCCGGCTTCGACCACCGCTGGCACTGGTCGACGGTGCCGCTGTGGCTCGTATTGTTGGCGAATGCCGGCGTCGCGCTCAGCTTCGGCATCTTTTTTGTCGTGCTCAAGCAGAACAGCTACGCAGCGTCGACCATCACGGTTGAGCCGGGTCAGCCGGTGATCTCCACAGGTCTCTATGCAATCGTGAGGCATCCGCTGTATGCGGGGGCATTGCTGTTCCTCATCTGCACACCGTCCGCGCTTGGATCGTACTGGACCTACCTGGTCCTCATTCCAGCAATCCCAGTGCTGGCCTGGCGGCTGCTCGATGAGGAGCGTTTTTTGAAACGCAACCTGCCAGGCTACAAAGAGTATTGTGGCCTCACCCGCTTTCGTCTGATCCCGGGGATCTGGTAACCGCTGCACTTACGGCTTTTCCTCCTTTAGTGCTTTGGCCGCTTCTTGCAGCTCCTTGAGCGCCTTGCCCTCAATCTTCGGAAAATCGAGGCCGAGCGCCTGGAGTTCCTGTGCCAAGGCACCAGCCACCACCATGCGTGTGAACCATTTGTGGTCGGCAGGCACCACGAACCAAGGCGCCTCCGGCAAGCTGGTGTGCCGAATCAGATCTTCGTAGGCATGTTGGTATTTGTCCCAGAGCTTGCGCTCGGCAACGTCGCCCATAGAGAATTTCCAGCGCTTTGCCGGTTCGTCGATGCGATCCAAAAAGCGCTTGCGTTGCTCCTCCTTCGATACATGCAGGAAGAACTTCAGAATGCGTGTGCCGTTGCGAACAAGATGACGCTCGAACCCGCAGATGTCTTCGAAACGTTGTTGCCATATGTCTTTTCCCGCCAAGGAATTTGGTAACCTCTGACGCCCGAGTAGCTCTGGATGGACGCGAACAACCAAAACCTCTTCGTAATATGAGCGATTGAAAATACCGATACGCCCGCGCTCCGGCAGACGCCGTGCGGCGCGCCAAAGAAAATTGTGGTTCAGCTCCTCTTCACTCGGCTGCTTAAAGGAATGCACCTCGACGCCTTGCGGATTGAGGCCTGACATCACGTGCTTGATGACGCTGTCTTTGCCGGCGGCATCCATTGCCTGCAAAACAATCAGCACTGACCAGCGGTCATCAGCGTAAAGCCGCTCCTGCAAGCCGACAAGTTGCTCAAGGCCCTCGGCCAGCATGGCCTTGGCTTCGCTCTTATCTATGGTAAGCCCGTGACAGTTATTGGGATCACATTCGGCCAGACGAAATTTGTCTGGGCTGTCGACGCGGAAACGTTTGGTGATGTTACTAATCGTCATCTAGGTTTCCAGCGCGCTTCCACTGGTATTCTATCCGCTGCCCAATCGCGACGCCAGGAACGCAGTCGCGAACCGTGGCATCACGGCGTCGAAATCGGCGTGCGCGCGAACGACACGGATATCCGCAAGCTCGGGATTCTGTTCGGATGCCAGGTGCGCAAGGATGCGCTCGCGCAAAACTACTGAGGTCTCTTTTGCGCGTAGAGTCTTGATCTGCACAATCAGCGAACCGTCAACGACCGTCGTCCAACCCGGCTCAGCTGCAAACTCGGCGACATCGAGGCCAGTCTCTTCATCAAGTTCGCGTGCGACACTCAGCTCAAGATCGACTGTATCGCCGACGATGTCGTCAGGATCCGGTGTCCCGCAGGGAAAATATATCTGTCCGGAATTAAACGTGCTCTCGCCCATCACGCCGAGCAGGAATGTGCCGTCTGCCGTCAAAATTGCCGCCGCGCTGAAACAATCATGCACTTTTGCGGGTGGCCGATTCCAGTGACACCAGGCAGCAAAGCTCGCATAGTCGGTTTCCAGGTATTTGCCGCGAAACACCCCGTCCGCCACCACCTGTTGATACATCAACAGGACACGGCCATTCCAAATCGACGGCTTCGCGTGGCGCAAGGCCGTAAAATAGGCATTGATTTCGGACCGACGTTCGTCGGCGAAGGCCCAAGGTTTCGGCACGAAGGAAAGGTCCAACCGGTCAACGTGGAATATCGATGGCGTTCCGCTCATCGCGCGAGCGCCTCCGCCTCGAACAAGCGGCTCGGATTCACGATTTCATCCTGCGCCGCTACCAGCTGAATCTCCCGCGCGCCAGCCTCTACCGTTTTCGTCAAGACGCCGAACACGCCGGAAGCGGCGCGTGACAGCGCCTCATTGATTTTACAACCGCGCAGGTGGTGCACGAAAAATAGCGCGGCGATGGTATCACCCGCGCCGTTGACCGACAGCGGCAGTTTTGGCGTCCGCACCATGAAACAGCCGCTGTCATCCGAGGCCAGCAAATCAATCGCATTTTCCGGCGTCTCATCGGTGTGTAGCGAAGTGACGAGGATCGTACGCGGCCCTTGATCGTGCACGGCGTTCACTGCGTCACGCGCCTGGCGCAGGCTTTTGCTGGAGCGTTGGCTTAGATAGTCCAGTTCGAAGTGATTGGGCGTTATGACATCGGCGGCCCGCACGGCCCTGTTTTTCATGAATTCTGGAATACCTTCGCGCACGAAAATGCCACGGCCGACGTCCCCGATGACAGGGTCGCAGCAATATTTGGCCGCCGGGTTGGTCCGCTTAACCATATTGACTGCTTCCAGAATCGCCTCGCCAATTCCGGCCGAGCCCGTATAGCCTGAAAGCACGCCATCACACTCTCTGAGCACACCGCACCGTTCAATTCCCGTCATCACTTCACTGATCATTTCGGCGTCGAACACACGGCCGGTCCAGCTTCCGTAGCCAGTGTGATTGGAAAACTGAACCGTTTGGATGGGCCAAACCTCTATGCCGAGGCGTTGCAACGGAAACACCGCGGCCGAATTGCCGACATGGCCATAGGCAACGTGCGACTGGATGGACAGGATGTTCATGGCCTCAACAATAACAGAAACGGCGGGGTGCTTTCCCCGCCGTTTTGCAGAACCGGGTGCCCCGCCGGATTTACTTCATTCCGGTTTTCTTGTTTGCGGCATCAATGAATGCGTTGGTGTAGGTCTTCGACAGATCGATATTGGCTTTCGCCACGTCGGGCGACGACTGGCTGAAGACCGCCAATACCGCCGCGGCGCCCTTCGGATCCATTCGTCCCGTTTCCGAATACATCGGCAGCGTGTTCTTGAGCGCGGCGATGTAAAGCGCCTTGTCCTTGCCGACCAGGTTTGCCGGCATCTTGTCGGCGATTTCCTCAGGGCTGTGCGAGTGGATCCATTTCAGCGTGGCGATAATGGCATTGGTCATCGCCTGCACTTCCTTCTCATGCGTCGCGATCCATTCCGCCTTTGTGTAGAGCGCGCCGCCGGGATATTCGCCGCCGAACACGGCGAGCGTGTCCTTTTGGCTGCGTGTGTCGCTCAGAATCTTGAGGTTCTTGTCCTGGCCTTGCAACACGGTCACTGCGGGGTCGAGCATGATGGCGGCATCGACCGTCCCCTGTTCCATTGCGGCAACCGCGGTCGCGCCAAGGCCCACACCGATCACGCCAACAGAGTTCGGATCAACGCTGTTCTTGCTCAACATATATTTGAGGAAGAAATCAGTCGATGAGCCGGGCGCACTCACGCCGACCTTCTTGTTGGCGAGATCCTTGATCGAATTGATCTCCGATGAGTGCCTGGGCGACACCACCAGCGCGAAGCCGGGGTAGCGGTCGTACACCACGAAAGATTGCAGGTGCTGACCCTTGGCCGCGAGATTGACGCAGTGGTCAAAATAGCCCGACACGACGTCGGCGCTGCCGCCGATGACGGCCTTGAGGGATTCCGAGCCGCCCTTGAAGTCGACGACCTCGACATTGACGCCGGCCTTCTCAAACTCGCCGAGCGCCTGCGCCAGCATGGTGGGCAGGTAGCACAGGCACGATCCACCGCCGACGGCAAGCGTGACTTTGGATTGGGCGAGCGCAAGACCGCTCGAAAGCAAGAGCGCAGCGAGCGTCGCGGCAAACCGCCGAAACACCGACATGATTTCCTCCCTTATATTTGCTGTTTGCGAGGCCTTTCCGAGACCAATTCGGGAGCGACGATAAGCCAGTCGCGCCCGGATGCCTAGGGCCTGGTACTATCGGCCGCCACGGGCCGCCAAACCAGCAGGCGTTTCTCGATCGCGCTCACGACGAGATCAATTGTGATTACGAAAGCTGCAAGCACAAACATCCCCGCAAAAACGCCGGCGACATCGAATACGCCCTCGGCCTGCTGAATCAGGTAGCCAAGCCCGGCGGCAGCGCCCAGATATTCGCCGACGACCGCTCCGACCACCGCAAAGCCAACTGACACGTGCAGCGAGGAAAACATCCACGACAGCGCCGATGGCCAATAGACATGGCGCATCAGCTGGCGCTCGTTCATCCCGAGCATGCGCGCATTCGCGAGCACCGTGGGGCTCACTTCCTTGACGCCCTGATAGACGTTGAAGAACACGATAAAAAACACGAGCGTGACTCCGAGCGCCACCTTCGACCAGATCCCAAGGCCAAGCCAGAGCGTGAAGATCGGCGCCAAAACGACGCGCGGCAAAGCGTTGGTCATCTTCACATAAGGATCGAATACCGCGGCGGTCCGTGGCTGGCGCGCAAACCAGAAACCGACCAGGACGCCGCCGATCGAACCGATGACAAAGGCGAGGACCGACTCGATCAATGTTACCCAGAGGTGTTTCCAGATCACGCCGGTCGCAAACCAGGTTGCAATCTGCTTTGCCACATCAACCGGGTTGGAAAAGAAAAACGGCGGCAGCAGAAGCCTGCCGAAAACAGGGTAAGTGGTGAGCGCGTACCACAGCGCTACGCCCAAAACCGCCACCAACACCTGCAACAGGAGGAGATTGATGCGTGACATGACGATCAAGCTCCTCCCGGTTGCACAGGCGTTAAAGCGGATTCTTGAACAGCCCGATGATGCCGGTCGAGCCTTTCACATGGCCGTTGAGTTTTTCGAACAGCTCCAGCTTGGTGAGGCCGGGCGGCAGCGCCTTGGGATCGAGGTCGGTCGCGATTAGGACAAAAGTGTAATGGTGCGGAGATCCCGGCGGCGTGCAGGGACCCATGTAGATGCTCTGCTTCGCGGTGCCGATACCGCCAACATATTTGTCAGACGGCTTGCTGGTTTCGCCTTCGGCAAATGAAGTGACGGAGGCCGGGATGCCGTATGCGATCCAGTGATCGACGCCAATGCCGCGGCCTTCGGGATCGGTCATCACCAACGCAAAGCTGGTGGTACCGGCCGGCACGTTTGTCCAGGCAAGCGGCGGTGACACATTTTCGCCGACACAGTTCGGGTTGGTCTTGTTGGCGCCGGCGTTTTTCTTTGCCAGCAAGGTGCCATCCTTGAAGGACGACGAGGTGATCGTGAACACCCCCTGCGCTTGAGCGGTCGCGGCGAGTAGCAAAATAGCCGCGCAAGCCGCGAGCGTTTGACGTATTCCAAACATTGCATTCCTCCGTTTTGCTTTTGGTCGTCAGTATCATCAACAATGCTAGCGCAATTAAATTCCTGTGGCATCAGGCTCCTTGGCTTTGGGCATAGCCTTTGATCACTTCGGCTTTCAGCTTGTGCCAGATTTCTCGATGCAGCTCGTGAAATACCGGGTCGAGTTTGACCTCAGATATGTCGCGCGGGCGCGTCAGCGGAACCCGCCAATCGCCAATAATATGTGCTGCGGGCCCCGCTGACATGATCACCACCCGGTCGGAGAGCGCGATCGCCTCTTCAAGATCATGGGTCACGAAAAGTACGGCTTTGCGATCGGCGGTCCACAGATCGAGCAACAGGTTCCCCATGATCTGCCGTGTCTGCGCGTCGAGCGGACCGAAAGGCTCATCCATCAGGAGGATTTTCGGATCGCAGATGAGCACCTGCGCCAGGCCGACACGCTTGCGCTGTCCTCCGGACAGCATATGCGGATAGCGGTCGGCGAATGCATCGAGGCCCACGCGTTTGAGCCAGGTTTGCGCGCGCGCACGCGCATCACGCATCGGTGTACCCGCCGTCTCGAGGCCAATGGAAACGTTTTCGATTGCTGTTTTCCAAGGGAACAAGGCATCGGCCTGGAATAGGTATCCCGCCTGGCGGTTAATCGCGGCCAGCGGCTTTCCGAAAATATCGACGCCGCCGGTGGCCGGGGTGAGCAATCCGGCGGTGACATTCAGCAGCGTTGATTTGCCGCAGCCGGTCGGCCCCACGATGGAGACGAACTCGCCGTCGGCGACATGAAGCGTCGCGCGCTCCACTGCCGTATAGACGCCGCCGCGCGCGAGACGAAATGCGACAGCCACGTCGTCGAGGGCGACCGCTGCGGCGGACGCGGGCACATCTCGAATTTTGGTCGCAGCCACGGCGGTATCGTCCGCCATGCATTCCCCCCGTTTTTATTTCTTGGATGGCAAGCTATCCGGCAAGTTGGGCCCTGCAAAGCCCGCCACGTCAAAGGCCCTTGATCAGACCGGCGTCGATCAGGAGACGATTAAACCGGCGCGCCTCGGCACCGTCGGCACACCGGTAAAACAGCCCATGGCAACGCTTAAGAATGTTCTTTTGCTCGACGAAGGAGGGATCGAGCGGCACCCCTGCCGCTTCCTGTATCAAAAGCGGCAGATAGGGCGCATCAAGCGTATTGAGCGCGGAGGACAAGTCGGCCGGTTTAAAATTCACGGCATCAATCGCGTAGTAGCTGGTGTAGTAGCGCGGATCGAAGCCCTCCAGGTGTCGCGCGAGCGCAGCCTCGCTGAGGGTGGGATCTATAATGCGATAGGCGAATTCCGGCTGGTGATCGCCAAAGCGCACAATCAGAAAAGATTCAGTCGGGAAGTCGTGTTTCAGGCGTTCAAGCAGCGCGGAATAGTCGTGCGCGCTCAATGTTTGTCGCCGGATATATTCGTCGATATTGGGAGCGTTGCCGAGGCCGTGCCAGCCCGGCGTCAGCTCCGGTCGGTAGCTAAAATCCCACGGGAAATGATTTGCAGCGGTGTAAACGAACAGAAATAACGGGCCTTGCCGTCCCTCGTGCGCGATGATGTTGGTCGCCTGATCGAAATAAAAGCTGTCTGGCTCAAGTCCGCGAGCCCCCAGGTCCTTCATGTCGAGATAACGCTCAACGCCCGCGCTGGTCTGGAAACCGCGCGAGCCAAGAAACGCACCATAGAATGGGTAAAGGCTAAAGGTTTTATAGCCGCAGCGGCTAAGCGCATTCGGCAAGCCACGTGCGACACGACCAGAGGCAATGCGCGTGACCGATGTTGCAAAGCGACCGTAAGAACGCGCCGACAGGCCAGTCAGCACATTATATTCGGTAAACCAACTCGGCCCGCCGGCGCCCTCCACGACCATCTTGCGAGACACGCCGTCGAACGATCGGAAGTGCCGGTGGTATCCGGACGGAACCTTCATGCCGGGCGCGGCGGTGATGTCAAAGCTCGACTCGTCGTGCAGCAGGATAATGTGCGGAAGCTTTCCGCCGGGGCTGCAAGTCGTCGCAGGCACTTTCAGCCGATCTGTGACGGCCGCATCCGATTCCAGCAGCCCGTGCGTTGCAAATTCGTAGACCGCTGCCACACCCGAACGCGCAAATTTGGATACATAGTCCCGATTGAAAAACTCTCCATAGAAGTCGGCCGGATAAGCGACCGACAGAGCCACGAGACCGCCCATGCATAATGTGCCGCCGAGCGCACTTGTGCGCATGCGCACGCGAAACGGGTCGACCCGCCACAAGAGGATGAGTGCGGGAATAGCAATCACAAAACCAAACAGAATTGGGCCGCGCAAACGCGGCATGATCGTAAAGAGAAACGCTGACGTGTCGGGGTCGATGATCATCAGGTCGACGAAATTCACTGTCATCATCAATTTGTCGTACTTGAACTGCGACAGAAGAATGAGCGTGACGATCATCGTAAGCGACAGCAGCCCGGCAATTGCGGGCCGCTTCAACAAAGCCAGCCAGAAAAAATTCAACAGCGCCCAAGCGAATAAAAAAGTTGCCTTGGTCGAGAGGTCGAGCTCGGTCGCGGTCATCACCGCGAGCGCGGCCAGGTGTACGACGGCGGTGATAGCGAGCGCGAATGCATCGCGCCGGGAGATCGCCTCGGCCGGCGCAAGACGACTAAGCAGAGCGGACGCTACGGACAACATGGCCTATAAGACGGCCCTGCCCGGCTGCGATCCCCACCAATCCCCCAGCGCATGGCCCGCTGTCATAAGACTGTAATCAACCTGCCATTGCAAGATGCAGTGGGTCCGGCTGCCAGATTTATCTTATGTTAACCAAAGGGATGACGCGGATGGCCCGTGAATGGCCGGTTCCGCGCATCAGCCGCCCATGCCATCATTGCGGATGTTCTTTGACTCCCGCCTCGCCGAAGCATGGGCGCGATTGCCGGATTATCTCGGCAGCCACGTGCTGGTGAGCCTCACAGCGCTTGCCCTCGGACTTGGCATCAGCCTTCCGGTCGCCATCGCCTCGAGACGCCGGCCCCTTCTGCGCAGCGCATTGCTTACGGTCGCCAGCGTTGTGCAGACGATCCCCGGCCTGGCCCTGCTGGCACTCTTTTATCCCCTGCTTCTGGCGCTCGCCGCTTTGTCCGAACGCGTATTCGACAAAGGCTTTTCTGCGCTTGGCTTCCTCCCCTCCGTCCTGGCGCTGGCGCTTTATTCGATGCTGCCCGTACTTCGCAACACCGTCACCGGCCTCAACGGCGTTGACAAACGCCTGAGCGAAGCAGCACGTGTCGTCGGAGTGGGGCCGTGGCGCCTGTTGCAAGACATCGAATTGCCCCTGGCGCTGCCGGTCATCATGGCCGGTATCCGAACGTCAGCTGTCTGGGTGATAGGCACGGCAACACTGGCAACGCCGATCGGACAAACGAGCCTCGGCAACTACATTTTCACCGGCTTACAGACGCAGAACTGGGTTTTTGTCATATTCGGTTGCGTCGCGGCCGCGCTACTCGCACTCACAGTCGACCAGTTGCTGGCGCTGGTGCAAGCAGGGGTGACTCGCCGCCGCAGCGTACGGACGACGCTCGGTGCACTCGGTCTTGTCGTTCTGATTTTCGTCGCTTTG